>Ga0255743_10000709_pt1 | contig 29015 bp, 25 predicted proteins | sample 101ome_19_FD_179950 | JGI IMG/M metagenome (GOLD analysis project Ga0255743, IMG submission 179950) | Coastal salt marsh microbial communities from the Groves Creek Marsh, Skidaway Island, Georgia - 101405AT metaG (version 2) | ecosystem: Environmental > Aquatic > Marine > Intertidal zone >... | reverse complement strand
GATCGACGACGACGGTGACGACGACGACGCGCGCGAATCCGTCGGCGGGTCGAAGCGCGGAGGCGGGGACGAACTCTGCCGGCGCGCGGGACGGACTCGTAGCGATCGAGGGGTTGTTGGTGGTTGGGGAAAACGCGACGACGACGCGCGAACGACGACGCGCGCTCGAGGAGGTTGGTCGGGCGTCGGCGAAGCGCGCGGACGGCGTGGATCGACGCGCCGAGGTGAGACGTCGCGGTGGTGTTGAGAATGGAAAAGACGACGACGACGACGGGTGCGCGTCGTCGTCGGTGGACCCCTTTTCGCCGTCGGCGAAGGGCGCAGACGCCCGGGAGAGACGACGCCCGGGAGAGACGCGACTCGGGAGAGACGACGCCCGGGACGGTTTGACGACGACGACGCCGGCGACGACGCGCGCGAACGCCGCCGCGGAAGTCGCGGCGACGACACCGAATGATGCGGTGTTCGCGCTCGAGTCCGCGTTCGACAAGGTGAGAATATCACCGACGAACCCGTTCGAGTTCGACTCGGCGAAGGATGAGGAAGACGAAGCGTCTCCGTCTCCCTCGGCGTCGCGTCGCGCCGAACCGGGGGAAAATCTCACTCCGAAATCGCGACAGCTCTCCGCCGATTTCGAGCGGTGCGACGCGGTCGAGGAGAAAACCCCCGACGCCAAGGATGGGGTCGGTCTTCATCGGACATCCGCCCCGGGCGCGCCGTTTAGACACCGAAACCGTCGCGCGGCTGGGTCCGCCGAAAGCATCGCGCTCGACCTTCGTTCGGATCCGGTGGACCTCGAATCCATCGCCCCGCGTCGGCTCTTCGACGCCGACGAGTGAACGAAATTCATCACTACTCATCGCCCCCCAATGTGTACACTCCACGTCAAGTAAGTAAGTTTATGACAATTGTAAAACGACTTTGCCTCTTTGAAATGTTTGAAATCGTCCAGGGCGTCCAGGGCGTTCTAGCCCTAACAAACAAGATTGATGTGATGTGATGGAAGTCGACGCCCGGCGTCACACGTCGTCGACCGGAAGACGCGGTACCGAAGACGCGCGCGCGCGATGGCGACGACGACGGTGGCGCGCGCGATGGCGATGGCGACGACGACGACGACGACGACGACGACGACGGCGGCGAACCGTCAGCATCGACAGCGACAGCAGAGGTTTTCAGGAGTGCGAAGGGTGCGAAGCGCCTCGTCGGCGCGAGGGCTCTCTGACCGCGGTGATTGGGCGTGCCCGATGTCTGGATGCCCCGTCGATGAACTCAAGTCGAAGCGGTTGATCACAGCCATCAAGACGCCGTACTTGGAGAGCGGAAAGGTGGACTTGTACGCGTACGACGCGCTCGTGGAGGCGCAGATCGCGGGCGGGGTGGAAGGGCTCATCGTCGGTGGAACGACCGGTGAAGGACAGTTGATGTCTTGGGACGAACACATTATGCTCATCGCGCACACGTGCTCGAGATACGGTGGACGGGTCAAGGTGATCGGGAACACGGGGAGTAACTCTACGAGAGAGGCGGTGCACGCGACGCAGCAGGGGTTCGCCGTGGGCATGGACGCGAGCTTGCAAATCAATCCGTATTACGGCAAGACGTCGAAGAGAGGGCTTTTGGAACACTTTAACGCGGTGATGGATCTCGGACCGGCGATTATTTACAACGTTCCGGCGAGAACGAGCCAGGATATTACGCCAGAAATTATGTTTGAACTCGCAAAGCACGCGAATTTCGCCGGGGTCAAGGAGTGCGAAGGAAACGCGCGCATCAAGGGTTACACCGATAAGGGTGTGACGTGCTGGACCGGTAACGACGACGAGTGCCACGACGCGCGTTACGAAGCCGGTGCCGTGGGTGTGATCAGTGTCACCTCCAACCTCGTGCCGGAGCTCATGAGAGAGTTGCTCTTCGACGGCCCGAACCCAAAGCTTCGCGACGAGCTCGCGCCGCTCATGAACTGGCTCTTTGCCGAACCCAACCCCACGGGCATCAACACCGCCACCGCCATGCTCGGCGTCGCCAAGCCCGTGTTTCGTCTCCCTTACGTCCCTTACGCCGCTGATCTCCGCGCTCAAGGCGCCGAACACATGCGCGCCGTCGGCCTCGACCGCGTCGTCGGCGGTTCCCTCCGCGACCTTCGCGACGAGGATTTCACCATTCTTCGCGACTGGTAAGCTCGATTGTCAATAAGACGTCCACGCCCATTCCTAGTCATCAACCACGAAACAATCGACGCGATGCGTCGTCGCGAACGAGCCCAGACGACGACGACGACGACGACGACGACACTAAAACCAAGCCCAGCCCCTCTGAAGAAACAAAACCAAACACGGGCAGGCAGACAGACAGACAGACAGAGAACCGGGCAGAGAACCGGGCGCGCGCGCGGCGGCGTTGGACACACTCCACCACCGTTCACGACTCACCAAAACCAACCAACCAACCAACCAACCAACCCTGGAAAAGAAAACACACACAAAAAAACACAAAAAACACAAAACACGCACACAGCGGTCGAATCACGAACCGTCAACAAACCGACGCGGATCACTTCAGACGCATCTCTTCAAGAAGACCCGAAACGCATCTCTCCTGAAGACCCGCGCGCGCGAGGTTTTTTCAATTTCGATCGCCGATCGCCCGACCGCGGGTTTTTCGATTTGATGGTTCATGACTCGCCGATCGGGTGAGGTACAAGTAAAAGACCCGAAAAACGAATCGCGACGGCGGACGGAACGGAACGCGCGCGCGGGTCGTCGTCGTCGGGAGTGGGCGACGCGAACGAACGCGCGCGAACGGGAAGCGAGACGCTCCTCGTCGGTATCGTCGTCTTCGACTCGCGTTATTTATTCGCGGAGCGGCGAGGTTGGATCGATTTGATTCGTCATCATGATGTCTGCGAGCGTGAGAACGACGGCGCAACTGCGAACGGGTGAACGGGCGCGCTTGACGTCGAAAAGAACGACGACGACGACGCGCGCTCGACGGGTCGTGCGAGTCCAGGCGGCGGCGGAAGACGATGAGGTGGCTTTGTTGGAAAAAGCGCTCAAGCTGGCCAAGACGAGAAAGAACGAGGCGACGAAGAGCGCGGCGCCGGCGAGCGGTCCGGCTGGCGCGTACTCTGGCGCGTCGTTCAACGTGAAGACGTTCAACGCCATCTCTCCGGTTGGGCTGAACAAGTTCCCGAAAGGGAAGTACGCGGTGAGCGGTGATGACGCCGCGTTACCGGGCGCGCCGATGGCGATGATGTTGCGATCGCACAAGCTTCAGGTGTCGGAAGTGGCGCCGACTGTTCGAGGAATCGTGCGTTGCGGCGCGGGTACGAACAACATTCCAGTCAAGGAGATGAGCGATATGGGTATTCCTGTGTTTAACACCCCGGGTGCGAACGCGAATGCGGTCAAGGAACTCGTCGTGTGCTCTTTGCTCTTGGCGAGCCGTGGTATTATCGAAGGTAACAAGCACGTCAACGACGTCATCAACGTCGAAGAAAACGGTGACTACGCCAAGATTAGCACCCGCATCGAAAAGGACAAGGCCATGTTCGGGGGTACGGAGATTGAGGGCAAGACTCTCGGTGTCATCGGTTTGGGCGCTATCGGCTCTCGGTACGTGCTTTTTTTTTGTTTTTGTTTCGTTTCGCATCCTGGAGTCATTTGAGCGCGCAAAGACGGCTCACATCTTTTTTTGCAAAATCTCGACGTCCATCGCGCTGAGAAAGAAATCTTCCATCTTCCGAACACATGAAAGACTGACGTATCGTGCGACTTTTCTTCTTTTCGCACGTTTCAATGACAGTGTTGTGAACGCCGCTCTCGGTCTCGGTATGAAGGTTGTCGGCTACGACCCGGTGCTTTCCCTCGAAGCCGCGTGGCGTTTGCCGGGCGACAAGATGTCCCGCGCGGATGACTTGGACGAGCTCTTCGAGCAATCCGACTACATCACCATCCATGTGCCGTACATCAAGGGTGTTACGCACCACTTGATTGACGCCAGAGCTTTGGCCAAGTGCAAGCCGGGTGTCCACTTTTTGAACTTTGCCCGTGGTGAAATTATTGACGGCGCCGCCGTCAAGGCTGCCTACGACGCCGGTAAGCTCACCGGCAAGTACGTGTCCGACTTCTCCGATCCGGATTTGATGGGCCACCCGAGACATATCGTGCTCCCGCACTTGGGTGCGTCCACCGAAGAAGCGGAAGAGAACTCCGCTGCCATGGCTGCGGAAACGCTCATGGATTTCCTCGAAACGGGTACCATCCGCAACTCTGTCAACTTCCCGACCACCATCTTGCCGCCGCACAAAAACTCCTCCGGTGCTCGCCTCTGCATCGTCAACAAGAACGAATCTGGCGCGCTCGGTGAGATTACCACCTTCCTTGGCACCCAAAACTGCAACATTTTGCAGCAAATCAACACCTCTCGCGACAACGTCGCTTACACCGTCATCGATCTCGAAAAGGTGCCGGAAGATCCCGCCAAGCTCCAGGATGATCTCGCCAAGACTTGCCCGATGGTGACCTCTTCCCGTTTCATCGGTTCCGTCTTCAACGACGAACTTGGCCAACCGGGTACCTTTTTCTGGGTGCGCGAAAACGGCAACTAGAATGAAAACTCCATCACTCATCACACTCTACTCTCTTTGATCAAACACCAGATAACACAGACAGTTTGCTTACACGCGCGCCCCTACCCCGATCCACGCGACAAACCGGACGTGCGCTGACTCGACGCGCACCTTTGCTATTTCCTCTGGTCTCGCAAAACCTCGGGTTGTATTTCCGATACCCAACCGTAATGAATCGACGTTCGACGACGATGAATCGACGACGCAGAGACGAACGAAACGCACCGTGTTCGAGCCGATCTCGAGTGTGACGCTCGTCTAGACGCGAAGCGACGCAATGCGACGAGCGGTTTGATCGAGAAGAGGGCACGAGTTCGTTACGATCAAAATATCCGACACAAAACGACACGAGTCGGAAAAACCGACGTACGTTCGCGACGCGCGTTCCCGACGCGACGCCACGCTCGCCGACGATGAAGACGAGACCACGCAAAAGTTTCAATCCGCGCTACGACGCCGAGGACATCGCGCGCGCGTTCGGTAAACGTCGCGCACGGGTTGCTGATGATGTCGGAAAGGCGACCAAAAAGTGCACGCGGGAGGCGGCGACAGTTGGACCATCGGGTGACGGGAACCCCCGACGACGCCGACGACGAAGCAGCGCGCTGACGCGACGGTTGGCGAGACAAGCGCGAGCGTCGGCGAACGCGACGCGGTGGCGGGTGGGTTTGCGATCGAGGGATGCCAAGGGAAGAGGAGCGTCTCGATCGGTTCGCGCGGTGACGTCGGACAGACTGAGGCGAGCGAAACCGTTGAGAGCGTCGTGGTTGATGGGCGCGGGCGTGACGATGGTGACGCGAGCGAGGAGCCGAAGGAGGTGTAAAGTAACGATGAAAGGGTTTGAGAAACGGCAGGAAGCGATGGTGCGGCTGAAAGAGGAGTTTGTGGAGAATCATCGAGACGCGGTGGGGGTGTTTGAGACGTCCGGGGACGATACTCTGATGGAGGAGGAAACGCCAGCGACGACGAAACGAGATCCGTTTATCACGTGGATGCTCGAGGCGCAGGCGTTGGCGCCGGAGGTTTTCAGTAGGGATTTGCGTTTTAAACGCGAATTCTCGACGGATGGGCGTCCTTTTACGCGCGCGATGGAAATGATTGACGCGTACGTGGAGTCGAGTGTGCTCTCGTTAAAAATGGCGTATCCAAATGCACGAGTCGACGATAGTTGGGTCGCGGGAGCACCGGCGGCGGTATCGCTCGGTGAAGACGTTCCACTTTTACCTTCGACCGAACCGATGGATACGGCGGATGCGTCGGGAGAAGTCGTCACGGATGTGGTGCACGGCGTTGATGACGTCGACCACGAAGAGATTCGTTTGGATCCGTTTCCGCTCATGCCGCTGGAACTTTTACCGGTTGAACACTTTGTGCTCGGTTTGTGGACGAAAGCGACTGAGCAACAACACCAACAGAAACGAAATGATGAAGAAACGGAAAATGACGCAGCCGAGGCGACGACCTCGAACGAGCGGACGGATTCGTTTTCACTTCCTTGGTTGAGCCCCGCGTGGGTGGACATGCTGAGCGCGACGCCGGCGCCGCCAAAGAAGAAGCAACGCGCGAAAGTTTGGCGAGGGAAAAATCTCGCCATGATTGTGTACGGCGCAGACGAGAAGCAAACTTGGGCGGATAAGATTGCGGCGTTTCTCAAACGCGCGCGTTCGGCCTTAGGGAACCGCTCTTTGGATCGCACGGCGTGGGGTGGCTCCATCGTTGATAGTCTTATCGGCGCCAATCTTACGCAGAACGTGAGCGACGTTCTTTCTAGTCAGGCTTTCATGAACCTCGCGGCTCGGTTTCCGTACAAGGCTGAAACGGCAAAAAAGCACAACTCTAGTCTTTACATTCGAAGAATCGTGACGGAGATGTTCAATCGGATTGTTGCTGAACACGAAGAGGGCAAAAGTGACGATGAATCTGAACGCGCGCAAGCGGGAGAAATGGCATCTAGACCGAAACGAGCGGGAGCCGGAGCGAAGATGAAGTTGAAAAAGACGAAAAAGGCGAAAAGTAATTCGCTCAAAGCGAAGAAACAGAACGACATCGACAAAGCTTTGGCGTACGGAGATCCACCCGAGTGCGAACGCACCGCGGATCAAGTCGATTGGTACGCAGTTCTGGACGCGCCGCTCGTGGAGGTGGTGAAATGCATTCGCTGTAGAGGTATGCACTGGATGCTCGCTCGCAGGATTAAGGGAATTTTGCGTCGCATCATGAGCCATCGAGGATGTTTGTCGCTTGAATTTCTTCGAAACGTGCCGACGAAGGAGGCGAGGGAATATCTCCTCGCTCTCGACGGAATGGGAGTAAAGACGACGTCTTGCGTTCTTCTTTTAGCTTTGCACAGAACTGATTTTCCTGTCGATGTCAATGTCGGTCGCATCATGGCGCGTCTCGGCTGGGTTCCGCTCGAGAGCGAGACTGCGCTGGAGGAATTGGCGCAGTACGCTCCAGAACCTGCGGTTTACACGTTTCTACGCGAGCGCTTGAACTCCTTCTCTGTCGAACTGCTTTACGAGCTGCACTATCACATGATTACGCTAGGGAAAGTTTTCTGTGGTAAACGAATGCCAAACTGCGGTGCCTGCCCACTGAGGGATATTTGCGAGTACGCAAAACAAGGTGGTAAATGCGTTGATCGCCCCGATGGTCATTCTGGGTTGGCTTCTCTGCAGCCCGAGAATGCGCCTTGCGCGCGACCAATCACCGACATCGAAGACATTGCTGAGCCTCAAGCTAAAACGTCCACTGTACACGCAAACGTTTCCAAAGGCAACTCTTCGGCCGTTCTCAATGCAATCATCTCGGCGGGGAAAGAGTGGGATCGGAACGGTCGTCCTATGGGCACTCTCGCAACAAATGTGTTACTGCTGAGCGCCGCTACGTCGAGGGAAGACGTACAGATGGCTTACGTGCGACTCTCGCGCGTTGTGCATCCTGATAAAAATCCATCACCCGATGCGGCAACTGCATTCAATTACATCACAACCGCGAGGCAGATTGCACTGAACATCACCAACGACGACGTGCTCGCGCAGAACATTGAAGTCGAGCTTGAAGAAATGCTGCGATGGTCTAAAGAAGATGCGGAAGATCCAATCGATGAGGTCACCGGTCTGGAATTGAGCGAGCACGTGGTTCGAGCCAGCAAAGTCCGATGCGAAACGGTCGGTTGGACTGTGACACCAGAGATGATGCCCGGAGAACTCATCGAGGCGCTAGGCGAACGCGCTCGCGCTGAGGGTTGCATAATGATTCCGACAGAGTCAAACGCCACGTCGCTCGACGACATTAAGGGCGACTCGGTTAAAGTGGCCATCCTTGTGCCATGCTACAATGCGATGAACAGAAAATTTCCACTCCATGGCACGTACTTCCAGGTGAATGAGGTTTTTCTGGATGAAATTTCATCTGTGATGCCGATTACTCGTCCCAAATCTGACTTTGCTACATGCAAACGGGTTAGAATACTATTGGGCACGTCTATAGTGAGCATCGCTCGTGGCATGGGTAGAGCGCAGGTCACAGCAGCGTTTGCGAGCCAGCGCATATGCGTTCGATCCTGGAACAGAAATACAAAAAAGCCGGGACCTCTTCCAAAATGGTTGTGCCCTTTCTTTCCCGAGCACATTGAACGTCCGCTCGAGCCAGAACCAACGCCTCTCGCCAAAAATGGTCGACCGCTTGGTGCTGTCGCAAACGCTCCAGCCCTGTCTCCTGTATCGGTACTTCCAGCGTCGATGATGCAAAGTCCAAAGCTTGCCGATATCGAAGCCGCAACGCCGGCTGGATCGATTGAGCACGCGCTTCTTCAGGAATTTCACAAGATGTTCAGAGGAAAAGAAGCAAAGAGGAAAATGCCCGGCTTCAAGCGCATGTACACTGGCGCGCCGAGTGACGATAAGAGAGTTCGACGAAGACTGTTCCCACCCATTGGGCGCGGAAATAAGTGCGGCTTTTGCAAGTACTGTCTCAATCCTCAGATGAAACAGGCATGTTTGACGAGACGGAACGAAATGCGAATGACGACGTTTCCGGCGTGAGCAAGTTTTGTTACAAGTTTACAAATTTTGATGCCTCATGGCGTGAGTGTGAGCTAGCGTTTGACGCATGTGAGGTACCACCAAAGCCTGACTATGATCAGCAATAAAGTCTGCTAATGATGGGTAGTGCTCGTTGAGTGGCCGCATCTCCTCCACCGCCAATTTCAGCACGTCAGAATCCTGAAAAAGACAATCTGGAGTTTCTTCGACAATGCGTTGCAATCTTTTGTCATCCAGTTTCACCTCCAATGCATTACTCAACGCGTGACACGAATCTGTAACGCGCGCCATATCGTTCGCATCTTCTAGCATGAGAAGTTTCGGCGCCTTTTCGATGACACGGCTTAAATTGAGATCCTTTATTGGTATCACGCTCCTCACTCGTACAATCGCGCGAGTCAGCACCGACTCATCCACGCACACCAGCGCCGCCTCTGGAACTCTATGAAAAATCTCAGGCGAACACACACCATCGATAAGTCTCTCCAACGTCGCACACATCCTTTCAATCGCCACCACGTCTCTAAAAATCTCTCCAACGCCGTCCTTGCGGTGCTTCGAGCCGAGAATCAGCAATCGAACGACTCTCGTTTCAGACGCCCCGCGCGACATCCACACGCGTCTTGCCTCGTCTTCCCACTCCGCCGTCATGTTTGCCATCGAAGACGAGTTTTGTCGCAGTCCATCGACGCCCCACTCGCCGTAACTTCGTCTGTCGTCATCCTTAAAGTCACCGTAATCCACAGACACCGAGTTGGCGCGCGACGCTCGATGCCGGCACTGACGCGTCGACGCGCGAATAACGGGCGAGACGCCGACGACGCACGTCCCGCGCGTCGCCATCCTAGCGCCCACCGATCGAGATTGATTGATTTGCGTCGCGCGCGCGTGACGTCGACTGACGCGTCGTTCGTAACGACCTTTGGTAGGACAAATCTGCGCGCCAGTTTCTGTCGCGCGCGCCGCTCAAACCGCGAGATAGAGCGACCGCGCGGAGAAGACTATGAGCGCGAGCGAGTTTTGGTTGACGATCCCGCGCGCGTCGCGGCGCCCCGACCCGACGCGCGCCGGGGCTGAGTGCGTCGTGTACGAGGTGACGTGCGCGCTTCACGTGGAGAATGCGCGGACGCGTCGTTCGGAGTCAACCGCCGAAATCTCGCCCGCGACGGCGTCGACGGCGGTGGATGTCGATGCGTTGCCGATGTCTTCGTCGATGAACGCGATCGAGCGGGTGACGAAGCGTCGGTATCGCGAGTTTGTCGCGCTTCGAGATGACCTCGAAGTCGAGTGCGGGAGAGATTTGGTTCCAGAGCTCCCTCCGAGAAGGATGTTTCAGCGCGTGAACGCGAGCGATGAAAAGGTAGAGGAGCGGAGACGCAAGTTAGAGGGGTGGTTGTGGGCGTTGCTCGCCATCGAAGGTTGCGCGAGGTCAGAGGCGTTGGCGCGCTTTGTGCGTCTGGGCGCGTGCGAGAGAGCGCTGCGGAGAGTGCGAGACGCTTCGTCGATTCGAAGCGGAAAGTCCGCCGTCGAGTCGCCTGGGATGAGCGCGATGAGCCCTATTTCGTCAATGAGGCCAGTGGACACGCCCGATTCGAGTCGTTCGGCTGAATCAAACGGTAAACGCGTCGAGCACGCTTCATCTGACCAGCTCGGCGCAACCGCAACCGCGGACGCAACCGTGCCGAATCCCATCAAAGAGGCCGGGGAATCGATGAAAGAAACTTTGAAAGTGTCTCGTGAAATGTCGTCAAATGATGCGATGTTGGAAGAATTGCGCGCTGAAATGGCTGCGCTTCGAGATGAGCTCAAAACGACGCATGAGTGTTTGAACGACGCAAGAGCGACGACTTGCGCGGCAGAGTCAAAGTTTAAAGAGCTCGAAGCCCGGACACACAAGGAAAAGAAAGTTCTTAGCAAAGAAATTCGTTCATTGCGCAAACAACTCGAAGCGGCACAGATAGACTCGAACGAGCAAGCAAATATCATATCTGCAGAAGAGCGCACGGCGGCGCTCGGCGAAATTATGCACGAAGTATCGGTTTTGCGTAGCCGAGTGCACGAGTGCACGTATGAAAAACTGATCTCGGAAGACTCTGGCGGCGATCCGAATGAATTACTATCAGTGAGTGATAACCGCCTAGCTGTTCTCCTGGCCGAGGCGCAGATACTCATCGTTGGCATGGATGAAACGGCGCCCTCGGCGTCCACCACCACCGCGGGAGCAGAAGCAGAGACGACACTGATGCATACCGAGCGAGAGGTTCGCCAGACCTTCGCTGATCTACTTTCCGACTTGATCAACACCAGGAAAAGTATCAATTCATTGCTCAGAAAAGTTGCAAAGAAGAATGAGAATGGCGATGTGCGAGTCGGCACGGGCATAAGCTCGCGCGTCGGAAACTTAGTCGGGGCGATAGAGAAGAAACTCACCATTCCGCAGTAGCAAGTATGTAAATCGCGTTTTATCTAGATATGCTAAGCTATTCTTACAATCTAGCTAGGCTCCTATAGTCCTGTCTGGTTCATCTTGCGCCCGGAACCGTACTCGAAGATGTACTTTTTGAAGCGAAGGGTCAATTTTCCGTCACCTTCACCGGTGATACCATTCGGAAAGTACACCTTGTACTTGCCACTTTTACCAAAGCCGCCCTCAATCGTGCCGCAGTCGTTCTTTGACGTCCAGACCTTCATGCCGACGAACGCAGTCAAATCTGATTCCTTTTTGAACATTCCTTTGCCGATGACGGTGCGCTCGTCTTGAACACGTTCAATCGAACCTTCACGCGACTTCATCTTGTAAACTCGAAGGGATTTGATCGCGTCTGGTTCTTGCTCCGTATTTATGTGCTGCAACATTCTTCCGTGAAACGCCAGTCGACACGTATTTTGATGAATGTCAGTGTCGAGGCGCGATGCGATGTAAAGTTCATCAGTCGGCACCGTGATTGGTTGATCAAACTCGAGCAGCGCATACTTAGCAAAGACGGGCGCATCGTCGACATCGTTAGCTTCCAAAGATGCTTGCACTTCGGCTGCGGTCGCGAGCTCGTCGCAAGACACGTATTCCTTTGTGCTGTCGAATCTGCCATCCAGCGTCATGCTTGCAATGCCGTGGGCGAGTGCATCGCCGCCAGACTGTTCGTCACCAAAAAAGTGAACGGTCGCCATGACCGTGGTGTGACCAATCGTCACGTGAAATTTCGTGCCACTTCGCACGGGTGTCTTAAAGAAGCGAATCTTACTCGCACTGACGACGGCGGCGTGGAACGTCGGAACGGTGCCCGGCGCCGAAACCAATCCACGCTCAAGAACCTTTGCGTCGAGGCCAGCCACACAGATACCCAAACGATCGCCTCTTGCGCACGAATCCACCGACTTTTTGAACATTTGCATCGATTTAATCTTCTTTTCGAGCTTCAAATGAGGAATTTCAATCGAGTCACCAACCTTGATTGATCCACGGAGCGTCGTGCCCGTGAGCACGGTGCCCTGTCCCTTCACTGGAAAGCAATGATCCACGGCAAATAAAAACGGCCCACCCGCCTCTCTCTTCTTGCTCACCTCTGGAATCAACTCCAACAATTTCGCCTTGAGCGCATCCATACCGATGGGTGGATCTCCTCCATCATCCAACGCTTGCGAGTCGGCGCCGCCCGGTCTCGCGCTCACCGGCAACATGTCGCACCCTTTAAACTTCGTCTTATTAAACGTGTTGGCCAGTTTCGCCTGAATCTTCCCCACTTTTTCATCCCGCACCTTTTCATCAAACGTATCCACCTTGTTCAGCGCGACGATGAGTCTATCCGTCGTGATTTCACCGACGACCAAACACTCCGCCGTCTGCGTCTGCACCCCCTTGTTCGCGTCCACCACCAGAATCATCAAATCGATAATTGACGACCCCCCGAGAACGGTTTTAATCAGCGACGCGTGCCCGGGACAATCCACAAGGGTAAACTGCGCCCCATCGTACGACCGCGCGATCGCTTCGTCCGTCCCCGGCGGGAAGTCCGCTAAAAACGATGAGAACCCGAGGTCCAGCGTGATGCCTCTCGCCGCGCTCTGTGGGTTCTTATCCAGCGATGCCGTGCTAAACGCCGTTGACACCGCACGCGCGAGCGAGGTTTTACCGCTATCGATGTGTCCGAGAATCCCGACGTTGATGTTTAGCCGCGGTTTCGTCGTCATTGGTTGGTTGGTTCTATGCCTGTGTGCGCGCGCTTTTGACGAGTCGGTGAACGAAATCAGTCTTCACAAGACGATGCGCGATGCGACGGACGCCGACGCCGAAAATTTAACGCTGACGCGCGCGTCGGACGCGCCGAAACACTGTCGAATCGCCGCGGCGAATTTCAACGCCGACGAGTGGCCCGAACGCGGACACGCGGCCGGGTTTCTCGGGATTAAATCGGCAGAGGAACGTCGAGCGACGCATCGACGCACCGAACGACTCATCTTACTCGAACGCGAAGACGTCGACGTCGCCGTGGGATCGGTCGTCATCGCGGATTCCTGCGCGGTTGTGGGTGAACCAGAAGACACGGCGAACGTGACGCTGAATGCGCTCGTCGTCGCGCGTGAGAGACGTGGGCGTGGATTTGGTGAGGCGTTGACGCGCGAAGCGGCGCGGTTCGCGTTTGACGAAATGGGCGCCGGAGTCGTCACGGTTTGGTGCGAACCGAAACTCGTGGGTTTTTACGTCGAAAAGTGTGGGTTTGAGTACGAAGAGCCGCGACGGATTGGGTTCGTGGATGACGATTTGGATGTGTGTTGTCGGCTGCGTGTGGGCGACTGGCGGCGTAGTAGTTAGTTGGCGGCCTTGGTTTGTTGTATTCTAGTAATCATAGCGCGTATGTTTTCGATGCATCCTGCTGTACGTCACCACGAGCGACGAGTTCTCGGATGTCCTCGGATGATCCTAAAAATAGCGGCGTCCGCTCGTGCAGTGTTTGCGGCTTCTTAGTGAGAATGTCGCGAACACCATCCGACGCTCGACCGCCCGCGGCGCGAGCAATAAACGCGAGTGGCGCAGCCTCAAAGACGATACGTAGGTGCGGGCGAGGATTTCCCGCCCATCCGCCGTAATGGAGGGTTCGATGGAAGTCTCCAACGAGCGAACACACGTATCTAGCGCTGTACTGCTTTCCGCTCTCGCCTCGGCCATTACGCACGTCTGAAATGTAAGAACGTAAACCGTTTGGCCAATCGTCGAAACGCGCGTCGTTGAGCGAATAGATTTGCCCTCGCGACGGACAGCTCATATTATCGTTGGCGAGTAAAAACTCCCCGTCTCTATCCATTGTGTACTCCATCGCCGAGCCGTCTTCGCCGACGGCGAGGACGAGCGTGGTGGCGCCGCTGTAATGCGAGTACCCGGCGGCGACTTGCGCTTCGGCGGCTTGCGTGGCGTTTTCCACGGGCGATGCCCCGTCGATGGTTTTGTACACTCCCACGAGCGTCCCGACGGGAATATTACACGCAATGTTGCGCGAACCATCGAGTGGGTCTATGCAAATGACAAAGGTGCCGTCTTCGTTGATTAACGCCGGTTCGTCTTCCTCTTCGCTTGCAAAGTACTTTACCGCTCCGCACGCCGCAAAGTGTTTCTTGAAGATGTCGTTGGCGACGACGTCTAATTTCTGCTGAGTGTCGCCAGACGCGTTTTGCGCCCCACTCACGGCAGTTCCTAAGAGCGCGTTTGCGCGCAAAGGTGCCGTCGCGAGCGCGCTCGCGAGTTCTTTACTCGCGTTGGCGACGGCGGCGAGAACTTTTGACAATCCGAGTCGTTCGGCGGGGGATAAATCGCCACCCGCAAAGGCGCTTGCGCTGCGCACTTGCGCCGCGACGGCGTGCTGTCTGGCCGGCTCTGCGTTGTACTGCACGACACCGTACTTACCCGTCACCATCCAGTTATGCTCGACTTCCGCCTTGGTTCTGCGTTCGGCGGGAATGCCGCAACCTAGCTCCGCCTTGAGCGTGCGAAGCGCTAAAATTGGCGCTGGGAAATACGCCGAAACGTCCTCGAAAGGCGTGTCGAGCTCCCACAAACAATCATTCAGAAGCCGGCGATAATTCGCGTCACCCTTGATGATGACAAGATCAGATGTTTTAATATCTTCCCGTGTCTTTGACGGCAAGTTCCAGAACGGCTGCGGCTGACACCAGGCGAAGTCTGGAACTATGGCCCACGCGCCCGAGGACAGGTGCGCTGCCCAGCGCTTACCCATCGTCGAAGTTTCCGCGTCGGCGCTTTCCACCATCACGCGGATCGTGTCGCGGCAGTCCTTATCCATGGCGTCTGAAACAAACACTGGGTGGGATTTCACTCTCAGTACCACCCTTTTCGTCGCGCCACTGACTATCAAAGCGTCCGCCAGAGCGAGGTCGCACGTGAGCTCGAAGCCCGCGTTGTCAACGACGATGGACACGTCAGACATGGTTCGAGAGGACAGAGCCTCGGCGACCCGGGCGCTGTCGTCCCAAAGCAAACACTCCTCCCCAGCAGAGAGCGCTTCAACGAAAGCTTCGTTGGCGCGGTTATTATCGGTCGTGCTGGAATCCTCCGCTTCCGGCCAAATGCTCAAGTCCATGCGATTGCCCCACAAGGCGACCATTACGAAGAGTCTGAGTTCTTCAGATAATGCGTCTCCATCCGATGCTTTCGAGGCGCGCGACGCGAAACGGTTCGTCTTTCTCGCGAGAGAAGACGCGGCAGAGGCGCCCGCCCTTAGTCCGTTCATCTTGTCCGTCGCGAAAGGATCGTAGTTGTACAACGGTGAAGCTGCATCGAAATACCCGATTGCCGCTAGTATGCGTCTATAAAAGTAAAACTCAATCAACAACCAAGGTGCGTCTAGCCACGACACTCCGATCCAAGGCTCGAGGATGGTGCGCCATGTATCGATATCAGGACCGCCGTCGGGCTCAATGTACTTAATGACGCTCGTTGTGGGCGTGGAGAGCTCCTCGTCGAGTCGCAACAGTTTTTCAACTTGGGCTTTGGCGCCCTCAAAAGCTTCCGCGTTGTCCTTGAAGACCCGCCCGAGGATATCTTCGCGAAGACGTCGACTGACAGTGTCGTACGCCCACGTGCCCGGGACGTTACTTGTGATCACAGGCGGCGTAGAGCCGTCCCACGTGCGCGGTCCAGTGGGAGTCATCACGCGCTTCCCTCTCGTACCCTCGGCTCGAACGCCCGGTCGACGAGGATACGAGATGGCTTGACGTCGATTCGCAGAAGAAGAGGACGACTGTGACGTCGCCCTCGAAGACGGATCGATCGTGCATGCGGTGCGCATGAGACTGAGGTTGCTCGTCAGAAGTTTTCGCTTTTTATCCACTCGTCGGCGCAATGGAAGCGATAAATCTTTGCAGGACGTCAGCTCGGTGTATTCGCAGCTCACGCTCGAACTCCTCGTCTTCGCAGGTTGAAATACGTTCCAGCATGTAGTTCGGAAAATGTGCGTGATCTAGGAACAGTTTATTCAACGTGCTGCCCGCGATGCGCCAAACCTCGCATACAGTTAACGATGTCGCCTTGAATTCGAGTGCTGGATTGTACGGAGATAGAAGGCTCGCGATACCGAAGTAAGACGCCTGGCTCGCGCCTGAGACGACAGCGACGACATGTGCGTCAGGACCCAGAACGGAAAGAGTGACTACGCCGTGCGTTAGGACATAGAAGAAACCACTCTCGATGACGCGTCCTGGCTTGACAACTTGGCAATCAAAAATGGATACAACGCGATACAACAAACGATCAGACATCGCACCAAACGTGCGATTAAACACCGGTCCGAGCACATGCACCGCGATGTCGTTCTTGAGATCAGTCGGTAGAGAATTCAAAATATCTCCGTTTTCGCGTAGTATGTCATGGCGTGGCTCCACCTCAGCAATGAAAGACAGTGCATGTCGTCTGAGCGTATTCGGTGACGCGATGCGTGACAAAAACGCGTGCACGCGATTGATGCGCTCGCGGTACTTTCTTGTTCGAGATACCGACGTGAAGAATTCGATGGTGGAAGCGATTGAAGCAATGAGGTAAGCGAAGAATGAAGCGCCGACAATCATGCCAGCTACAGCCCATACGCGTTCCAGCGTTGTTTTCGGCGTGATATCGCCAAAGCCGACCGTAGTCACACACGTTGATGCAAAGTAGAGTGCTGCCACGTAAATATCTGCTTCAGACGCCGTGGTGATGTCTAGGCCTGTGTGAGACAGCCAACTTTCGTGATTTTGGACGGCCAGATAAATGTATATGCACGCTAGCGAGTGAGTCAAAAGCAGAAAACTCACGAACAAATTCAGCAGGAGATACCACAGTAGTGGGGTGGACGGAATCAACTTCATGAATAACACCTCTGGTGAACTCAGAGATGACGAGCCTAGAATGCGAAACACGCGTAGAATTCTGAGCACTCGGCTCAGTCTTTCATATTGGCTCGATCGACCTCTCATAGAGGAGATGAGTTGGAGAACGAATGGAACGGATATCAGTAAATCAGTGTAAAATTGTCCACTTTCATGAATGTACAACCGCCGAAACAAGCGCGGCGTCGTGATTAATGTCCGCCTTCCAGTCGATTTACACGTCACCACCTTGGCTTCCAAAAGCAGATTGATGACTAACGTATCGATGAGAAGCAAAAACCCGAATATGAAATCAATCAATGGAATGGGTTTCACACGTCTTCTCAACGTCATTTCGTAATCAAAAGCGATACAAAACGGTTCGAGTGTGGCGATGCCAATGGTCATGAACGTAATCAGCAGGTGCCACATCCAAGAAAACCGCGACGAAGGCAAAATCACCCATCGTGGCTTGAGTGCCCGAGGCTCGGCGAGCGAGCTGTACGCTTGAAACTTTTTATGATCGAGTAAAATCCCGTGTTTCGACGCTTCTCTTATCAATGTGGACTCGGTGTCTTCGTCCATGTCGTCCATATCTTGGTGAATGGTATTCACGAGACGCATGGTATTGTTAATAGCTCTGTTGCCCCACGGCAGTCGGGTCTCGTCCGACAAGAGCGCGCGTTCCAAGGTAGATAGCGTGTCCGTCATTGTTACCGCGTTCGACGGGTTTCGGGTCGCCAAGCTGTGAGGAAAAGTGCGTGGGGTGAAGTGTTTTGTTCTATCTCGAATATGATGTGACATTTTGTATTTCCTAAAGTTTGAGAGACGATTTGTTCTTCGTGGAGTCCGATTTGCTCTTCTTGAGAGGACCACCGCGTGCGGCATCCGCTTCCTTGGCCTCTTGGAGCATCCCAAACACCTTGCTCGACTTTGAAAAGTCGGATTTCGACTTTCCGCCGGCTGGCGCCGCAGCGAGCATCGCCACCTTCGGCGCCTTTCTCGTAAATCCAGCCTCCTCCTCCGCCTTGAGCTGCGCCTCGCGTTGACGATCGCGCTGAGACTTGACGCGATCTCTCTCCTCCCGAACAGCCTTGGACTTGCGCTTGCGTTTCGCTCTGCCAGCCTTGCGTTCTTCCTTTGTGAGCTCGTCGTCCGCTTTGACATTGCCCGCCGCCGAGCCGCGTTGGCCACCCTTGCCGTCGCCGCCGGCGAAAATTTCCTCCGGGGCTTGATGAGTCGTCTCGTTGAACGTGGCTGGCACAAGGTTGCCTTGCGCTCTAAGTGCGAGTTCTCTGTCGATTCTCGCCTCGATGTCTTTCGGTTCTTCGACAAATCCAGTCCTGGAGAGCGCATCGAGACGGTACGACAAAAGCGCCCACAACTTTTTGACTTCAGCGACGATTGGATCCTCCTTCTCACCCAGAGCGACGCCAACCTTTTGCTTCATGTACTCATCGGCGTAGATTTCACCAAGGCCCTTTGAAGACTTCGTGTCGTCGAGCTGCGGAGCCTCCTTGCGTTCACGCTCTTGCACGGGTTCAATCCGTTCAACATCATCAAAGCGACCTTCGATGATACGCTGCTTGATAATGTCCTCCAGCTTTTGGGTAATCTCTGCGCTGATTACGGGAGCAGGCGCCATGACGTGCTCAAACTCCAAATCTGTCTCGAGCGCGCTGTTGAGTGGACGCTGTTTCGCATCGGCTTCACCCTTGAGTAACCAAGACTTTTCTCCCAGAGCGGCGGATTCGAGCTTATCCATTTGGCGCGCCAACGCGTCTTGCTGACGCTGAAACGCGGATTTAGCATTTGGCTGTGCAGGCATATCGTCCTCTTCGTCCTTTTCATAGTCTCCTTCTTGTTCCGCGCGCGCAATCTCGGCGTCGAGTTGCGCATCGAGCTGCTTGTCTAGTGCGTCCATCTCGGTGTCGCCACCAATGTCCAACTCTTCATCCTCTTCATCCTCTTCGTCCTCTTCCATGTACTCATCCTTGTCATCGTCGTGGTTTTCCAAGCCTCGATTACCAGCAATACCAGTTTCGAGCTCACCGTCGAGGTCATCATCTTCTTCGTCCAGATCTTCATCCCCTTCGAGCTCGTTAAACATGTCCTCCTCTTCGTCGCTGAGTTCGTTGAGCTCTGCATCCGTCGAAGCGCCGAGTTTTCCACCCTTGGTCCCACCGAGAGGTTTTCCCTTGTGTTTACCGAAGAAATCTTCAAACATCATATCTTGAGCCTTTTTACCCTTTGGCTTTTTATCCTTTATACGCCGAGTGCTCGCGCTGACGCCCGCCAGCTTGGCTGTGTACGCCAAGGCGTCGTCAAGGTCATCTGCTTCTTCGGAATCTTCCTCGTCGTCGTCGCCGTCGTCGTCACTCTCACTCAGCTCCCGATAGATATCACCCTCATCGTCTGAATCGTCATCTTCATCCGAGCCACGCTCCTTATCATTGTCACCATCCTCTTCCTCGTCTTCAACTTTGCGCCTCTCTTCGGCCTCCTCCTCGGCTTCGTCGAGAAAGTTTTCCATGTCGTCTAAACTAAACATTCCTGGATTTCTAAAATACTTGGACGTCCGGTCGCTCCCACCCGATTTCTTGCCGCTCTTCGATCTCGCGTTCGCCTCCTCTGAATCTTCATTGTCAGTCGATTCATCCTCGCTCCCGCTTTTGTCCTCTTCGTCCTCTTCGTCGTCGTCTTCTTCATCGCTCTGCAGTTCGTCCGCGCCCACATCAAACAACGCGTCCATGTCCACGTCCTCGCCAGACGACTTGACTCTCTTCCCCAACGCCTTGATTGCTCGTTTACACGCCTCCAAAACCGGTGTCGTCTGCGCCTCCATCTGTGTCCATACCTGTTCGGCGTCCAATCCCTCCGTCGTGAGTTCTCCATCCTCCAACGGCAGCGTTCCGCCCGACGTCGTCTCGCTTCGCTCGGCGTACGCAGCAGTCAAGCGCGCGAACAACGTCCTCGCCGCCTCCGCCACCGCGTTTCTCGTTTTCGCCGACGTCGCCGACGCCGACGCCGCGGCAAACTTCGACCCATCCTTCCCACCGACCGCTCGCACCCCGTTCGCGATCTCGACGCTCCAGTGCGACGTCGGTTTCGCTGGCGACGCCGCGGCGACGCCGGCGGCGGCTCCCGAACCTCTGGTGCGTCGAGCGCCCATTTGATGGAATGAACTCACACGCGAGGTCGATCTCTGGAGTGCCGAAGGCTATGGAGACGCGCACGCACGCACAGACACACACGCACACCACCACTAGCACCACCACCGGCGCCTCCGCGATGCGGTGTCCCGTTCCGAACCACCGGGCGTCCCCGCTCAGTCCGCCGGCGGGCTCCACTCATCCAACGCGAAGAGCGACACGCGGACACCGCGTCTTTTTATGAATTTCGACCATGGCGGTTTTAACAGTACTGAGAGATTTGATAAGAGTATCACGTAGTAAAATGGATTTCCAAAACTAGAAAAAGGGACGGCATTTAAAGTGTTCGTGTTTAAAGATCAACTATATGAGCTGATGTGTCCACATGTCCGAGTAGACTCGTGTTTGAAAAGTTTCACTTTTCGCTTTCTCGCTTCGACTTCGCGCTCGGACCGCCTCTCAACGACGCAGTGAAGGAACAATGGGTACGTGCGAAAGACGCGACGCGACGCGATGACGACGCCGACGCGTGACGGCGCGGTGTATCGCGCATATTTCGATCCGACGCGCGAGGGAGCGTCGCTGTCGTCGACGAGGCGCGCGCGCGTGGCCTGGGGGTCGATGGCTGGACTGGAGAAAGATCGCCAGGGGTTCGCGGTGTGTGGGGATCCGTGTCCGTTCTGTGCGCGTTCGCGGCGCGTCGAGGCTGACGATGGGTGACGATCGACGACCGGGGGATGGATGGTTCGGAATCGATCCCGTTCGAGCGTCGTCGATCGGCGTCCGTGTCGTCGATCGGCGGCGCGCGGCGGGCGTCGACGTTGGATGCGTTTCAGGGTCTGGGACCTCTGAAAAGCCCTAAACCGCGAACACGCATCCTTGCGTTCGGCGTTTCGACGACGGCGCGCAAGCGACGGGACGGATGACGATCGAAGGAAATATGCACGATGATGATGACGACAACGACGGCGCGTCCTTATCTTTCGGTGACTGACCGCGCAACCTTGTTCTCTCACGCAGTGCATCTCAAGTGCCACGAATTGCGCGCGCAGACCAAGGCGGACCTCGTCGCGTCGCTCTCCGACCTCAAGCAAGAGCTCGCGGCGCTTCGCGTGGCCAAGGTGACGGGCGGTGCCCCGGGCAAGCTTAGCAAGATCAAGCAAGTCCGATTGGCGATTGCTCAAACGCTCACCGTTATCCGCCAAAAGCAGCTCAACTCTCTTCGCGAAGCGTACCGCGGCGCGAAGTACACGCCGCTCGACCTTCGCCAAAAGAAGACGCGCGCGATTCGCCGCGCGTTGACGAAGAAGGAGCGCAGCGCGAAGACGGCGCGCCAGGCGAAGAAGGATGCGGCTTTCCCGCAGCGCAAGTACGCTCTCAAGGCGTAAGCGCGGCTTTGGTCTTAGATCGACGAATTTAGTTTGGGATAGTTTGTGATTCGTAACCCGGGCGAGGGTATCAAGTAAATTTAGACGTTTTCGGCCTCTCCGCTTTGACGCGCGCGCGTGACTTGAATACGATAATGCTCGCTTAATTGCTTATTGAATCGCTAGACGGGATCAATGTGATCACGCTTGTTTTTCTTCGCTATCTTTTTCGTTGCTAGAGTCGGCGTCCGACGACACCGGGGCGAGCTTTCTCGATTCCTCCTCGGCGAATTCTTTGAGGAGCTCCTCCTGTCTCGGCGACAGGTTAGTTGGCGTGGAGACGCCAAAACGAATGAACAGGTCACCTATGAGCGGCGTACCCATGACGGGTAATCCTCGACCTCGGAGTCGGAGCTGATCTCCGTGTTGGGTCGCCTTGCGAACCTTGACTTCGACGTCGCCGTCCATGGTCGGCGCCTTGACGGTGCCGCCGAGCGCCGCCGTGGCAAACGGAATCTCAACGCTCGTCACCAAATCGCTTCCAACTCTTCTGAACCGGTGATCCATGAGAACTTGGACGTTAATGTACAGGCTACCTACGCGACCGCCGACGCCGCGAATGCCTTCACCGGGCACGCGTAATCGCTGACCGTCTTCCACGCCCTTGGGAATGTCAATTTTTACATCTCGCGCCGCCTGCGTCTCGCGCTTACCCCGAATGTTCGTCACCGTCTCCGGAATGTTGATCTCCCTGCTAACCCCACGACGAACGTCATCGAGCGTGATTTGAATGTTCGCTTGGATGTCTCTCGCGCCGCCTCGTCCACCGCCAAAGAAATCTTGTAACACCTCCTCAAACGGATCAAATCCGCCTCCGGCGCCGCCCGCCTGGTAAAAGCCTTGGAACCCACCGGCGCCTCCAAAATCTTGGAAGCCGCTGAACCCACCTCCCGCGCCCGGTCCACCGCCACCGCTCTCCATGCTCTCGTAATTCTCGTGGCCAACCTGATCGTACGTGCCGCGCGTCTTGGCGTCTCTCAGGACCTCGTACGCCTTTTGCACCTCTTGAAAACGCTTCTCCGTCTCCTCGTCACCCTTGTTCGTATCCGGGTGGTACTTCTTCGCCAGCGCGTAGTACGCCTTTTTTATCTCACCCGCGCTCGCCCCTCGATCGACGCCGAGCACGTCGTAGTAATTCTTACCCTTTGCCGCCCGCCCGGCGCCCGCGCTCGTCCGAAAGCCTCTTCTCGCGCGAGCCTCTCCTTTGAACGCCGCCGCCGACGTCGTCCACCCACCGCGCGTCGCCGAAGCTCTCCACCGCGCATCGAAACCACGCATCGCCGCCCCGAACGTTCGCTCGCGTCGTCCGAAACCATCGCACGACGACGAAGAAAACGCCGCGGCGCGACTGAGACTCGAAGAAGACGCCCCGGCGGTTCCCGACGCCGAGCGCGCGTACGCCCCCGCCGCCGCCGCCCCCGCCGTCGTCGTCCCCCGCGCCGCCCGTCGCACCGTCTCCGCGCATCGCGCACCGGCGCGTCCGAACGTCATCGCCGGTACCCTTGTTCGCGCGCGGACACAGAAACAGAAACGCGACGAATGAAAATCGAAGAAGGATTCGACGCGCGAACGCGAATGCGATGCGCGGGCGGTCGTCGCCCCGTCAAGGATTCCGCGTCGGACGCTCGAGACGAGACCGGTTCCTTCGCTTCCGAACGACGGGGGACCCCTTTCCTTCGCTCGGCGTCGGCGCGGTCGAGCTCCAACGCGTCGGCGTCTGAAGCGATTGCGTGCGACACCCGACACCCGACCCGACAGAGGCAGAGGGACAGAGAGAGAGGGTAAGAAAAAGTGACACCTCGAGTGGAGTGGGAAACATCGTGGCGTCACTCTCGCCTCGGCGATGTTTGCGGCGACGACGACGACGACGACGACGGCGGCGGCGCGGGCGGCGATTGGATTCCGCGCCGCCGTGCGCGGGGCGACGCGCGTCGCGACGGCTTCGACCGGGACGACGACGACGACGACGACGAGCGCTGGGCGCGGTCGGTTCGTGTTCACGTCCACAGTGGTCGCGGGACGGAAAGCGGCAAAGATCGCGGCGAAGAGTGCGTGATGCGCGACGCGTCGGATGGATTGGATCGATCGGATCGTCCCTTCGCGGGCGCGATGATGCACGCGCGGAACGGATCGAAACGGCGCGAGACGAGACGACTGACGCGCAAACTTTGTCGCGACTGAGCGCAGAGGGCAAGACGGACGCGGCGCGAACGAAACTCTACGGACGATACGGTAAATTGATCGTACAGACGGTGAAACAGGGTGGATCGGCGGACCCGATCGCCAATGTTGCGCTCGGGAAACTCCTCAAGCAAGCGCAGAACGCCAACGTGCCGCGGGACCTGATTGAACGCAACCTGAAAAAGGCGCAAGAGGGCAAGCAGGGCGACTACTTTGAGCTCACGTACGAAGTCTACGGCGCGGGTGGCGTGGGTATCGTGTGCGAAGTGCTCACGGATAACGTGAACCGAGCGGCGAGCGAGACCCGGAGCGCGGCGACAAAGGCGGGGGGCAAGATGGCGGAACCGGGAAGCGTCATGTTTAACTTCAACAGACGGGGCGTGTGCGTCGTGGACGGAGGATCGGAGGACGCCGTCTTCGAAGCCGCCATGGAAGCCGGCGCCGAGGATATCGTCCCGCGTCGCGACGGTGAAGAAGGCTGGGACGTCGTGTGTGAATTGGACGATTTCGCCGGTGTTCAAGACGCCCTCGCCGACGCTGGGTTCACCCTCAACGAATCCACCGGTCTCAAGTGTATTCCGGTGACCGAAATCGAAACGAGCGACGAAGACGCCGACGTCAACGATAAAATCATCGAGGCCCTTCTCGACCTCGACGACGTCGACGCCGTGTACTCGCAATAATTTATTTCATCGTCGCGCTGACGCTCTTTTTCGATTTCTTTTCGCCCCCCGCTCCATTCGTTTCCGTTTAATCAACACCACTTTGGTAACACACACAAAAAAAACGAAACAACCACGCATCGGCACCGAGCGCGTCGTGAGAAACCAGTCAGTCACCCACCCACTCTTTTGACGGTTCACGAACCATAAAAAAGTTGCCACGCGTTTTCTTCCTCCCAAACTCAGAACCCGTCCGTCGACGTCAGACGCGGACGCGAACGTCGAGGACCCACCCGACCGCGCGTCTTTCGAGCGCCGCCCGCCGGTGACGTTTCCATCGTCCCGCGAGCGCGCGCGTCTTCTCGCGAGTGAACATGTCGACGACGCTGGACGCGTGCATCGCGGCGTGCGGAGCGACCGCAGACGCGTCGTGCGCGACGGATTGCTTCACGTCTGCGGGATGGGAACAAGCGCAAGAGCCGTTCTTGCCGCAGACGGCGTCGATCATTCTCGGGTGTGGGTTGATTTTGCTCTCCGCCCTGTTTTCCGGGCTCACCCTCGGGTTGATGTCGCTGGACCCGGTTGGATTGGAGATCATCGCCGAGGGTGGCGACGCGGATGAGCGCGAGTACGCAAAGGTGATCATACCCGTGCGGAAGAATGGGAATTTGTTGCTGTGTACGCTCTTGCTCGGCAATACGGCGGTGAACTCGTTGATTTCTATTCTCATGGCGAGCGTCACGAGTGGTTTGATGGGTTTGTTGGTGTCGACGCTGGCCATTGTGTGCTTTGGCGAAATCACCCCGCAGGCGTTGTGCTCTAGACACGGCTTGTATATCGGAGCCAAGACGATATGGATCATGAAATTTTTCATCATTTTGCTCTTTGTCGTCGCTTGGCCGATATCCCTCGTGTTGGATCGAATCTTGGGGGTGGATATTGGGTCGTTTCACACGACTGAGGAGCTCAAGCACCTCGTGCGCGTGCACGTCGAAAAGCCGCAAGGTCAAGAAGAGTCGGGATTGAACTTCGACGACGCCACCATTTTGACCGGGGTGTTGGAGTACAAGCACATGACGGTTGCGGACGTGATGACGGATCTCGATAAGGTGTACATGATCAATCTCGAGACGAAGATGACGTTTGCCGTGCTCATGGAAATTTACAAGAGTGGATTTACGCGCATCCCTGTGTACGAGGGCCGACGCTCCAACATCGTCGGGATCCTCTTCACGAAGGATCTCATTCTCATCGATCCGGATGATGAAATTGAATTAAGCGCCATATTAGCCTTCCACGGAGGCAAGGATGGGGGATATCTTCGTTACGTCAACGACACGACGACTTTGGACAAGGTATTTTTAGAATTCAAGACGGGCCGCATGCACCTCTTGTGCGCGCACAGCGCCGATGGTCCGCCTAGAAAAGATGGAAACGGTGCCGTCGTCACTGGTATCATCACGCTCGAAGACGTCATTGAAGCGCTGATTAAGGATGAGATTGTCGATGAAACGGATAATTTGATTGACGTCAACGAGCCGACGTCCATCGTCGAGAAGCGTGTCTCGTTTCGAGGCGCCGATCCGACGAAATTCATGAGCTTATTTGAACACAAGATACACGAAGAAGAGAAACTCGGTGAGAATGAAGTGAGCGCAATCGTTGCCTTCTTATCTACCAACGTGCCTGAATTCAAGAAGATTGGATCCTTCCATAAGGTAATGAGAAGTCTGATTGAGTCGAGCAAGGTTGAAGATATTGAAGATAGTAGCGACAGCGAAGCCGGCAGCACCATGGGTACGCCAGGAGTCCATCAAGAGAGCGCGGACGACGAAGACATGCTGTATAAACCTGGTGAACCGAGCGACCGTTTCATGCTCGTGCTTCAAGGTCAGCTGAAGGTTTTCGCCGGCTCTGAAGACTTTGAGTCCGAGTTGGGGCCTTGGTCGTACGTCGGTCAATCCGCCCTCACAAAGGATAATTACACGCCAGATTTCAAAGCGTTCGCGTGTAAAGGATCTCGAGTACTCTTCATCACTCGCGCTGACTACAAGGCAGCACTCGCCGCGTCCGCGGTCAAGGCGATGGGGGCGGGCGCGAAGCGTAGAGCACAGAGCGCCTCTCAGCTGGCGTTGGATTCCGGTCGAAGCTCACCGAATCAGTGAGAAAAACAGTTTATGCTCACGATCGTGGCACACCACGATACAAGAGCCTTAGCCATGCGTAGCGCAATGATTAGCGAAACATGTGATTTTTCTAGTACCATTACAAGTATTATCCACAACAACAACAACAAAGGCGACGTCGGCGACTATTGGATGTTCTCTATTTTCACTCGAGAGGAAGCGTACACGTGGTAATTAAGCGAACTCAGTCATCTCGCATTCTTCTTCTTCGCCTCTTCTTCGAACTCCTCAAACATGTTGCATCTAAAGTTCCATTCACTCGATCTCTGATCCCTCTCGGCATCCGCTCCGTGCTTTGGAAAGTGCTCAAAGTGCGCCGCTTCGACGTCGCCCTTGCTCGCGTCTGCCGGCACCCGACTCGACGCCACCCGAACGTATCCAGTGCCACCGCACACCTGACACGTCGAGATCGTCTCCTTGTACCTCTTCCCCGCCCCCCTTCGCGTCATCGATATCACCAGCTTGTTCCCACCGCAGGCTTTACACCGCGAATCGTACACCTCAGTCGCGTCCTGAATGCTACACGAGTCAAGTTCCTCTTGCTCTGTGGGCTCGCACCGCGACTCCTTAAACGTCGTCCCACGCGCCGGTCTCGGCGGGTCCACGTGGTACGTGATCGGCAATCCCAACGGCGTATTTCTCGCGTCGTCCTTGTTCTTCGCCGACGACGCGTGAGGCACGAACGTCGCGCGTCGATGCGCGCCAGCGTCATTCGTCGTTCGCGTCGTAATCGAGAGGTGCCGATTACGATGACGTCGCCGCGCGACCGTGCCCGGACGCGACGCACACCGACCGATGCAGACGGTCGAAATCATTGAAAAGTATTTCGCTCGAGCCGTTCCGAGGCACGTTCGCGCGTTCCGAAGCGTTCGCGATCGACGACGCGTCTGCGACGCGTGAGACTATGATGACGATCGGAGGAGCTGACTCGGCTATTTGTACACTTTTTACCATCACTTGGGTAGTCTAAACGCGCGCTTGGTGCGTTCGGTTTGCTTTTGAAGCTTTTGTAGCGCCCCGGTGCGCTTGTGCGTCGATGCGGGACGCTTATGCGATGTCGTCGGTGGAGGCGTCGGGCGATCAGTGGTGGGGGGCACGGTGGACGAAGGCGGACGAGGCGGGGCGAGCGGGGCGAGAAGCGTCGGCGGCCGACGGGTCCACTGTTCGTCCGCGCCCGGAAGGGGTGGTTCGGCGGATTCCGCGCCAGCGTCTGGAAGCGAAGACGGTGGTGTGGGCGTGGTGGCCGTCGTGGCATGCTTCGTCTTGACGCGACGGTCGGTCGTCACGGGCATCGTCCTTGTTTTCGCCGTCGCGGCTGTCGAAGACGCCTTTTTCGTTTTCCGCGCAGGCGAACTCGGTAATAAAGCATCCACATCGTCGGTGCTACGCCCGTTCCCGGCGACTTTGAGCGCCTTAATTTCATCCCTCAACTCTTTAATCTGTCTCTTTTGCCGCTCACACGTCGCTCGAAGCGTCTTGAGTTCCTTTGCCGAAGCCGCGTTCTCGTTCGCGTCCGCTACCCGCGACGTTCCCGGCAAACCGCCCGACGCCAACCTCGCGCTCACCTCGGCCTCACGCTCTGCCCGCTCCCGCATCACGTCCGCCGTCGCCCTCTTCAACCTCTCCACCTCTGCCTCGGCGCGCATCCTTCTCAATCGCTCCTCACTCGCCGTTCGTCGCTCCAACGCCGACTCTTTATTCGCCGCCAAAGCCGTCGCCGAGCGCCCGCGTCGCCCCAACGCCTCCGCGCCCCCGCACGCGAGCTCCAGCGACTCGTACCGCGATTTCAGCGTCATCAGCGCCTCGCGCAACCCATCCCGAACTCTTTCGCTCTCCTCCAATCGCCGCAAGAGTTCCCGCGTCGTCGTCGTCGCCGCAGACGTCGACGCGTCCGCGCCTCTTCCGCCCGCATCCTCTTCCGCTGATTCGTCTTCGTCATTCCCGTTCCCGTTCCCGTTCCCGTTCGTCGACGCCGACGCCGCAGCTTTCATCGCTAACCTCGCCGCCATCGCCGCCGCCGGTCTCGTCGACGTCGCCCGTCGTTTCTTCGCCATTCCGGCGACGACGACGAACGAACGAACCGATGACGACGACGCGGTCGATTCTCCCGTCCTCCGTCCAACGAACAACGCGCCAAAACGCGCTCGAGCGCACCGCGTCCATCCGTCCATCCGTTCGTTCGTACGTACCGGTACTGTACTGTACTCTGCGCGATTTAGAGGCCTCTAAACCCTACGGATTCAATGAGTCATGACTCGTCGATCGGTTTCGTTCAGTTCGGTTCAGAGGGTATACGGATCGTTGGATCGAGGACGAAAACGCGTTCACACTCCATCCACACTCGACACTCGACGACGTTGATGATGATGATGATGACGC
>Ga0255743_10000699_pt1 | contig 29143 bp, 23 predicted proteins | sample 101ome_19_FD_179950 | JGI IMG/M metagenome (GOLD analysis project Ga0255743, IMG submission 179950) | Coastal salt marsh microbial communities from the Groves Creek Marsh, Skidaway Island, Georgia - 101405AT metaG (version 2) | ecosystem: Environmental > Aquatic > Marine > Intertidal zone >... | reverse complement strand
TGCACTGCAAGGACCAGATCCAAACGATCCATTAACTTATCGCCCTCCGTATCGTGATCCCTTCCCCGAATTGAAACTTGGGTTAGAAGGCCTTCGCATAGGTATTATGCCAGATTGCGATCGTGATGGTGTAAATCCCGAAATTCTAAATGCCTACGATGCCGCATTGAAAATATGTGGAACCTCTGGAGCCCAATTGGTTCAAATCAAGCTACCTGTCCCAATTAAAGATTTGGCTGGGCCTGTTGGAAACATCATCCATGCCGAGGGATATGCTCACTACAGCCACTTAGTAGATGATCCAGCTTCACCTCTTGACGAAGATGTTCGAGCTCGACTTGCCAGTGCTAAAAACTCTTCTGCAAGGGATTACGTTTTAGCGAAACGAGAGCAGCAAAAATTGATCAAAGCTTTTCATGACGCTGCTGCAAACGTTGATGTGGTGGTTACCCCAACAACCTCAGAACCTGCTCCTATAGTGACTGAGATAGATCAAACAGCAACACCTGCAATTTTCACCCGAGCCGTCAACATGGCGGAAATGTGTGCATGTGCGGTACCTATCGGCTTCTCATCTGGAGGGTTACCGCTTTCTGCTCAGTTCGTAGCTGCCTATGGCTCTGAACCATTGGCTCTGCGAGCTGCGTGGGGTTACGAAAAAGCTTCGAGCTGGAGTGTCCCAACACCGGAGGGCTTTAAATGACGCGCAAAATACATCTCGTTGCTTTCATGCAAGCTCAGAATTGCACGACCATACCTGCAGCTTGGCGTCATCCGGAAGCGCGGCCTGATTTCACATCGGCCGCCTACTTTCAGCATATTGCGCAGGTTTTAGAGCACGGGAAATTTGATGTTGCCTTTTTTGACGACCGATTGGCCATGCCAGATATGTATACAGGTGACCATGCCCATACAGTAGAGCACGGGATACGTGCCGTAAAAATGGATGCCGCAACTGTAATGATGGCCATGGGAATGGGCTGCAAGCACTTGGGCTTGGGAGCCACATATTCAACTACCTACTTTCAACCTTTTCACGTTGCACGTCTCTTCCAATCCGTCGACCTAATGCTCAATGGCAGAGCAGCATGGAATGTCGTTACTTCGGTTAACGATAACGAAGCCAAAAATATGGGTCTTGATGGGGTCATTGCTCACGATAATCGCTATGATATGGCCGATGAATTCATGGAAGCTGTGCTTGGCCATTGGGATAGTTGGGATGATGACGCCATCATTCTAGACAAAAATAATGGGGTATTTGCAAAACCCGGAAGTGTTCGACGAATTGACTATAAAGGACAGTATTTCCAAACTCGTGGCCCATTCACTGTTCCTCGTTCGCCACAAGGTAGACCCGTCATCATGCAAGCAGGTGCTAGTGGACGAGGTCAAAAATTCGCTGCACGGTGGGGAGAACTTCTTTTCACAGCACCGCCGCACCTCGCAGCCGCGACCGCGGCTTACAACAGTCTTAAGTCTGCAGCCGAAGCCAATGGGCGGGATCCAAACAATATGAAAATTGCAGCATTAGGATTTCCTATCGCCGCGGCAACTAAAGCAGAAGCAGAAGACAAACGGGCTTTCTATGATACGTTACCAAATGAAGTTGATCAGCTATCACTTCTATCAGAAGCTTTAAACTATGACTTTGGGAGTAAAGGTTTAGACGAACCTTTCACTGATTCTGAAATGGCTGGTGTTTCTGGTATGCAAACTATGAGAGACCGAGTTGTTCAAGCTGGCTATCCAAATCCAACACCTCGTGACTTTATGGAAGTCACTCAGCGTGGACGTTTAAACCATGCATGGGTGGGAGGCCCAAAAGAAATAGCCGATATCATGGAAGAATGGTTCACAACCCCAGCATGTGACGGCTTTGTAATTGGCCCTTCTTGGCTGCCAGGAAGCTTCGAGGATTTTGTTACTCACATAGTTCCAGAGCTTCAACGCAGAGGCTTGTATCGCAAAGAATATTCAGGAACCACCCTCAGAGACCACCTGGGATTAGCAAAAGCTTCTGTAGGAGACTGGAAACTCTAAAAGCCGTTGTTATGTCTGACGCATTGCCAAAAGAGAGCCTAATCGCTCAGCGCAGTCAGCATCGAAGACACCATCAATTTGGGTTTGCCGATAGTGACGTTGGAAGGCAGAAACACATGCGAGAGTGTCTTGGTCCAAGGCACCAGTTTCTGGACAAGAATAGCCCCATTTTGCAAGCATGCGTTGGGCTTCTATTACACTAGGACGTTGTCCCTGCCGTCTATTTGAAATTGTGTCAGGCCATAAACCAACACCCTCAGCGGCTAAAAATTCCCAAGGGAAAAACTCGCCCGGGTCACGCTTTCGTCTTGGCGCAATATCGCTGTGGGCGAGCACATGCGCATGTGGAATAGAATAAGTTGAAATCAGATGCTGCGATAAGGAAACAACCGCTTTAATTTGGGCATCTGCAAAAGGCCTTAATCCAAATTCATGGCCTGGATTAACAATTTCAATACCTATTGAAGTATCATTAAGGCGATAATTGCCGCCCCAGGACGATTGGCCTGCGTGCCAGGCTCGATGCTCGTCGGCAACAAGGCGAAAAATGGTTCCATCAACCTCCACCAAATAATGGCTAGATACTTTTGATCCCGGGTCACAAAGCCTATTTAAAGCGGCTGTACCCGATGACATACCGGTATAGTGTAAAATCAGAAACTCAATGCTCTTTCCACAAGGTCTGCCATCGTAATTTGGCGAAGGAGTTTCCAACATTAAGCTACTTTTTCAGCCTTTTCAGAGAGGATTAACCACCGTTCCTCTGCTACTTCTAAATCATCTCTGGATTTTATTAACCAGTCCGTAAGCTTGGAGTAACGATCAGGATCGCGCGCATAAGCGTCCGGCTTTCCAAGGGCGTCTTCGATTCTCTTTATATCGTGCTCTAATTTAGCAATCCTAGAAGGCAACTCATCCAATTCATATTGTTCCTTAAAAGTAAGGCCCTCTCGGTCTGCCTTTGGCTTTGGCAACGCCTTTTTCTTATGTTCACCAGTAGCGCGGCGATCTTTTACGCGATCATCTCGTTGGCGCAGATAATCTTGATATCCACCAACAAACTCTCGAGCTTGACCATCTCCTTCAAGGGCTACAATGCTAGCGACCGTGCGGTCAAGAAAGTCCCTATCATGGGACACAATAATAAGCGTACCACCAAATTCCCCAAGCGCATCTTCGAGCAGATCTAGAGTATCCATATCCAGATCGTTAGTCGGTTCATCTAAAACCATTAGATCCGTGGGGCGTGCAAGTAATTTTGCTAGTAAAAGTCGGTTACGCTCGCCACCCGAAAGGGTCGATATCGGACTTTTGACTTGATCAACATCAAAATTGAAATCCTTCAGGTAACCCACTACATGCCGAGGGCGACCACGAACCGTCACCTGGTCTCCCCCCATTGGACACATCCAGCGCCAAAGCGTTTCAGCAGGGTCCAAACCAACACGCTTTTGATCGAAATATGCTGTTTCCAATGTTTTGGCGACTTGTACTTTCCCGGAATGCGGCTCTAAATCACCAGTAAGCATCCTAATTAATGTGGTCTTTCCTGCTCCATTAGGACCGATGATACCAATACGATCACCTTTAAGGATACGAGTGCTGAAATTTTCAAATAAAACTCGCTCCACACTTGATGCATCAGGAATGACCGCCCGAAGACCCTTGGCTTCGATAGCCATCCGAGACTTGGCCTCACCTTCGTTAATTTTTAGTTCCGGCCTGCGAGGTTTACCTAAAAGAGCAGACCTCGCGTCTCTCATATCATGCAATCTGCTGAGGCGGCCCTGATTTCTCTTGCGCCGGGCTGTTACACCTCTTAGAAGCCAGCGTTTTTCCTGAGCCAACTTAGAGTCGAGCTTCTCTGCTGCTCTTGCCTCCTCCTCGAAGATTTGTTCCACCCAAGCATCAAACTCTCGGAAACGTTTTTTTGCAGTTCTAAGTGTTCCTCGTTCGAGCCAAAACAAGCGCTGGGTTACAGCATCTAGGAATGCACGGTCATGGCTAATTACAACTAGCGCACCGCCAAAAGATAATATGAAATCCTCTAAGTTCTGAATAGCAATCAGATCTAGATGGTTTGTAGGCTCATCTAGTAAAAGCACATCAGGAGGTCGAATAAGGGCACGGGCGAGACTAATCTTCCTGGCCTCGCCCCCAGACAAAGAAATGGCCTCGCGCGAAGCAAGCTGTCTTACGCCAAAGCGATCTAGAGCTGCGCTTATTTCGTAATCTTCAGGCGGCGCGTCTGGATCTGCTGAGGCCACGTGATCCCACGCTGTTTCGTTCGGCTTAAATACAGGCTCTTGAGGAAGCCATGCAACACGCGTCCCTGGTTGCAGAAAACGCTCGCCGCCATCAGGCTCTATCGCACCAGCTAAAAGCTTCATTAACGTCGTTTTACCGCAGCCATTTCGGCCAACAAGTGTAGCCCTCTCACCTGGCAATAACTGAAATTCAATATCGCTAAAAAGAGGATCAGGACCGAAGCCAAGGCTAACGTCACGAAGTGCAATAATCGGCGGCTCAGCCATCAGTAAATCCGAAATGGGCAGTGAATAGATTTCACTGCCCGATATGCCGGCTTAGGAGACTGCCTTCAAGGGGGTGCGCGTTACCTTTGACGCATCACAACCTTCGATACGAATAAGCTTGGTAGGGCCAGCCCGATAAGGTGCATGGATTGCGCCAACGGGATAGTGATGGGCATCGCCAGGCTTCATTACGTAGGTTTCAGTCTTCTCTACGAGGCCAGGCTCATCACCTTTAGGAGGGGCTACCATTTTCCAATCAGTCATGCTGGTTTCACCAACTGCCTGGCCATAAATTGCCCAGGTGGGGCCGTGATCGTGAGGGTAACCTTGACGGGCATCACTGTAGGAGTGAGCGCAGATACAAAACCCAAGCTCAGGATCTTGGTAAATTATTTCTCGGTCGACTGTAGCGTTGCCAAGGTGTTTTTCAACAAATGCCTCATCTTTAAGGGCTTTCTGAACACATTCGGTAACCTTCTCTTGTCCCGGAATGCCAGGGTCTGCTTTAAGAGCAGCGCGACAGTCAGCTGCAAATTGGTCAAGCGTATAGGCCATGAAAAATCTCCTGCAGGCACAAAAATTTTAGAAATTCTATCCCGCTTTTTTACAAATCTAAAGCTGATTTTACCAGAGTGTATGGTCATGCCCTAACCAAAAAGAAAACGTAAACAGGCTCATTCAATGCTTGTGTACAACCTTAGACACAGCCACAGTTCATCTTTATTCTTCTGAAGAAGGTATAGATTATCTAGCCTCAACTCAGTGTATCGGGGCTGCAAAATCCCCAAATGTTGCATTATGTAAAAATCCAAAGGAACCAACAAAAGTGCCAGATGTAGGCTTTAGAAAATGGCTCGGCCTGAATTACGAAAAGATGAGCGATGAACAAGCCATCGTGTCGATAGATTTAGATGAAGATAAAATGAATGTTCGTGGCGTTGCCCATGGTGGCATAGTTGCGTCATTAGTTGATGTTGCAATGGGAACTGCAGCCGGTGGCGGAAATTACGACACTAGAAAGCGCCTGGTCGCAACACAAGAACTTAAAGTTAATTACCTCACTGGTGCAAAAGGCAATAGACTTACGGCCACCGCTACTGTGGTTCGGGCTGGGAGTAGATCAATAGTTGTATCATGCGAGGTGGTAACTGATACTGGCCTCCATTGCGCCACAGCATTAGGCACATTTATGACGCGCAGGGTTGCTGAAGGTGATCCGGATCGTTTCCATAATACTGGGACTTAATTCAAAAACATCAGGAAATATTGCTACCGGAGGTAAAAACGATGATCGATTTTAGCCATATCGAACGTAATTACGACCTGGCAAAAACTTCCTACAGTTTGCCAATTCCAGAAGAGTTTAATTTTGCTTACGACGTCATAGACAGAAGGGCAGCAGAAGCTGATAAGACGGCTCTGATTGCTATTGGAGCGGATGGCAAAAAATCCAGCACAATTACCTACTCCGACCTTTCTTATCAGTCCGGTCAATTCGCCAACGCGCTAAAAAATCTAGGCCTTTCTAAAGGTGATTTCGCGTGCGTAGTAATTGGGCGAATTCCAGAATGGTATGGTGTCCTTTTTGGTTGCATGAAACTCGGCGTAATTTCGATGCCGGGGACCAACTTACTAACCGCTAAAGACATCGCCTATAGGATCCAACAGTCTGGAGCAAAGGCCGCGATTGTAACGGCAGAACACGTAGAAAAAGTTGATGCTATCAGGGAGCAATGCCCTACACTTAAGCATTTAATCGTTATTGACGCCGAGCATTTGAATGAAGATTGGCTGGATTTTAGAAGCCTTTGCAAAGCTGAAAGCTCAGAGATAGATCCAAAAAGTGTTGGCCCGTTTAAGTCTACTGACATGATGATGGCCTACTTTACGTCCGGCACCACAGCTCTACCCAAGATGGTGCCTAGAAATTTTGGATATGGGCTCGCCCACGCAGCAACTGGCCTCTTCTGGATGGATCTTCGTGAAACAGACATTCACTGGACCCTGACGGACACAGGTTGGGCTAAGGCTGCATGGGGAATGCTATTCCCTCAATTTTTACTTGGCTCAACAATTATCCTTTTTGATGGAAAGGGCCTAGATGTAGATCAGCACTTGCAACTCATTCATGAGTTCAAAGTGAGCACGTTCTGTGCACCCCCGACAGCCTATCGCATGTTTGCGCAGACTGATTTGAAACAATACGACCTATCGAGTTTACGTCGTTGTATGGGGGCAGGGGAGCCTCTTAATCCAGAAGTTATCCGCTACTGGGAGGAACACACAGGCACAATCATCGCAGATGGCTACGGTCAAACGGAAACAATCAACATCGTTGCCAATTTCCCTGGCCAGAAGACAAAATTTGGGTCCATGGGTCAGCCAGTTCCCGGGCTAGATGTAGCTGTCGTGGATGATGAAGGCAAACGGCTACCACCGGGAGAGGTTGGACACATAGCGGTTAGAACTGAGACCAGCGATGGTACATGGCCTCCGGGCCTCTTCGAAGGTTACCTAAAACCAGAGGGAGGGATTGACCGCGATGCTTTTCGTAATGGCTGGTATTACACCGGCGATACCGCTGAGAGGGATGAAGATGGCTACCTATGGTTTGTTGGAAGAGCGGATGACTTAATCTCATCTGCAGGCTACCGCATTAGCCCGTTTGAGGTGGAGAGCGCTCTTCTTGAGCACCCTGCAGTCGCCGAAAGTGCAGTGATTGGCGCGCCCGACCCAACCCGCGGCCAAGTGGTGAAAGCATTTATCATTTTGGCTCGCGGCCACAACGGAAGCCCACAATTGGCCCAAGACATCCAGGATTTCTGCAAAAATCTAACAGCACCCTATAAGTACCCAAGGCAAATCGAGTTTGTCTCTGAATTACCTAAAACTATCAGCGGCAAGATCAGACGCGTAGAATTACGAGAGGGAAATTAAGCAGCAGAGTTTTTTGACGGAAGTAGGTACCTCTTTGCGCGCCAAAGTAAGAAAAGGGCAAGTGAACCGTTCAGAAGATTCCAACCTATCCCGTTCAAGAATGCTGCTTGATAAGCGCCAGTTGCATCATGGATGATGCCCGACAAGAGACCTCCTAAGGCCATACCAAAAAGCGTGAAGCTCATTACCGTGCCTATCCGCCAGCCTGCATCTTTCGCGGGGAAATTTTCCCGAACGATCATAGCATAGGACGGCACAATCCCTCCTTGAGATAGACCAAATATGAATGAGACTACATAGAGAGGAAATAGGTCATCGAAAGGCAAAAATAGTGTCAACGCAAATAGTTGCAGCACTGAACCAAGAAGAAGCGTTCTGAAACCGCCTATCTTGTCAGAAATCCAACCAGAAATAAGCCTACTAGCAACTCCTGCTGCCATCATCAGGGCAAGCATATTAGCGCCATGTACAGCACCAAGACCAAGATCTGAACAGAGTGCAACGATATGAACTTGTGGCATCGACATAGCAACACAACAGGCAACACCAGCCACACACAACAATCCCTGCAATGTCTCTCGATGAAAACCAAGAGGTCGTTTTGACGCCACAAACTGTACTCCTGGCCTTATCTCATCCAAAGCGGGAGGTGGGCGACGCAGCATAAGAGTAAGTGCCGGCATAGCAGATAAACAAAATAAACCAATAAACATCAATGCATCACGCCACCCTAAGGCGTCGATAAGCGCTTGCGTGATAGGTGGCCAAATTGTTCCTGCGATATAGTTTCCAGAGATTACAATTCCAATTGCAAAACCACGCCGCTTCTCAAACCAAAGGGAAATATCAGCAACTAGAGGTGAGAATGTAGCGGCCGCTCCGAGAAAACCTATCGGCACACCAAACGCAACGGCATAAACCCAAAAAGCTCCTGCAGCAGACGCTATCAGGAAACCAGAACCATAAATTAAACTCGCTATAAGTAGTATTCTGGCTGTATTCCAACGAGATGTTGCCCATCCATAAAAGATACCACCCGCACCAAAACCAATCGTGAAAAGCGTGTAAGGCAATGATGCCTCACCCCTCGAAAGGCCAAATTCAGTAGCAACAGGAAGAAGTGCAACCGTACAGGAGTACATCCCAAAACCGCCAATAGTCATTATGGCAAGCGCTGCCCACAGCCTGGCCCAAGCATACAGACCGTCCGTTTCAGAGGATTGAAAGCGCGTAAAAATCTTTTTTGACATTAATGACTACCGTTAAGATGAAATCGCTCAGTAGACTGCGAGAGGTTCATGCGCAATGAAAAATACAAATTGCAAACCTCTAAATACTGGCAATGCATCCGCTAGTGAAAGGGACTTCCAATGGCTGGCAGAATAGAAATAGAGAGAGATGATCGCGGTGTTGAAACTATTTGGCTCAATAATCAAAATCACCGAAACACCCTAAACAATAGTTTAATCGACGACATGGCCGCCGCCATTCATCGGTCTAATAGTGATGACCAATGCCATGTAATTATCATTCGAGGACGCGGGGGTGTTTTCTGCGCGGGCAGAGAATTACGTGATCTTGCCGCTTTATTAGATGCTGACATTTCCTTAATCCAGGCAACTTATCACAGGCTACGGATGCTCAATGAAGCACTGTATTTATGTCGCAAGCCAACCATAGCTGTGGTTGAAAAGTATGCCTTTGGTGCAGGGGCTACTCTAGCAAGCTGGTGTGATATCGCTATTGCTGAAGATGATGCTTCCTTTGCCTACCCAGAGGTTCGGCACGGGATAGTACCCTCCCCAATTGTGATGGCTCTAAATCGTGGTGCTCCAAGGAAAGCAATAATGGATTTGATCCTTACAGGGCGTCGCATCGACGGCCGGGAAGCAGCTCTCTGCCATATTATAACAAGGGCAGTAGCGAAGGCTGATTTGGAAACAAATGTTGAAGCGACAATTTTAGATATACTCAAAGGCAGTCCAGACGCTATCGCTCGCACAAAAGACTTCATTGTTCATGCAGAAGATGCAAGCATGCGGTCTGCTATGCTGTCAGCTGTAGATAGCATTTCGATAGGGCTAACTCATCCTGAAACACGGCGGCGTATTTCCGCCTTTTTGGCAGGAGCAAGATAGGAAGGCATCCCAAAAAGTGAAATTGCAGTGCGCAGTAATAGCTGAATTACTCAAGGCTAGCTGAATACATGAAAGTAGATCAAATAGCAGGCGCTCTCGGCGCAGACGTCACTGAGATTGATATCTCGGCACCACTTACAGATACCCAACTAAACGCAATCAAGGTAGCACTTTGGCAACACGGAGTGCTGGCATTTCGCAATCAAATTATGTCACCAGCCCAGCAGCTTTCCTTTGTAAAGCAATTTGGAGAAATCCATTACCACCCACATGTAAAAGGCCTTCCAGAGCAACCAGAAGTCATGGAAATCTTAAAAAGAGAAGAAGATCTCCATAATTTTGGATCAGGCTGGCACACAGACCAGATGTTTACTCCAAAACCTGCGAATTACACCTGTCTATATGCCAAAGAACTGCCAGATACTGGGGGTGATACCCTTTTTGCCTGCATGAGAAATGGCTTTCGAACATTATCACCCGCGATGCAAAAATTGGCCCAAACACTAGAAACAGAAAATCGTTCTTTTGCAGCACAACTTTCAGGACGCAACCAAACCTCAGCCGGATATTTTGGAACTGGGATGAGAACCAAAGAGGCGACAGCTGACGAAACCTTGATCAAACATCCTGTGGTGCGAAAACATCCTGAGACAGGAGATCCAGTTCTGTACGTAGGCCTGCACAGCATCAGGCTTGCAGGGTTTACCGAAGATGAAAGCAAACCGCTCCTAGACTTCTGGAAGACACACCTGGTTCAGCCGGAGAATACAGCGCGCCTGCGTTGGCAGCCTGAAACACTAGCCATTTGGGATAACCGTCTAGTGCTGCATAATGCCATTAATGACTATCCCGGCAAACGCCGTCGCATGCACCGGATCACGGTTGCCGGAGCGGCAACACAAAGATGGACAGCTTGAGGAACGCAATGACCCCTAACCCCGCAAATGTCGATCCAATCACAACATCTGTAATCCAGCATCGGCTGACTGCCATTGTAGAAGAAATGGGCGAGGCGATGCTTCGAACATCTTATTCTCAGATATTGAATTCCTCACGGGATTTTTCTGCTGCTATGGTCGATAGTGACTGTCAACTTGTTGCCCAGGCCGAGCATATACCCGTGCACGTTGGGGCGATGCCATGGGCGGCAAAGGCTGTAAGAGATTACTTTGGCGAGGATGTTAGTGAAGGTGATTTATTCCTCGTGAATGACCCCTATTTGGGCTACGGCAGCCACCTCCCAGATGTCACAGTGTTTGCACCAGTATTTATTGAAGGAAGTGTAGCCTTTTGGACTATCAACCGAGCTCACCATTCAGATATAGGTGGTTCAACCCACGGTGCCTACAACCCCTCAGCAACCGAGATATTTCACGAAGGACTCCGTATACCGCCATTGCGGCTTTGGGAACGAGGTAAGCCAAAACAAGATTTACTCGACATGCTTGCAGCAAATGTGCGCCACCCACGTGACTTTAAGGGCGATCTGGCTGCTCAAATTGGGTCTGTCAAACTTGGCGAGCGGAGATTAAAAGCACTCGTTGATGGATTTGGCGCAAAAATTGTTCTTCAATCCTGTAGACAAATTTTGGATGGAGCAGAAGCTCGTGCGCGCGCGGAAATAGAAACTTGGAAAGACGGAAAATATTTTGGCGAGGCTACTCTAGATGACGATGGTCATGGCCGTGAAAATATCAAAATTCGTGCCAAAGTGACGGTGCAAGGTTCGAATGTTGAGGTAGACCTTTCAGATAGTGATCCTGAAAGTACCGCTTTCGTTAATTCCTCATTCGCAAATATGCAGTCAGCTTGCGCACAAACTCTTGCCTATCTGATCGATCCAACTATTCCGAAAAATGCGGGTGCATTTCGACCGATGAGTGTTATTGCAAAACAAGGCACTATTGTTTGGTCAAACGATGGACTGCCTGTAACTATGTGCACCAGTCACTGTTCAAACGAAATTATCGAGGCAATCATTGTCGCTTTATCCGAAGCCTGTCCAGACAAAGCAATGGCTGGATGGGGTAGACGACTTCGCATTGCTATCAAAGGGGAAGACCCTCGCAACGGAAAAACTTTTATTTGGCATATGTTCCACGCTCGACCTGGAGCTGGTGCCTCTCCTGGGGGTGATGGTTGGCACAATGCAGGTGAATGGCATTCAGCGGGGGGCCTAAAATTTGGCAGCGTGGAAGTGGCTGAAGCCCGCTTTCCTCTTCATTTTCGTCGGCATGAATTTAGGCCAAATTCAGGGGGAGCGGGTCAGCATCGAGGCGGTACGGGTGTGGACATGGAAATGGTAGTTGAGACCTTAGGAGATGCTGTAGCTAATACCGCTGGAGATGGCCAACGTCATGGGGCTCGCGGTATTTTGGGTGGCTCAGATGGAGACCCTCACTTCTATCGACAAAAGGGAAGCAACGGAATTGAGCTTCCCCTTCCCTCGAAAGCTACTGGCTTACCGGTCAAGTCGGGGGACGTGTTTATAGTTTCATCTGGCGGAGGCGGCGGATGGGGACAGCCAAAAATGCGCACAGATGATAGTCACTCGGATGATCTGGCTGACGGCTTCGTAACAAATTAATGGTTCAAAAAATTTAGAGGCAAGCCAGCTCTTGGCCAATCGCATCTCACTAATTTCCCCGCAAAGGAAAGTGTTATGAAGGCCGTTTTAAGGTCCTCTCCGCCAAAGCAAATATTAGTGACGTAGGGATCATCCATTGCAATATGCTCTATGGAGGAACCATCGGGAGCGATCACTGTAATACCGCCATCCATCAAAGTTGCCACGCATATATTTCCATGGCTATCTACGGCAAGGCTATCAAAATTTCGAAAGCCTTGCGTTTGCCCGACTAAAAAACCGCCGTGTGGTGATGGCCAATCACGTTTAATTAATTTACCCGGGCTCTCAATATCAAACCCCCAAAGACGACCGGTTTGGGTCTCTGCAACATAAACCGTTTGTTCGTCTGGGGAGAGGCCAACACCATTTGCTGTAATTATGGGATATGCGACTTCTTCAATGTGTTTTCCATCGATTGTAGCGTAATAGAGACCTGACCGATCCCAATCTCTGTGACGTGTTTTACCTAAGTCTGTGAACCAAAAACCGCCCTGCTTATCAAAAACAATGTCGTTTGGCCCACAAAGTTTATGTTCTCCACAACTCTCATAGAGAACGTCAACTCTACCAGTATTAAGGTCAATCCGTTGTATACTGCCGCCCTTGTAATGATCTGCCTGACCGACTGGTCGCTTATTACCTAAACCATCAACGTGAAAAGCAAGACCTCCGTTGTTGCAGACGTATACCGCGCCATCTGGACCAATTGCAGCTCCATTAGGACCTCCGCCTAACTCTGCAATTACTTCAACTACTCCAGCTGACGTCACGCGGCTGAGCGTTCCTCTTTCGATCTCCACCAGTATGATGGAGCCATCTTGCATGGCAATTGGTCCCTCGGGGAAGCAAAGTCCCTCGGCAACGGTAGTTAACTGCATATCAAACTCCCAAAACTGAGACCATTATATGGTGAATAAACTCACCTCGATATACCATAGACCTTGACCCAAGCCCCTCAGCAAGCGACGGTCTTTCAGAGCAAAAGGTTCAGGAGTTTAACCGCAATGGCGGTCTTAGAGACAAGTATTAATCCCCGTTCAAAAGCATTTCGCCAAAATGCCAATGAAATGGCTATCCTTGTAGAAGACTTACGCAGCAAAGTCGCACATGTTTCGGCAGGCGGCGGCGATAACGCAATGCAGCGGCACCTCGAAAGAGGTAAGCTGGCACCCAGAGAGCGAGTACGTAGGCTCACAGATCCTGGTTCTGCGTTTTTAGAATTTTCTCAACTTGCAGCAGATGGGATGTACAATGGAGAGGCTCCGGGTGCGGGAATAATTACAGGTATTGGCCGAATTATGGGTCGAGAATGCGTCATTATTTGTAATGATGCGACCGTAAAAGGCGGCACCTACTACGCTATGACTGTTAAAAAACACTTGCGCGCCCAAGAAATTGCAATCGAAAACCACCTGCCATGCGTTTACCTTGTGGACAGTGGTGGTGCCAATCTACCCGAGCAAGATGAAGTGTTTCCTGACCGGTTTCACTTTGGTCGCAGCTTCAGAAATCAAGCAGTTATGTCCTCAAAGGGCATACCACAAGTAGCTTGCGTAATGGGCTCTTGTACTGCGGGTGGAGCGTATGTGCCGGCTATGTGCGATGAATCTGTAATTGTTCGCAATCAGGGCACCATCTTCTTAGGAGGACCTCCTTTGGTAAAGGCTGCAACTGGTGAAGTCGTTTCAGCAGAGGATCTTGGCGGGGCAGACGTACATGCACGCCGTTCAGGTGTTGTAGATCACTATGCCGCCAATGATGATCATGCTCTAGCAATTGTTAGACGGATCATTTCAAACCTCAACATCGTCAAACCCAGTGGGCTGGACATTAAAGCTGCAAGAGAACCGCTTTATTCTCCATCAGAACTTTCTGGAGTGGTGCCAACAGATCTTCGCCAGCCCTACGACCCAAGAGAAGTAATTGCGCGTCTCGCCGATGGAAGTGAGTTTGATGAATTTAAAGCCCTATACGGCACAACGCTTGTGACCGGCTTTGCTCGTCTATACGGCATTCCTGTCGGAATTATTGCAAACAATGGAATACTTTTTTCAGAGAGTGCATTGAAAGGTGCACATTTCATTGAACTTTGTGGGCAGCGTGGCATCCCTCTAATTTTCTTACAAAACATCACAGGCTTCATGGTCGGCCAAAAATATGAAGCTGGCGGTATCGCGAAAGACGGCGCGAAAATGGTGACCGCAGTGGCTACAGCGAATGTTCCAAAACTTACATTAATAATGGGCGGAAGTTTTGGGGCTGGAAACTACGCTATGTGTGGACGTTCCTACGATCCACGCTTCTTGTTTATGTGGCCTAATGCGCGCATCTCCGTAATGGGTGGAGAGCAAGCCGCGAGTGTTTTAGCAACTGTACGCCGCGATGGTTTAGAACGACGTGGTGAAGAATGGTCCGCAGAAGAAGAAGAGGCTTTTAAAGCACCTGTACGCCAGCAGTATGAAGATCAAGGACATCCTTATTACGCCTCTGCGCGGATATGGGATGATGGGATCATAGACCCGGCTGATAGCCGAAGGGTCCTAGGCCTAGCCCTTTCCGCTGCCCTTAATGCACCTATCGGGGAAACCCGATTTGGTGTTTTCCGGATGTAATAAGATGATAAAGCGCCTTTTAATCGCTAACCGAGGCGAAATTGCCTGCCGCATAATTCGAACTTCCCGTGCAATGGGCATTCAAACCGTAGCGGTCTATTCTGAAGCTGATGCCAATGCGATGCATGTGAAGATGGCAGACACAGCACGTTTAATTGGTCCTGCAAGCGCATCTCAAAGCTATCTTGTCATCGAAAAAATAATAGAAGCCGCTAAAGCAGAACAAGCTGACGCCATCCATCCCGGATATGGTTTTCTTTCAGAACGTGCTGCCTTTGCAGAAGCATGCGCAGCAGCCGGACTCATTTTTGTTGGCCCATCATCGGAAGCAATTCGCGCCATGGGTGACAAGGCACGAGCAAAGGCATTAATGGGAAAAGCAGGGGTGCCGCTTACGCCTGGTTACCACGGAGAAGATCAGGCTGATGAAACGCTTGAAATAGAGGCTCAGAAAATTGGCTTTCCGGTTTTAGTAAAAGCATCAGCCGGCGGAGGAGGCCGAGGGATGCGCATTGTCAAAAATTCAGAAGACCTCATGCCTGCAATTGATGCTGCAAGACGCGAAGCGACAGCTGCATTTGGTGATGGCACATTACTATTGGAACGTTATTTAGGCCGCCCACGCCACGTAGAAGTGCAAATTATGGCAGATAATTATGGCAATGTAATTCATTTGCATGAGCGTGATTGCTCAATTCAACGGCGCCATCAAAAAGTAATCGAGGAAGCACCTGCTCCGAACCTTTCCAACGAAACCCGTAAACAATTAACGGATGCAGCGGTAGCTGCCGCCAAAGCCATTAATTACCTGGGGGCAGGAACATGCGAATTTCTCGTCGATGAGGATGGTAGCCCTTACTTCATCGAAATGAATACAAGGATCCAAGTCGAACACCCAGTGACAGAGATGATTACTGGTCTTGACTTGATTGAGCTTCAACTTCGTGTCGCATCAGGAGAAAAACTTCCTCTGAAACAAGAGGAGGTTCCTTGTTCTGGATCAGCAATAGAGGCTCGATTGTATGCGGAAGATCCAGAACGCGGCTTCCTTCCACAGACAGGAAGACTTGATGCATTTAAAGTTCCAACAAATCCAAAACGAGTACGGGTTGATACTGGGGTAGAGCCTGGTGACGTCATAACCGTCAATTATGACCCTATGATTGCAAAAGTGATTGCTTGGGGAGAAACAAGGGAGTTAGCTGCAGCGGAACTGGCCGAAGCCCTCGCAAAAACAGAATTATCCGGCGTTTCCACTAATATCGATTTCTTAACTAAAACGATAAGCCACCCTGCTTTTAGAAAGGCCGATCTCGACACACATTTTATCGACCGGCACGAGCCAGATTTGATTGGCAGCTCGGGCTCCACGCCAACTGATGTCTTGGGAGCAGCTTTGGCACTGATACTTGAAGAGCAACAAGAAAAAGCACGCGCGTTCGCTGCCCCGGGACCGTGGGTCGAGAATGACGGCTTTAGAATGAACCAGGACTTGGAAGAATTATTTCAATTCCGCAACGGCGAAGACGTTTTAAATGTGACCATCGCCTGGCGGCAGGCAGGTCAAGCTTTAATAACAGACAAAGGCGAGGTGCCATTTTCCTACATGAAGCCCAAGGACAGTCAGGGAGCGTGGTTTGTCAGTTGCGGTGAGCGCAGCTTTCAAGCTTATGTATCTCGGGCAGGAAACACTATAGTCGTGGGATTAGATGGGCAGCGATGGCGTGTGGAACCTGTAACCTTTGGCACCACAAATAATATCGATGCAGGCGCGGGCTCTCTCTCAGCACCCATGCCAGGTAAAATTGTGCGCGTACATGTGACAGCCGGTACAAAAGTTAGGAAAGGTGACCCCCTGGTCGCTTTAGAAGCCATGAAGATGGAGCATGTAATAACTGCCCCCAGTGTTGGCATTGTAACTAACGTGAAATGTGCGATTGGCGATCAAGTGGAGGAAGGTGTAGAACTCGTCGCCTTTGAGGCTGAAGCATGACTAGACGAATAATTGTCGGAATCTCAGGCGCCTCCGGCGTCATATACGGCGTAAAATTGCTTGAAATACTAAAAACCACTGATGTCGAAACTCATTTAGTGATGACTAAGTCGGCTGAAATCACACTGGCCTATGAAATGGATATAAAGGTTTCCAAGGTGAAGGCTTTAGCCACTAAGGTCTACGGTCCAGATGACATAGCTGCAGCCATCTCATCAGGATCATTTAAAACAGAGGGAATGGTTGTGGCTCCCTGCTCTATCCGCAGCCTCTCAGAAATTGCTTACGGCCAAACAACAAGTCTTCTCACTCGTGCCGCTGACGTTGCGCTAAAAGAAAGAAGGCGGGTTATTCTCCTTTTACGTGAAACCCCGCTTCATCTTGGACACATAAAAAGCATGGCTGCGGCAACCGAAGCTGGGGCAATCGTTATGCCCCCTGTTCCAGCTTTCTACGCGCGTCCTAAAAATCTAGACGAAATGGTTGAGCACACCGTTGGACGAACACTCGATCTCTTTGGAATTGAGACTGGTAGTGTCCGTCGCTGGGGAGAAGACGTCGGCAAAGGCGCCAGCTGAGCACTTCTCGTTGTCCATGTGTTTCGATTATGCTGAGACGCAGCACATGGGAGTAAATAGATTATGCAATTTGACTACATAATCGTTGGGGGTGGATCTGCAGGATCAACACTAGCAAATCGACTCTCCGCTCGAGGCAACATTAAGGTTTTGTTGCTGGAGGCAGGTGAGGACACTCCTCCAGGAGCGGAACCAGAAGAAATTTTGGATAGCTACCCAGGTCGCGCCTATTTGAACAGCCGGTTCATTTGGAACGACCTGCAGGTTACGACCGAAAATATTGCGCACAACCAACCTGACGCGCCAAAGCCACCTCTAAGAAAATATGAGCAAGCGCGCGTTCTTGGTGGAGGCTCTGCCATCAATGGCCAAATGGCGAATAGAGGGGCACCATCAGACTATAACGAATGGGAGGCCCGCGGCGCAAAAGGCTGGAATTGGGATTCCGTGCTGCCATTTTTCAAAAAAATTGAACACGATCTTGATTTTGATGATGAATGGCATGGTCAAGATGGCCATATTCCTGTTCGCCGTATCCCAGAAAACCAATGGAGTGGACACGGGAAAGCGGTGGCTGCGGCATTTGCTGCCGCCGGATATGATTACCTTCCTGACCAAAATGGTGAATTTAGAGATGGCTATTTTCCAATCACGATCTCCAATGCCAATGAAAAACGCGTTTCAGCAGCAATAGGATATTTAAATGCTGATGTGCGAAAACGACCAAATTTAGAAATCTCCACGCGCACATCCGTTACTCAACTACTATTCGAAGGACGGCGGTGTGTTGGTGTCTCTGCAATAGTCGAAGGAAAACAGCAGGAATTCCGGGGACGAGAAGTTATCTTGTCTTCTGGCGCCATTCACTCACCCTCTCATCTGATGCGGGCGGGTATTGGCCCTGCGGGACATCTGAGAGATCTGGGAATTGAAGTACTGCAACCGCTGGAAGGAGTAGGCAATCAATTAATGGATCACCCATCCGTTGCCTTAGCCGCCTTCATCAAACCTAATGCGCGTCGCATCAAGGGCGTGAATGCTACAGGCAGACATTTACTAGTTGGGCTGCGCTATACTTCATCGCTTCCTGGTGTTCCACAAGGCGATATGTTCGTTGCGGTTGCCCATAAATCCGGATGGCATGCAGTCGGCGAACAAATTGCCTCAAAAATTCTCTTTGTTAATAAAACTTACTCAGAGACCGGATATGTCCGCCTTAAAGGTAACAATTGGCAAACCGAACCAGACGTCGCCTTCAATCTCCTCTCTGATAGTCGTGATCTTGAAAGACTTAAAGAAGGCGTTCGAAAGATGTTTGCCATCTACGCCATGGATGAATTGAGAGCGGTTACGTCAGATCCCTTCCCTGCAAGTTGGGGTGACAAGGTTCGTCAAATTAGTGCCGTAACTACCAAGAATAAATTTATGACCCGTATTGCCTCTTTAATCATGGATGGCCCTGCCCCACTCCGTCGGTGGTTTCTAAATAGCTACGTCATGGAAGGTGTAACTATGCAGGATGTCCTTCAGGATGAAGCACAGTTAGAAAATTTTATCAAAACAACTACGGTGGGTGTCTGGCACGCGTCTTGCACATGCCGGATGGGAGAGGACAGTGATCCCATGGCAGTTACAGATAGCGAAGGACGTGTCCGAGGGGTTGAAGGGTTGCGCGTGTGCGACGCCAGCCTTTTTCCTGTTGTGCCGTGCGCAAACACCAATTTCCCCACAATCATGACGGCCGAAAAAATTTCAGAGACTATATTATCAAAAAGCTAAATGGCTGGAATTTCATGCTCGGACGATAATTTCACGTTCAGCGCGCCTGATTGCCTGCAACTGCTGTAATTTATCGGGGTATGGAGCCAGTAAGTTATTGCGCTGGGACTAGATCAGGAGCTTTGGCCTCACTGATAGGCCAATGAATTATTGCGGCAAAAATTCCTAAAGCAGCTCCCATCCACCAAACCACGTCATAGGACCCGGTGTAATCGAAAACCAGACCACCAAGGTAAACCCCGGTAAAAGCGCCTACCTGGTGCCCAAGAAATACAAAGCCAAAAAGCATGCTCATGTATTGGGTACCAAACATACTTGCCACCACTGCTCCAGTCAGAGGAACAGTCGAAAGCCAAAAAAGACCCATGAAAGCGCAAAAGGCATAGATTGTGATCTCACTAACTGGAGCCAACATAAGACCAGAGATTGCAAAGAAGCGACCAATATAAATAAAGGTTAGCAACCTGGGCTTATCTGTCTTTCCGCCAAGCACTCCTGCAAGATAGGCTCCCAATATGTTCACCACCCCCACTAACATCAGAGCGTGCGCTCCAGTTCCTTCCCGCAAGCCTAGATCACTTACATATGCAGGAAGGTGGGTGCCGATAAACGACACGTGAAAACCACAAACAAAGAAACCAATGATCAACAATACATAAGACCGGTGGCGAAAAGCCTGTGTTAACGCCTGACGAACGGTTAAGTTTGCGACCGCAGCAATAGTTAGACTGTCCTGGCGCCTGCCACTCAATGGGACAGCCGCTAACAGAACCACTGAAGTCAGAAGGCCCAACATAAGGTACCCCCCCGACCAGCCAAAAGTTTCAAGAAAAAATTGGGCTACTGGAAGAATTAACAGCATCCCAGCAGAACCACCCATAACAGCAACACCCAATGCCCAACTACGTCTTTCCTCCGGCACTAATTGAGCAACTGCTCCCATGGCGATGGCTTGTCCACATCCCGCTTGAGCCATACCAACCATCAGCCCCGCTGTCAGCGTAAAGCTCAGTGGATCGGAACTTAATGACATCAATACGAGGCCCAATGCATAAAGCAGTGCCCCTCCTACAATTACGCGGGAAGGACCAAACTTATCAGCTAAGCCGCCAAAAATTGGTGCAAATACTCCAACCATCAGTGCTTGAACCGCTATCGCAAGGCCAAATTCTGCCCTACCCCAACCCACGTCTGACAACATCGGAACTTGATAAAGCGGTATCGAAACGCGAATACCGTTTGCTATCAAAACTGCTAGAGCGGCGGCACCTACAACCACCAGAATAGGCCAGCCATTTGTGCACTTCATTTTTGCCTCACAAAGCTAAGATTAATTTACGGAACGGTGAGAACAGTTTTTAAACATCAAGTGTAATGCTAAGAAATCTCTACTACAGGTAATCAGAGACAAGTAGTTTTCATTCACAGTAAATCATTTTCCGAGACATGCCACCATCTACAATAATGGTCTCACCAGTCACAAAATCCGCTCCAGCTAGATATACAACAGAATTAGCTATATCGGTCACCTGTCCTACACGACCAACTGGATGCTGCTTATGGTCCGCTTGTGTTAAACCTTGAGCGTCTGAGATCCAACCTGGAGCAATAGCGTTACATCGAATTTGAGGTCCCAAGCTAATTGCAAGGGCATGGGTTAAAGCGACAAGTCCTCCCTTAGCTGCCGCGTAGGCTTCTGTATTAGCCTCAGACATAAACGCCCTGGTGGATGTAATATTTATGATAGAACTATTTTCATTCATTAGTGGCACAGCGGCGCGGGTCATCAGAAACGCACCAGTCAGATGACTATCGATAAAACTCTGCCAATCTGAAAGAGCAAGATCCTCAATTGGACCCATATGGGCGCCTTTGCGCCCTGCGCAATTCACTAAAAGATCTAGACTATCCCAACTAAGCCTTTCAAATGCAGATCTAACTGAGACTTCATCGGCTACGTCACAAGCTATCGAAGACTGGTCATGAGATTTAGAATTCAAGTCAAATGCACACACCTGCCAACCAGCTTTGCGCAATACATTAACGATCCCACTGCCAATAAGACCCACGCCACCGGTTACTATGGCGCGCTTCAAGAGTAGTAAATCACGACGGTCTCTGCGACCATTGCAGGACGATCTTGTCCTTCAATTTCAATTACACTCTCCGCTATTATTCGTACGCCGTTGTTTGGCATATCATCGGCCGCCTGAAGACTTTGACGCAATCGAACGCGTGAACCTGCGGGAACCATGTTAGTGAATCTTACCTTGTTACAGCCGTAGTTTATGGCGTTTGTCATTTTTTCGACTGTAAAAACTGGCAGTCCAGCAACCATCGATAAGGTTAAAAATCCATGGGCAATTGTTGATTTAGTAGGCAATTCCTTTTGAGCCCTTGCCTCATCGAGGTGGATCCATTGAAAGTCACCCGTAGCCTCAGCAAAAGTATTGATACGTTCTTGGGTAACATCCACCCAGTCACTTACACCCAATTCTTGACCAATAAGGTCTTTAAATTCAGCTGGATTGGAAATAACGCGCATAGGTCCTCCAATTCGGTGGTAAATTTCGACTAAGTTCTAACCTACTTGTAAGGATCCGCCGCATCACGCAGCCCATCTCCAAGGAAGTTGAAAGCTAAAATTGTTAAAATCACGGGAACAACAGGAAGCATAAGCCATGGATACAGTGCAACTACATTAATATTCTGGGCTTCTGCCAAAAGCACTCCCCAGGACGTAATCGGAGGCCGAAGACCAAGGCCCAAAAATGAAAGCGCCGTCTCTCCTAAAATCATACTTGGCACCGAAAGAGTGGCAGACGCGATCAAATGGCTAGAGAAACTTGGAAGCAGATGCCTTCCAATCACACGACTAGGTGAAGCCCCCATAAGTTGTGCTGCTTGGCAAAAATCTTCTTCACGAAGCGCCAAAAGTTTTGACCTAACAGCGCGAGCTAAGCCCGTCCAATCTAAGAGCCCTAAAATAATAGTGATACCAAAATAAATCAGAATAGGAGACCAGGTGATTGGTAGTGCTGCAGATAAGGCCATCCATAAGGGCAATTCGGGGAATGACCTAACCACCTCAATCATCCGCTGTACTGAGCTATCGACCCACCCACCGTAATAGCCAGCTAAACCTCCCAACGTTATGCCTATTGCGAAACTAATTATTATCCCAAAAAGACCCACTGTGAGCGAAATACGGGCACCATAAATGATCCGACTGAACACATCCCGGCCCAGGCGGTCCGTACCCAACAGGAAAAGATTTCCATCCTTTGCCGGACAAACGAAATGGAATGAGGATTTGAATAAACCAAGATAGCTATATTCATCTCCTGAACAAAAAAATCGGATAGGTTGTGGCCGGGTTTTGTCCTCTGAATACACCCGCTGCATTTTCTTTAAATCAAGCGTTTTATTGTATGCGTAGACAAAGGGCCCGACGAATTCACCTTTGTGAAAGAAATGTATTTCCTGAGGTGGCGCAAAAAGAGCTTTTGTATTTCTAGTCTCCAATGCATATGGAGCGACGGTTTCGGCAACTAGTGCCATCAAGTACATTAAAAGCAGAAAGATGCCTGAAATAACCGCTAATTTGTGACGCCTCAGTTTCCACCATATTAACTGCCATTGCGTTGCCAGGTAATATCGTTCCTGCTCCGGCGTCAGCACTTCAACTGAGTAAGGGTCGAAGGCCTCTTTTGAGACATAATGCTCAAGGCTGTCTTTCGGCATACGGGGATCGTTCATTTATCCGTCCCCGCACCCAGGCGAATGCGTGGATCAAGCGCCGCTAATGCAATATCAGAAACCAAAACTCCCACTACCGTAAGCATGGCTAAAAACATCAGAAACGAACCAGCAAGGTACATATCTTGGCTTTGTAGAGCTTCTATGAGCATTGGCCCGGTAGTGGGCAGGGAAAGCACCATTGAAACAACAGCAGCACCCGAAACAACTTGCGGTAATAGATTTCCAATATCCGCTATGAAAGGGTTAAGAGCCATTCTCAGAGGGTACTTAATCAAAGCTCGAGTAGGCGTTAAACCTTTTGCACGAGCCGTTGTTACGTATTGTTTTTGGAGCTCGTCAAGGAGATTTGCTCGCAGACGCCTTATCATACCTGCGGTGCCAGAAGTTCCTATCACAATGACGGGCACCCACAAGTGTTCAAGAACCGAGATAAACTTGTCATAGCTGAATGGCTCATTGAGATACTTGGGATCCATCAAACCACCGATAGATATCCCAAAGTGGACTTTGGCCAAGTACATCATAACCAATGCTAATAGGAAGTTTGGCGTCGCCAATCCAAGAAAACCAATGAAAGTCAGAGCATGATCACCCGCACTGTATTGATTCACAGCGGAATAAACACCGATTGGAAAAGCCATAGCCCAAGTAAACAGAATAGTGGCGAAAGACAGCACGAAAGAAAGAAAGAGCCGATCGCCAACCACTTCCGTAACAGGGAGATCGTACTCAAAGGAATAGCCAAAATCGCCTTGCAACATTCCTAGTAGCCAAATGAAATACTGCTCCCATAGAGGCTTATTCAGCCCATATTGCTCCCGCAGAAATTCAATTTTAGCTGTATTTGCCTCCTGGCCTTGAGCCTGAAGTTCGGCAATTTGAGTTGTAAGAAAATCCCCTGGTGGAAGTTGTATGATGACGAAGACTAACACGCTAATCGCAAGGAGCGTTGGGATCATGACCATCAGCCGGTAGGCAATATATTTTAGCATTTAGCCAATCCCATTTCGCTCAATTTGCTGCCAGCCAGAATGTATCAGGACGATATGAGCCAAAGTGTGCGCCTGGGTCCCAATTGTAGTATCCTTCAGCAGGAAGATTCCTCAGTCGAGCGTTAGCTACAACCGGCTGCAGCGCCCCTGAAACCAGGCCAATTGTAAATACCTGATCGTTATATGTTGAAATCATCTCTGACCAGATTTCCCTCTTGACCTCTGATGAAGGAGCCTCTCGCCAAGCAATGTAACGTTCATATTGCAACTTAGCTGAGGGGAGGTCTATTTCCTGACCGGCAGATCCTTTTGTTTCCAAATACTGGCCCCACATTGGCCACTGAAGCTGTTGTTGGGACGTAGGAGCAAGTTCAGCTGGGCTCATTTCTGGACTTGCAAGGCCGTTCTGCAAACCCGACCAAATTGCTATTTGCGTCTGCCCAGAAAAAACCCGGTTCCTCAAAACTTCTCGTTGAAGCGGTTTAGTATAAATTTTTATTCCTGCTTGCAGCCACGAATCGTGCACCAACTGAAGGACATCTGTCTCTTCAGTGCTCTCTCCAGCTGTTTCTATAATTATTTCAGCTTTACGACCATCAGGAAGAAGGCGGATGCCACCAGGCCCATACCTAAGGCCTATTTCGTCTAAGAGATTATTTGCACCCGATACATCAAAATTGGCATAATTATAAGCTGCATTTTTATCAAATAGAGGGCTGCCTGGAAGGAGCGAATTGTTCTGAGGAAGGGCTAACCCGAAATAGACTACCTCATTAATTTCCTCTCGATTAGTAGCAATTGAAAGCGCACGCCTAAATCGAACGTCACGAAAAAGTTTTCGCCAAACTTCATCCTTGATATTCAAATTTGGATAAAGAGCCAGCTGCGCGCCCTTTCCGGTTCGCCACAGGTGAGTCACAAATCCATACTGATCCTCATTCTGTTTTAAAAAAGGCGTATTATTGAAATTGAGATATCTTCCTTGGAGATCAACTTCACCGCTGCCTGCCTTAGCGGGTATCAATTTACCGGCGACAATGTCCATATGAATTTCATCTAGATATGGCAGCTGAACACCATTTGAATCAACTCGGTGATAATAGGGATTTCTGGAAAAGACAAAACGTTCTGCCGGAGGAGCAGTTTGGACAACCCAAGGCTGAAGCGTTGGTAATTCTGGGTTATCGTTCTTGTAGGCGTTATCTTTACGGTTATGAAGAGACGCCCAATTACGCCTGTTTTCGGCTACAACCATTGCAGCTAATTTTTTTGCGTTTTGATAACGTGGATGAAACTGTTTTAGATAGGCGCTAGGCGCGTAGATATATAATGGCGAGGCTTTAGCCAGAGCTGGAATGAATTCAGGATTGGGCCCTTCCCAAGCATACTTTATTTCAGTCTCCGAGATAATTTCAACAGTTGGAAATTTTCCATTAACCAGCATCTGAACAGGTGGCCCTGCAGGATATAACTCTTTGTTAGTTGCTACATCTTCCCACCAATAACGGAAATCCTCAGTGGTAAACGGATCGCCATTTGACCACCTGTGTCCTTTTCTAAGCACGAGGGTGAAGATCCGGCCTTGCTCAATTTTGAAGTCTTTCAGGATATCTGGCTTTAAAATAAGTCGATCATTATAGCCAACTAAACGAGCATAGCCGTAAACAACCATCTGCCTAATTTCTTTAGCCTTAGCCATCAAAACTCTAATAGTGCCTCCTGATTTACCAGGAAGTGTATCGTCTCGTTCAAATTGAACAATCGCCGGTTCCAGCGGCACACGTCCATTCACTGGTGGCAGTGCCCCAGCAGAAATAGGTTTTGCAAAATATTCAACCTCTTTCAGGTTGAGCACTTCTCCTGAGCTTGCATGCCCAAAGATAAATAATCCCGCTAGAAAAAAAATGATTGTCCGCATGTTAATTAAGATGCCTCTCGAGCCAGAATTGACACACGAACAAAATGCCCTGGGGCCACCTCTTTCATTTGAGCAGGTTCACCGACTCTAATACCGAAGGCGCCGGGCCAATTTGCAGGATCAGAGGCGCGCTCGTCCATTAGCTTCGAAAAGTCGAGCGGATTATCCAAATTTGGCTCTGGCACCGCCGCCAGAAGCCCCTGGGTATAAGGATGACGCGGATCAGCAAACAGGTCTTCTTTCTTTGCAATCTCCACTAAACGCCCCGCGCACATAACAGCTATCCTGTCTGCCATGTAATCAACAACCGCAAGATTGTGGGAAACAAATAGGTACGTCAGACCAAGCTTATCTTGCAGATCCTTAAGCAGATTTAAAATTTGAGCCTGAACAGAAACATCAAGCGCAGACACTGGTTCGTCGCAGAGTAAAAGTTCTGGCTTTAAAGCCAGAGCGCGTGCAATTCCAATTCGCTGACGTTGGCCTCCTGAGAAACTGTGTGGGTAACGAGACAGATGCCTATCATCCAACCCAACCAGCTGCATTAGCTCGCGAGCCATCTCTAACCTGTAGGCAGAGTCACCAATATCATGAATTATTAGAGGCTCCGTTAAAATTTCTCGGACTGTCATACGCGGATTTAGAGCGCTAAATGGATCTTGAAACACGTACTGCATTCGTCGCCGAAAAGGGAAAAGTTCCTTTTGACGAAGATTAGAGAGTTCTATTTGAGTTCCATTATCAGTGAAGAGAACTTGACCATCATCTGGCTTAAGAGCACTCATGATCATCTTAGATGTGGTGGACTTGCCGCATCCAGATTCTCCAACGAGGCCTAAGCACTCGCCGCGACCAATTCCAAAGCTGACATCATCTACAGCTAAAAATGTCTTTTGCTCGGCGCCAAGAGACCGGCGTGAATTGAAACGCTTTGTTAAACCCTTAACCTCCAGAAGCGGCACCTCAAAGGAGGCACTTTTCGCTTCATTCGCCCCTTCAAGGAGATGACCGGTTGAGGGTTTAATTTCGCGGATTGGTGTAAGTCGCTGTCCCTTCGCCATGTCAAAGCGTGGCACTGCTGCCAGCAGAGACTTTAAATAAGGGTGTTCTGGATTACGAAAAATCTCATCCACAGGGCCAGATTCCATGACCTTGCCGTGATACATGACGACAACTTCATCCGCGACGTTAGCAACAACGCCTAAATCATGAGTAATCATCAAGACCGCCATACCCAACTCTGCTTGAAGGTCTTTTATAAGCTTTAGGATCTGAGCTTGGATGGTAACATCAAGGGCAGTCGTAGGTTCATCCGCAATGAGTAGACTAGGCCTACAAACAAGCGCCATCGCAATCATTGCACGCTGACGCAAACCACCGGAGAGCTCAAAAGGATATGAGTCAAGCGCGCGCTCTGGTGAAGGAAACCCGACTAAACCCAACATTTCCTGCGTTAATCTCTTGGCTTCATTATTTGATGCATCTCGGTGCAGCGTTAAAGCCTCTGAAATTTGATTGCCGATCGTATGCAGAGGTGACAAAGACGTCATTGGCTCTTGAAAAATGATGGAAATTCTCCCACCACGAATATTACGCATCTCGTTAGAGTCACGGCCAAGTTTTGCAATATCTATTATTGTCGTGCCTGGTTCATGAAAAAGAATTTGTCCACTGGTGATAGATGCATTCTTTGGAAGAATACCCATGACTGCTTGAGCAGTAACGCTTTTACCCGAACCAGATTCCCCAACAACTGCGGTTGTTTCTCCAGGCCGGATGCGAAAAGAAACTCCATCAACAGCCTTAACCGGACCACTTTGCGCTGAGAATTCAACTGCAAGGTCCTTTATTTCCAAGAGATTATTCATGATTTTAATCAGGGCCCATCAGCCGATGGGTTATTAAGGACCAGACCTAAAGCGGCAAAATTTTCTTTAGTCACTGGTGTCGTTTCAATGCGGAAGTGGTCAGTCGCCTCTACGACAAACCTTGCAAACTTCTCAAAATCCTGAAGGGAAGAGTCGACGCGCAGCACAACTCCGTCACCATGCAACTTCATCTGCATCCAGCCTCCCTTGTCATCACCCACATTCAATTTACCTCTTTCCCTGCGGGTGGAAAAATAACGAAGATCAACCTTCTCAACTTTATCCCATGGCAACCTGACAACTCTTGCGCCAACTGAACCAACTGCATCATCAGTAATTACGATTGCCGAGCGATGCCGTCGCCAGGTTGCGAAGCCAAAACTTAGAAACATTAGAACGATTGCACCAAGAACAGTTGCCACGTAGGGGTTGCTCCAAGCAACAATCAAGGGAGCAGAAAAAAGTGCTGCCCCCAATAGGGACTGCATATAATCCTTGAAAAGCGCTTTAGTTGGATAGTGAAAGTAATGTTCCGCCACTAATTTATTGCTCCGCAAAGAGAAGATTAGCTCTTTTCCAACGCACGCGGCCATCCGTGCTAAGTATGTTTAAAATCTCGGCAAGAGTATTCCACGCAGTCTCATCCATGGCTAGATGATGTGAGAGAATGCCAGTAGCTTCATTCCGGTCAACTTCACCAGTCCGACGCGCAGCCAGGTGACTGGCAATCTCTGCAGCAATTTTGTGCCCAGCTTTACCCACTTTGCCATCACGCCACGAAATAAGGTCAATATGAGTATTGATTTGTTTTACTCCAGTAGCTGCAAAGCCCGAAGTCCTTGGCTTGAATCCACTCAAACCTGATATACCACAGTTAAAAAGGCTCTGGACCGCCTGCGATGATATTCGGTTCCACGGAGGCGCCAAAACTGGCAGCGACTGGTTACCAAAAAGGTCCACTATAACAGAGCGTCCTCTCACTAAATCTCTAATTACCGCGTCCAAAGACCTCGTTTCTGGGAATTCGGATTTTTTACCGCCCTTGCTTTCATGATTTATGTGGGCATATCCGTGTTGGATAACTGACACAGTCTCCAAAGCCCCTAAATATCGAGCAAGATCTGTTGTGGTTGACGCTGGAATCACAGCCAGAGCAAGCGGAACACGGGCAACATTTACCAAAGATAAAAGGCGATCAAGGGCAGGTGTCTGAATTGTTGCATCATCATCACGAAGCCAAAAGTCTGCTTGACGCCCCATTAGCGCCCATCGTGAGAGTTCAGCGTCTAAATTCTCCCACCCAGACAGCATTTTTAAGCACCCACCAGTTGTTGAACTATCCGCACAGTCTCCTGAGCCC
>Ga0255743_10000697_pt1 | contig 29216 bp, 31 predicted proteins | sample 101ome_19_FD_179950 | JGI IMG/M metagenome (GOLD analysis project Ga0255743, IMG submission 179950) | Coastal salt marsh microbial communities from the Groves Creek Marsh, Skidaway Island, Georgia - 101405AT metaG (version 2) | ecosystem: Environmental > Aquatic > Marine > Intertidal zone >... | reverse complement strand
CCAACAAAAGTTCTGATGGCCAGCAAAGAATAAATGATTACATATTATGCTTTAATAAAGTTGCCCAATATTCTGATTATGTAACTATCAATATTTCCTCACCAAATACACCTGGATTAAGAAATCTTCACGATGATAAAAATATAAAAAATCTTATAGAATCAATTGAAAATAGTGCAAGAGAATTAAACTTTAATAAGCCAATTTTTCTAAAAATATCACCTGATGAACCTTTAGAAGTAATTAAGAGTATTGCTGAGTACATCCAAAAATCAATCCTGACAGGCTTAATTATTTCTAATACAACTATAAATAAAGAAGCATTAAAAAACTCTATATATGAGGAATTTGAAGGAGGTCTTTCAGGCAGTCCATTAATGGAAAGATCAACATCATTATTAAGAGTTATAAATCAAGAATATCCTGAACTGCCAATTATTGGAGTAGGGGGAGTTATGAGTAAAGAAGATTTCAAAAAAAAGCTAGAATCAGGTGCGTTGTTGGTTCAAATTTATACAGGTTTTATAATCAAAGGACCTAGAATTGTAAGCGACATATTAAATTAATAAATCAATGGAATTATTAATTATTTTTGTTGTTATATCTTTTCTAATTGGAACTATTGGTTTTGCATTACCATCAAAGTCTTCAAAGAAAATTTCAGAATTAAGATTGAATGCATCGAGACTGGGATTAAAAATCGTACCATCAAATATTGGTAAAAATTCGTTTAAAAATAAAGATGTAAACTTAATGATTTACTCTCTTAAAAATGAAACAAATTTAAAAGAAGCTCATTTTATTAGAGACAAAGATGAATTAATTTTGTATTCTCCTCTCAAGTTGAAGTACTCAGATGAGTATGACGAGATAAAAAGTAAGCTAAGTTCTCTTTCATCTAATGTGTTAGAGATAATATTTTCAAACTCTGTTGTAGCTTTTATTTGGAGAGAAAAAGCAGGCATTACTGAACTTGAAAAGATTTTAAATTTATTAAAAGTTTTCTAAAACTCTTGTCAAACCAAACTAATTAATGGTATTTCTAAAAAAGGAACAAATTATTTATTATGGCAAAATCATTAGTAATCGTTGAATCTCCAGCAAAAGCTAAAACAATATCTAAGTACTTGGGTAATGATTTTATTGTTGAATCTAGTGTAGGTCATATTAGAGATCTTCCAAAAAAAGCATCACCAACTAGTAAAAGAGCATCCATCCCAAAGGATGTGAGTCCAGAAGAAAAAATTAGATTAAAAGCTATCAATGATAGAAACAGATTAATAAGAAGAATGGGTATTGATCCTGATAATGGATGGACGGCTGATTGGCAAATTATTCCAGAAAAAGAGAAAGTAATAAAAAATCTAAAAAAAGCAGCAAAACAAGTTGATCATATTTATTTAGCAACTGACTTAGATAGAGAGGGTGAGGCAATTGCATGGCACCTTAAAGAAGCTCTAGGGCCAGATAAATATGATTACTCAAGAGTTAGATTTAATCAGATTACCAAAACAGCAATTGTTGATTCATTTGCTGACCCAAAAGAAATTGATTTAGATTTAGTAAAAGCCTATAGAGCTCGAAGATTCTTAGATAAGGTAATTGGCTTTGAGTTGTCACCCTTACTATGGAAAAAAATTGCTAGAGGCCTTTCAGCAGGCAGAGTGCAATCTGTGGCCTTAAGAGTTTTAGATGAAAGAGAAAGATTAATCCAAGAATTTATTCCTGAGGAGTTTTGGGAAGTTTCATTGAACCTAGGCAAGAATGATCTATCTATACCTTTTTCTCTAAATAGAAAAAAATCAGATCCATTATTAAAAGAAGAAGAAGCTAGAAAAATACAAGATTTAATTAATAATTCTGAATTAACTATCAATGAGATAGTAAAAAAGCCTGTTAAGGCTAAGCCAAGAGCTCCATTCATTACATCAACTCTTCAACAGGCTGCTAGCACTAAGTTAAGCTTTACAGTTAAAAGAACCATGCGAGTTGCACAAAAGTTATATGAAGCGGGCCACATAACCTATATGAGAACAGATGCTCCAAGTCTTAGTAAAGAATCTATCCAAGATGCAAGAAATTATATTCATGAAAAAATTGGTGATAAATATCTTACTAATGCTCCCAGAATATATGCAACATCAGAAAATGCTCAAGAAGCTCATGAAGCCATCAGACCAACTAATGCTTTTTTGACACCTAATGATTTGCTGAATCAAACAGAAGAAGAAAAAAGACTCTATCAATTAATATGGCAGCAATACATAGCCTGTCAAATGCCTGACGCAGAGTATTTATCTACTTCAGCAAAAATAATGATTGATGAATACACTTTTTCTGCTAAAGGCAGAGAAGTGGTCTTTGATGGTTATACAAAAGTTTCTCAACCTGCCAAATCAGATGGTGAAGATATTTTGCCCCCATTGAATGAAGGAGAAGTATTGACATTAAATGAAGTTAATTTAGAACAAAAATTTACTAAACCACCTGCAAGATTCTCTGAAGCAGCCCTGGTTAAAGAATTAGAAAAGAAAGGAATAGGCAGACCTTCAACTTATGCAAATATTATTTCTACTATCCAAGATCGAGGGTATGTCGAGATTCAAAACAGGAGATTTTTTGTTAAAAAAATCGGACACATAGTAACTGAAAGATTGCTAGAAAGTTTTGATGACATTATGGATTATGAGTTTACTGCTAATTTAGAAAATAACTTAGATAGAGTAGCGCAAGGTGAAGTCGATTGGAGAAACGTATTAGATGATTTTTATGCATCATTTAAAAATGATTTAGCTTCAGCATCAGATGAAGATACTGGAATGAGAGGTAATAGACCAACTTCAACAGACATTATATGTCCATGCGGTAAAACCAACATGGTTATAAGAAATTCTTCAAATGGTGTTTTTCTTGGTTGCTCTGGATATCAAAATACTGGCGATGATAAATGTAAGGAAACTTTAAATCTTGTTTCTGGTGATGAAGCAGTCAGTGTTGATGATACGGAAGAAGCTGAAAATTTATTAATCAAAAAAAGATGTCCCAAGTGCGACACCAGTATGGACAACTATCTTATTGATGAAAATAGAAAACTTCATGTTTGCGGCAAAAATCCGGATTGTAACGGCTACCTTGTTGAAGAGGGGCAATTCAAAATCAAAGGTTATGACGGCCCAACACTGGAATGTCATAAATGCGGCTCAGAAATGCAATTAAAAACTGGAAGATTTGGTAAGTACTTTGGTTGCCTTAATGATAATTGCGGTGCCACTAGGGCATTGCAAAGAAATGGTGAGCCAAAACCATTAATGATGGAACCTATTTCTTTGCCTGATTTGTCATGTTTAAAGTGTGAGGACCATTATCTTCTTAGAGACAGCATGAAGGGCTTGTTCTTAGCCGCAAGCAAGTACCCCAAAAATAGAGAGACTAGAGCTCCAAAGGTTTCAGAAATTAATAATTTATCAAATGAAATTTTAGAAGCCTGCAGATTTCTTCCAAATACCGACAAGCATTCTTATCTTATGAGTGCTCCAGAAAAAGACAGAGATGGCAATCCTTATGTCATAAGATATAACAAATCTGAAGATGTTCACTACTTAGCATCTGAAAAAGATGGCAAAAAAACAAAATGGACTGCTGTTTATACTAATGGAGAGTGGGTTCAAAACCTCAAAAGTTAGTGAGCGCAAAAGAATTAGTTAATCTATATATAGATATCTGTGACCAAATCTTAGTTGACAATAATTTAAATCAAAATAATAAATATTTATTTTTTTCCTCTCTTGAGCAAAGCATTGATCAGTTTGCAATTAATTTGCATACAGAATTAAATTTAAATATTTCAAATTTTCACGATCTTAATTACTATTCTAAGTGGAAGCTGCTATCCAATGAAGCTGCTCTTGCAAACATTATAAAAAGAGAGATGGGTGATGATGGATTTTTATCAGATATATTGATAGCAAAAGATAAACTTTTAATACCAATTGATACATCAATAATTGCCTCAAATGACCCTATTAACTTGAAAAAACTAAATTCGATATTAGATAAATATAAAAGCTTTATATTGTTGCTTCGCAAAACCCTTGAGGAGTGTTAAGCTTCATTAATACGGAGAAATTATGTCAAATTACTTAGAACTAGCTCAACTACCAGACGGAACTATTGTCTTAAGAAGATCAGATGATCAAGACAACCCAATAGTTAAAATTGAGTTTTCAAATGAGTCTAAGGAATTTCTTCAAGGACAAGAACTTTCTGTTGCCAAGGAGATGATCAGGGCCGGTATAGAAAGTGTGAGTGGTAATGTAAGTGATTTTGACGAGTTTTTTGATAATCAAAAAGAGAGACTTTCAAAGAAGACAGTTATATTGCACTAATTCTCTCTAATTAGCCCGACACTTTTTCCTTCTATATATAATTCAGTCTCTTCAAGATTAACTTCTATATCATTAAATTCTTCATTTGCTGGTTTTAGGTGAACTATATTTGGAGCACTTCTTTGAAAATATTTGACTGTTACTTCATCTTCTATTCTTGCAATAACAATATCACCATTTTTAATTTCTTGAGTTTTTTTAACAGCAATCAAATCATCTTCCATAATTCCAGCATCTTTCATGCTAAGACCTCTAACCCTTAAGAAATAATCAAAATCAGATCCAAAGAAACCTTTTGGACAATTTAGTACTTTTTCGACATTTTCACTTGCTAAAGTTGGTGACCCAGCAGCAACTAATCCAACTATGGGATACTCGTTACCCTCATGCTTAATTTCTGGATTATTTATTGATATACCTCTTGAGGCACCGCTTTCTATTGAAATAAAGTCTTTCTTTTCAAGAGCTCTTAGGTGAGTTTCAGCCGAATTAGGTGATTTAAATCCTAGCTCTCTACAAATATCTGCTCTTGTAGGAGGAAAGCCTGTTTTATTTATGTATACTTGAATACAATCAAGCACTTTTTGTTGTTGTGGTGTAATATCTTTCATAATGTTTTAAATATACTATATATTTATACAGTATAATGCCATTTAGCTTTTAAAATCAATATAAAATTATGAGTAATAAATCAAAATTAATTATAGGCATATCTTCCAGAGCTTTATTTAATCTTGATAAAAGCCATGAGATATATGAAAAAGAAGGCTTAGAATCATACAGAGATTATCAAATAGCAAATGAAGATAAAACACTTGAACCAGGTGAAGCTTTTGGTTTGGTTAAAAAAATTCTAGGCATTAATTCCTTATACAAAGATGAAAATAGAATAGAAGTAATTCTATTATCAAGAAATACATCAGATACTGGCTTAAGAATAAGAAACTCTATAGAAGCTCATGGTTTAGATATAAGCAGAGCAGCATTTTGTGGAGGTGAAAGCCCTCACAGGTATGTAAAAGATTTTGGAGTTCATTTATTTTTATCAAGCAGCTTTGAAGATGTAAAGCTGGCCATTGAAAGCAATGTTGCAGCCGCAACAATAATTTCAAGAGATGGAGAATGCAACATGCATTCTGAGAATGATCAATTGAAAATAGCATTTGATGGAGATGCAGTGATTTTTTCAGATGATTCTGAAAAAGTTTTTCATGAAGAAGGCTTAGATGCATTTATTGAAAATGAAGTTAAAGCAACCACGACATTAAAAGAGGGACCATTTAAATCATTTTTAGTAGAACTAAATAAAATTCAAAATGATTTTGATATCAATGAATGTCCAATCAGAACAGCGCTTGTAACTGCTAGATCGGCTCCATCTGATAAGCGTGTAATAAAAACATTGAGAGAATGGGGTGTCAGGATTGACGAATCATTATTCCTTGGGGGGATGTCTAAACAACATTTTCTTAAATCTTTTCAAGCAGACATCTTTTTTGATGACCAAAAAAAACATATCATGGACGCTATTGAAACAACCGCCTCTGGACATGTTCCGTATGGCATAAAAAATAAATAATAAGGATTACGAATGGAAATAGTATGTTTTGATATGGAAGGAACTTTAACACCTGAAATATGGGAGCAAATAGCTTTAAATACTGGAGTTGAAGAATTCAATAAAACTACTAGAGACATACCTGATTATTCAGATCTTATGGACTTTAGACTTGAAGTCATGAAAAAGCATAATCTTAAATTATCTGATATCCAAAAAGCATCAGGAGAGTTGAATCTTCTAGATGGTGCAGAAGATTTCTTAAATAGTATTAGATCTAATTTTCAAGTTGTTATTCTTTCAGATACATTCCATGAAATAGCTAAACCTTTAATGGAAAAGATGGGTCACCCACTTTTACTATGTCATAACTTAGAGGTTGAAAATGATGAGGTCATTTCTTATAAGCTAAGGCACAAACAAGCTAAAAAACAAGCAATTATGGCTTTTCAATCAATTGGTTATAGATGTATTGCTGCAGGAGACTCTTATAATGATATACAGATGTTCGAAGTTGCTGAAAAAGGTTTTTTTATGAATGCGCCAGAAAAGATTGCCGCAAGTCATCCTGACATTCCATCATTCCATAATTATGATGATTTAGAAGATGCCATACTAAAAAGTTCTATTTTTGTAAAATGAGTGACCATTTAAAATTAGATAATTACGAAAGACCAAAACTTCAGATGCCTAAAGAAGGCACTGATTTATTACTTCATAGTTGTTGTGCTCCATGTGCTGGAGAAATAATGGAGGCCTTGGCTGCGTCTGATATTAAAACAACAGTTTATTTTTATAATCCGAATATTCATCCGAAGGAAGAATACGAAATTAGAAAAAATGAAAATAGAAGATTTTGTGAGAAGCTAGGATTTGAATGCATCGATGCTGATTATGATAAAGATAATTGGTTTGAGAGAATTAAAGGTCTTGAAGATGAACCTGAAAGAGGTGAAAGGTGTACAAAGTGCTTTGATATGAGGTTTGAGAGGTCCGCTCTTTATGCAAAAGAAAACAATTTTTCTGTTTATGCAACGACACTTGGTATATCCAGATGGAAAGACATGAATCAAATTAATTCAGCAGGGCATAGAGCTGCTGATAGATACGAAGATGTTGTTTATTGGGACTTCAATTGGAGAAAACAGGGTGGATCTTCAAGGATGATTGAGATTTCTAAAAGAGAAGAATTTTATCAGCAAGAATATTGTGGTTGTGTATATAGCTTAAGAGATACTAATCGATGGAGAAGAAAGAATAACAAAGACAGAATTATCAGAGGAGTAAAATTCTACAGTTAGTCAGATTTGGGAATTGGTATATTTGTGTTCTATAATCTCCAACCATGTCAGCAGGCACAAAATTCAGAAAAGCACTTAAAGATAATACTCCACTTATTATTCCAGGCGCTATCAATGCCTACTCAGCAATATTAGCTGAAAAATCAGGTCATAAAGCAGTGTACTTATCAGGCGGTGGAGTTGCTGCTGCTTCATATGGAATTCCGGATTTAGGGATTACATCTATGGAAGATGTTCTTATAGATGTTAAAAGAATTACAAGCGCTTCTTCTTTACCACTCCTTGTTGATATTGATACTGGTTGGGGAGGAGCTTTTAACATAGCTAAAACAATAAAAAATATGATTGATGCTGGCTGTGCTGCAGTTCATATGGAAGATCAAATATCACAAAAAAGATGTGGTCACAGACCTAACAAATCATTAGTTTCGAAAAATGAAATGCAAGACAGAATAAAAGCAGCTGTGGATGGAAGACATGATGAAGAATTTTTTATTATGGCTAGAACTGATGCAATTGCATCAGAGGGTATTGAAGGTGCCATTGATCGAATCGGTTCTTATATTACCGAAGGAGCTGATGGTATATTTCTTGAGGCAGCAACAACTCTTGAGGAATATGCTGCTGTAAAAAAAGCATTTAATATTCCAATTCTTGCAAACATTACTGAGTTTGGAAAAACTCCATTATTTACAAAAGATGAACTTCATAAAGTTGGGGTTGATATGATTCTCTTTCCATTAAGTGCATTTAGGGCAATGAGCAAGATTGCGGAAAAAGTTTACATTTCGATTGCTAAAGAGGGGACACAGAAAGATCTGTTAGATATAATGCAGACCCGGGAAGAATTATACGATCGATTAAATTATCACAGTTTTGAACAAAAATTGGATGAACTATATAAAGAAGAATAAAGAGGATTACTAAATATTATGGTTAAAAAGTTAGAAGGTGCTGGTCTAAGAGGCCAGGTGGCAGGAGAAACTTCATTATCAACAGTTGGTCAGATTGAAGGCCTTGCATATAGGGGTCATAAGGTTGAAACCTTGGCTGACAAAGCATCATTCGAAGAGGTAGCATACCTACTTCTTTATAATAAACTTCCTAACAAGAGCGAACTTTCAGAATATAAAGCACTTCTTAAAAGTCAAAGAGACCTTCCTCAAGCTCTTAAAGAAGTACTTCAAAAAATACCAGCATCGGCTCACCCAATGGATGTTATGAGAACCGGAACATCAATGTTGGGAAATCTTGAGCCTGAAGGTGATTTCAGCAATCAATTAAATTCAATAAATAGAATGATAGCTACTATGGCTTCTATAGTTACCTATTGGTACAAGTATTCTCATGAGGGAGAAGATATCAGTTTAGTAAATGATGAAGATTCAATGGCAGGTCACTTCTTGCATATACTTCACGGAAAAACTCCCAGTGATCTTCATAGAAAAGTAATGGATGTATCTTTAGTGCTTTATGCTGAGCATGAATTTAATGCTTCAACTTTTACTGGCAGAGTTTGTGCATCAACCATGTCTGATATTCATTCTTGTGTTGTGGCTGCTATTGGTTCATTAAGAGGTCCTCTTCATGGGGGAGCCAATGAAAAGGCAATGGAGCTAATCGAAAACTGGACATCAAGAGAAGAAGCAAAAGAGAATATCTTAGCTATGCTTGCTAACAAAGAAAAAATTATGGGTTTTGGGCATGCAGTCTATTCTATTCGTGATCCACGAAATGCTGTCATTAAAGAGTATGCTAAGGAACTATCTTTACTTCATCATAACGATACCTTATATCAAGTTGCAGAAGAAGTTGAAAAGGTAATGGCAGATGAGAAAAAAATGTTTGCCAATGCTGACTTTTTTCATGCACCAGCATATTTTTACATGGGCATACCAACAAAATTATTCACGCCAATCTTTGTAATGTCTCGAGTTTCAGGATGGACGGCTCATTGCATGGAGCAAAGGGCAAATAATAGAATTATTAGACCAAGTGCTGAATACATTGGTGTTGAAAGTTCTGAGTGGGTTGATATAGAAGATAGGGACTAATTCATGTCTTCTAATGTTGATTTAAATGTTAGGCCCGGATATGACTCAGTAATTTCTGAAATCGCTGACTATGTATCAAATTATCAAATTGATTCTGAACTTGCACTAGATACTGCAAGAAATTGCCTCATAGACACAATAGGATGTGGTCTTCTTGCCTTAAAATTTCCAGCTTGCACAAAAATGCTTGGACCTGTTGTTGATGGAACATCAGTACCATATGGAGTTCGAGTACCAGGAACAAATTTTAAACTTGACCCCATTAAAGGTGCTTTTGACATTGGTTGTATTATAAGATGGCTCGATTATAACGATACCTGGTTGGCTGCTGAATGGGGGCATCCTTCAGATAATCTTGGCGGAATTTTAGCTGTAACAGATTTTATTTCACAAAAAAATATTGAAGAGGGTAAAGACTCTCTTACCATGAAAGATGTTTTAGAAGCCATGATTATGGCTCATGAAATTCAAGGAGTTTTAGCGCTTAAGAACAGCTTTAATAAAGTTGGTCTAGATCATGTTGTTCTTGTAAAAGTTGCATCAACAGCTGTAGTAACAAAATTAATGGGGGGCACCAATGAGCAAATTAAGGATGCAATTAGTCAGGCTTGGGTAGATGGACAAAGCTTAAGAACATATAGGCATGCACCAAATGCTGGCTCAAGAAAAAGTTGGGCAGCGGGTGATGCTACTAGTAGGGCTGTAAGATTGGCTATGATTACTCTCTCAGGTGAGATGGGTTATCCAGGAGTTTTATCTGCACCTGTTTGGGGTTTTGAAGACGTGCTATTTAAAGGTGAACAGCTTTCCCTTCCTCAAGCTTTTGGCTCTTATGTGATGGAAAATATTCTTTTTAAAATCAGTTTTCCAGCTGAATTCCATGCTCAAACTGCAGTTGAGGCAGCTGTTGCACTTCATTCTAAGATAAAAGATAAGCTTGATGACATAAAAACTATTGAGATTACAACACATGAATCTGCTATTAGAATTATCTCTAAAGTTGGTGAGCTTAATAATCCAGCAGACAGAGATCACTGTCTTCAATACATGGTTGCAATAGGATTACTTAAAGGTGATTTAGTTGCAGAGGATTATGAGGATGACGTTGCTTCTGATCCAAGAGTTGATGCACTAAGAGAAAAAATGGTGATTAATGAAGATAAAAGATACTCTGAGGAATATCATGAGGCAGATAAAAGATCCATAGCTAATAGGATTAAAATACATTTTACTGATGGAAGTTCAACAGATGAAGTTGAGGTAGAGTACCCAATTGGTCACAAAAGAAGAAGAGAAGAGGGAATCCCTGTGCTAGAACAAAAGTTTTTAAAAAACTTAGAAATTTCATATGATTCAGAAAAGTGTAAAGAAATTTATGCACTTTGCACGGATCAAAAAAAGCTTGAAAATACTTCGGTTATTGAATTTCAAGAATTATTATCAAAAAAACAGAATAATTTTTAATTATTTGATAATGGCCTAAATAACCCCTAAAATAAGGCGTTTTATCAATTTTGGACTATAATCACTGCCATGTCAGGCAATACGTTTGGAAAATTATTTAAAATTACGACCTTTGGTGAGAGTCATGGGCATGCTTTGGGCTGCATTATTGATGGATGCCCGCCAAATCTTGAGTTAAGTGAAGCTGATATACAGTTCGAATTAGATAGAAGAAAGCCTGGTCAATCAGATGTTACAACTCAGCGAAAAGAAGATGATGCGGTGCAAATATTATCTGGAGTTTTTGAAGGAAAAACACTCGGAACACCAATAAGCTTATTGATTTTTAATAAGGATCAACAGTCTAAAGATTACTCAAATATTAAAGATTCTTTCAGGCCTAATCACGCAGATATAACTTATCAAGCAAAATATGGTCATAGAGATTATAGAGGCGGAGGAAGATCAAGCGCTAGAGAGACTGCTATGAGGGTTGCTGCAGGTGCTATTGCAAAGAAATACCTAGCTAGATATGGAGTTAAAACGACAGGATATGTATCACAAATAGGTCATGTTTCAGCTGATTCAATTAATCCAAGCTCTGCAAATGAAAACAAATACTTCTTTGCAGATTTATCTAAACTTGATGATTTAAATAAGATGTTTGAAGAACTAATTGCTGAAGGTAATTCTGTTGGAGCAAAACTTGGAGTTTGCGTTGAGAATTGCCCGGTTGGCTTAGGAGAGCCTGTTTTCGATAAACTGAATGCAGATCTTGCTAAAGCAATCATGAGTATTAATGCTGTTAAATCTGTTTCTATTGGAAATGCAGAAAACATTCTCAATCTAAAAGGTTCTGAGATACGCGATGAAATTAGATCTGATGGATTTGCGTCTAATAATGCTGGTGGAATACTTGGAGGTATTTCAAACGGGGACAATATAGATTTAGACTTTTTAATCAAGCCAACTTCAAGTATTAAGAAAAAAGGAAAAACTGTCGACAAAGATGGCAACGAAGTAGATATTGAAGTTACTGGAAGGCATGACCCATGCGTTGGCATAAGAGCAGTTCCTATCGCAGAGGCAATGGTGAATCTTGTAATCATGGACCATGTTTTGAGAAACCGTGCTCAATGCGGTGAGGTTAATCAACAATTACCTTTTACCAAGTAAGATGCCAAAGACTTTATACGACAAGCTTTGGGAAGAGCATCATATAACCACTTTAGATTCATCGGAATCTTTATTGTACATAGATAGACAGTATCTTCATGAGGTTACATCTCCTCAGGCTTTTGAGGGGCTATCTAAAAAAGGGTTATCTCCATGGAGATTGAATGCGAATATTGCTACACCTGATCATAATGTTCCTACTGAAAGAGGAGAGTCTTTTAAAACAGAAAATATAAAAGATGAGATATCAAAAATACAAGTAACAGAGCTTGATAAAAATTGTAATAAGTTTGGTATTAAGCAATTTGATATAACGTCAATCAATCAAGGAATAGTTCATGTTATTGGTCCTGAGCTTGGTTATACACTACCTGGCATGACAATAGTTTGTGGAGATTCGCATACATCAACACATGGTGCATTTGGATGTTTGGCTATGGGCATAGGAACTTCTGAGGTAGAACATGTTCTTGCAACACAAACATTAAAAGTTTCAAAACTTAAGAATATGAGAGTTAAATTTAGTGGCGAGCCGCAAGAAGGAGTGACTTCAAAAGATATTGTTCTATTTTTAATAAGAACAATAGGAACTGCTGGAGGTAACGGTCATGCAATAGAGTTTGCCGGATCATATATTGAGAGCATATCTATGGAAGCTAGAATGACAATATGTAATATGTCTATCGAAGCTGGGGCAAAGGTTGGGTTAATTGCTCCAGATGCAACAACCTTTAATTACGTTAAAGATCATAGCCAATTATCAGAAGAGGAGTTTGAAGATGCCATGTCTCATTGGACATCACTTGTTTCTGATAATGATGCTTCTTTTGATAAAGAGATAGCAATAGATGTTTCTTTAATTAAACCTCAGGTTACATGGGGGACATCACCAGAAATGGTCGTTGATTTTGATCAAGAAATTCCAAATTTAGATTTTGTTGATGGTGAAAATAAGAGAAATTTTGAATTAGCAAAAAAATATATGGGCATAGAAGAAAATCAGAAAGTTACAGATTTAAAATTTGACAGAGTTTTTATAGGTTCGTGTACAAATTCAAGAATCGAAGATCTTAGAGATGCAGCAAAAGTTGTCGATGGAAAAAAAGTTTCAGAAGATATTATTGAAGCTATTGTTGTACCAGGTTCTGGCCTAGTTAAAGAACAGGCTGAATCTGAAGGTTTGCATATAATTTTTGAAGAAGCAGGATTTATGTGGAGAGATCCAGGTTGTTCAATGTGTTTAGGAATGAATCCAGATCAATTAAAGCCCTATGAAAGATGTGCTTCAACATCTAATAGAAATTTTGAAGGCAGGCAGGGCAATCTTGGAAGAACTCATCTAATGAGTCCTTTAATGGCAGCTCTCACAGCTGTTAATGGGAGAGTTGTTGACCCGTCATGAAGATTGAAGGAAACGAATTAATAATAGGTGGTGTTGTAGCTAGTATTGATAGAGATAATATTGATACTGACCAAATCATCCCTACTGAATACTTAAAATCAATTAAAAAGTTTGGTTTTGAAGATTATCTATTTGATGGGTGGAGATATCTTGATGAAGGTAAACTAGGAGTTTCTAAAAATGATAGGGAGCAGAATCCAGATTTTATTTTAAATCAAGCCCCTTATGACAAAGCCACCATTTTATTAACTAGAGATAATTTTGGTTGTGGCTCTTCAAGAGAGCATGCAGTATGGGCTTTAAGAGATTTTGGGATAAAGATAGTCATAGCTTCATCTTTTGGAGATATTTTTTATAACAATTGCTTTAAAAATGGAGTTTTACCAATAAAACTTGATAAAAATAAAATTGAAGACTTGTTTCAAAAAATGAGTGACAGCTCAGCTGATCTATCAGTAAGCCTTGATTCAAAAAAAATATTCCAAAATGAAAATGAACTGTATAGTTTTGATGTTGAAGACAACCTTCTTGAAAGAATAATTTATGGCTTAGATGATGTTGACATGACTTTAAAACATAAAGATAAAATACTAGCTTTTGAGCAGACACGAATGAAAAATACACCATGGATATTTTCAAATGACTAAAAAGATTTTAATTTTGCCTGGAGACGGTATTGGTCAAGAAGTTACTGCTTCTGCAAAAGAAGTTTTAGACTTTTTAATTGCAGAACATAATCTTGATTTTAGTATTGAAGAAATGGATGCAGGTGGAACAGCTTATGATAAGTTTGGATCGCCCTTGCCAGAAAAAGTTTTAGCAAAGGCAAAAGAAAGTGATGCAATATTATTTGGTGCCGTTGGTGGACCAAAATGGGATGAGCTAGATTGGGATAACAGACCAGAGCAAGCGCTTTTATCATTAAGAAAAGAATTAGAGTTATTTGCCAACTTAAGACCTGCATTTTTATTTAATGAGCTTGCAGCAGCGTCCCCAATTAAAAATCATATTATTGAAAATTTAGATATTCTGATTGTTCGTGAGCTTACAGGAGGAATATATTTTGGTGAGCCTAGGGCAATCGTTGAGAATGAAGATCCCCCTTATGCATTTAATACGATGGTTTATAACGAAAATGAGATTAAACGTATTGCGAAGGTGGCTTTCGAATCAGCACAAAAAAGAGGTGGAAAGCTTTGCTCAGTTGAAAAGGCAAATGTTCTTGAGGTTTCTAAGTTTTGGAGATCTATAGTTTCAGATATGGCAAAAGATTATCCAGACGTAGAGCTTTCTCATCAACTTGCTGACAATACTGCAATGCAGCTAGTTCTTAACCCAAATCAGTATGATGTGATTGTATCAAGCAATCTATTTGGAGATATCTTGTCTGATATAGCTGCAACACTATCTGGATCAATTGGTATGCTTCCATCTGCTTCATTAAATAGCTCATCTCAGGGCATGTATGAACCTTGTCATGGTAGCGCCCCAGATATTGCTGGAATGGATATAGCTAATCCAATTGCAATGATCGCTTCACTTGGTATGGCACTAAAATATTCATTAGATCAAAAAGAGCTATCCGATAGCATTGACCGTGCTATCAAAGAATTTATTGCCAAAGGTTATAGAACAAAAGATATAAGCACTAACGATGAGTATGTAAAAACCTCTGAAGTAGCATCAATATTAATAGGAATATTAAAAAATGGATAAAACATTAAATATGGCGCTTGTTGGCGCTTCTGGTGTAGTGGGTAAAAAAATTCTTCAATTGCTTGAAAAAAAAGGTATTCAAGTAGACAAGTTGTTTCCATTGGGTAGTTCAACAGTTGGCCAAACTGTACATTTTCAAAATCAAGATTACGTTATTGGAAGTCTTGATGATTTTGACCCAACAGATGTAAATATAACTATATTTTCAGCAGGTGGCTCTGTTGCAAAGCAGTATGCTAGAAAATTTGTAGAGGCCGGTAATTATGTAATAGATTTATCTTCTGAGTTCAGGTATGAAGATGATGTGCCGCTAATTATCCCTGAGATTAATGGCAATATTGTTGAGAATCTTGATGAACCAACATTAATTGCTAATCCAAATTGTTCAACCTCACAGCTTTTAATGGTTTTAAAACCAATTCATGAGCAGTTTGGAATTGAATTTTTAAACATTGCAACATATCAAGCGGTCTCTGGAACTGGTAAAGAGGCTGTAGAAGAGTTGAGATCCCAAACTTATGAGAGTGATACTGCAGAATCAAAAGTTTATCCAAAACCAATCGCATTTAACGTAATACCTCAATGTGATATCTTTCTAGATAATGCTTTTACAAAAGAAGAGATGAAATTAGTCTGGGAAACTAAAAAAATATTAGACCCAAATATTGAGGTACAGGCAACTTGTGCCAGAGTTCCTGTTTTTAATGGACATTCAGAAGCAGTCTTTTTAAAGCTTTCAAACTCAGCTTCAAGAGAAGAGGTTATTAATTCTGTTGAAGGTAATGAAGGGGTATGTGTTATGGATAATCCTGATACTTTAGAGTATCCAACACCTTATGAACAAGCTAATGATTCTGAGGATGTTTATGTTGGAAGAATACGTTCACAACAAATTCAAGGAGATTCATGGGTTTCGCTTTGGGTTGTTGCAGATAACGTATACGGAAAAGGCGCTGCTCTTAATGCTGTGCAGATACTTCAAAAGTTAATTACAAATAATAAATTGTGTTAAGAGTTTTTGTATTATCTTTAATCCTTCTTCCTCTAAATATAGTTGCCGACGCTTTTTTATCTTCTCCCAAGTTATCGCTTAATTCTCAAGGGGAAAGAGTAATTGAATTTAAGATCCAAAGCGCTAGGATTTCTGATGAAGATATTATCTTAAAAGAGTACAAGTCTAACGAATTATTAAATCAAGAAAATATTTCCTATACCTTATTAGAGGACTTTTCTTCTTATAAGACCTATTCAATAGTTTTAAATAACTCTTACGATGGAAATTATTTTAATTTTAAGTTGGTTATAGAGGATCAAATATCAAAAGATATATTTATTTTTTTACCCTCAAAACTAAAATCCTCTTCAAAAAAACCTAAACCCACTCAAGTATACAAGCCAGCTATTATTGAAAAATCAAATGATGTACCTCCAATGGAGATTCTTCCTGCTGCTAAAGAGATTAAAAAAGAGCTAAGAGTTATTAAAGCTAATGAAATTACAACAATGTGGAGTTTGGCTTCTAACATTAAGACAGATATGTCTGATGCATCAATATATCAAATAATGTGGTCAATTTATCTTGGAAACAAAAATGCGTTTATAGATGGAAATATTAATTTAGTTCGAAATGATAAAGATTTAATAATTCCTTCATATTCAAGTATATATGAGACTTCGCACACTGAGGCAAAAGCTTCAATTCTTGCTATGAATGAATCATATTCTTTATCTATAGCACCAGCAGTAAAATCTTTATTAGTTTTAACTGCTCCAAAAATAATAGAAGCACCTGAACAGAAAGTTAAAGAGATTGTTGACGAAGATGAGGCTAAACAGTTAGATATTAATAACGAAGAATTAAATGATCCAGCAGACATTATTAAAAATAATACTAAAACACTTGAAATGGCCTTTGAAAGCAAAGTTGCTGAGGAATTAATTAAAGAGACAGAGGATATAAAGCCTGCTGATGTTCAAGAATTTGGATTAATGGACCTCCTTTTTGTTGCCTTTGTATCAATTCTTTCTGGAATTTTAATAGCACTGATTTATATTCAGCTCAAATCAAGACAGACAAAGAAAATAGATTATGATTTTGATGAAGCTCCTGATACTTCATCATCTGTTGCGGGTTTACCAAAAGGCCTTAGTATTACAAATAATGAAGAAGAGCAGCAATTAGATCTTGCAGTGACATATTTTGAGATGGGTGACTTAGAAAACTCAAAATCTATTTTAGATGAACTAATGAAATCATCTCAGAGCGATAAAATAAAAAATAATGCTAAAGCTTTGCTTGATAAATTTTCTGAAAAGTGAGACTAGCTTTTACAACTGAGTATGATGGTTCTGGGTTTTCAGGTTTCCAGAGACAAAAGAATGCCATCTCAATTCAACAAAACCTTGAGGAAGTTATTGAAAAGATTACTCAAGAAAAAAAAGTTATAAATTATGCTGGAAGAACGGATGCTGGCGTTCACGCACTTTCCCAAGTCTTTGATTTTACTACCGACATCAAAAGAGAAGAAAAAAATTGGATTGACGGAATAAATTCAAACCTTCCAGACGCTATCGCTGTAACTAAAATGTTTGAAGTGTCTGATGATTTTCATTCTAGGTTTTCTGCTATTGAGAGAAGCTATACCTATGTTATTTATAACTCCAGAAGTAAACCGTTATTTTTTGATAATTGCTCTCACTGGGATAATAATAATTTAGATATAGATGTTCTAAATCAACAGGCAAAAATGTTTATTGGAAAACATGATTTTACATCCTTTAGAAGTTCAAGCTGCAGCTCAAAAAATCCTATTAAATCAATAAGAGATATCGAAATTGAACACCACGATAAATTTATTTTTATATCCATCCATGCAAATGCCTTTTTGCATAATATGGTAAGAATTATGGTTGGTACCTTATTAGATATTGCTAAGGGAGAAATAAATCTTTCTGTAGAAGAAATTTTGTCAAAACACGATAGAAGTTATGCTGGCAAAACTGTTTCAGCAAAAGGATTATTTTTTCTTGGACCTAAATATGATTTAAAATTTAATATCCAAAGTCCAACTGAGCATTTATTAGATAGGTTTAAGAGATGATTAATCCAAAGATAAAAATCTGTGGTATCTCAGATATTGAGATACTAAAACAGCTTATAAAGCTTAATCTGGATTACGTAGGTTTTATTTTTTATTCCAAAAGCCCAAGATTTGTAGATGAAGTCTTTCTAGAAAAAATACAAAATATAGATTTTAAAGAAACTAGACCTGTATGCGTTTATGTTAATGCTGACGAAGATTTTATTTACAAAACTTCATCATTTTTTAATAATCCGATTCTACAATTCCATGGAGATGAAGATCAAAATTTTTGTGAAACTTTTGGATTAGATTACTGGAAGGCAATTAGAGTAAAAAATGCTAGCGATATAGAAATGATTTCTCAATACAGCTCTGCTTCAGCTATTCTTCTTGAAAATCACAAGGATGGATTATATGGCGGAACGGGCGAGTCTTTTAATTGGGAGTTATTAAAAAATATTGATAATGATTCTCATAATTTTGTCCTTTCAGGTGGAATTAATTCTCAAAATGTCGATAATGCATTAAAGACTAATTCGTGGTGTTTAGACTTAAACTCTGGGGTTGAATCTCAGGCTGGAATCAAAGACATCCATTTAATAAAAGATATTTTAAAAACAATCAGAAACTATGACATTTAGTAATTCTAACTTTCCTGATAAAGAAGGATTTTATGGCGAGTATGGCGGTAAATTTGTACCAGAAACTCTGATGTATGCTCTTGAAGAGCTAGAAAATACTTATAACAAACTAAAAGATAATAAAGACTTTATAGATGAGTTCTATAAAGATCTTTCCCATTTTGTTGGAAGACCTTCGCCACTATATTTTGCACAAAGATTAACAGACCATTACAAATCTGGCTCTATCTGGCTTAAACGTGAAGACCTTAATCATACTGGCGCACATAAAATAAATAATACTGTTGGTCAGATACTTCTTGCTAAATATATGGGCAAAAAAAGAATCATTGCAGAAACCGGTGCCGGTCAGCATGGTGTTGCCACAGCAACTGTTGCAGCAAGGTTAGGGCTAGAATGTCATATTTATATGGGCGCTGAAGACGTTAGAAGACAATCTTTAAATGTTTATAGAATAAAATTACTTGGAGCTCATGTGCATCCTGTTGATTCTGGTTCAGCAACATTAAAAGATGCTTTAAATGAAGCTTTAAGAGATTGGGTAACTAATGTTGATGATACCTATTACATTATTGGAAGTGTTACTGGCCCGCATCCATATCCGATGATAGTCAGAGATTTCAACTCTGTTGTTGGTAAAGAGGTGATTGAGCAATCTAAAGATTTATTTGGCAAAATGCCTGATGCTGTTGTTGCCTGTGTTGGTGGTGGCTCAAATGCAATGGGCATATTTCACCCATTTATCGATATTCAAGAAACTAGACTTATTGGTGTCGAAGCTGGTGGAGAGGGTGTTTCAACAGGTGAGCATGCAGCTCCATTAAATGATGGCACACCTGGAGTTCTTCACGGTGCTCGCAGTTATTTAATGCAAGATGAATCAGGTCAGGTAAAAGACACCAAGTCTGTTTCAGCTGGTTTAGATTATCCTGGAGTTGGTCCTGAACACTCATGGCTAAAAGATATTGGTAGAGCTGAGTATGTGGCAGTTAGCGATGATGATGCCTTAAAAGCTTTTCACGAAGTAACTGAACTTGAAGGTATTATGCCTGCTCTTGAGACAGCACATGCTTTCGCATATCTAGAACCTCTTATGAAGGAATTAGATTCATCAGCAAATGTAGTTGTGAATGTTTCTGGTAGGGGAGATAAAGACATTAATACTGTTGCTGAAATCGACGGGATAGAGTTTTGAATAGACTGACATCAAAATTACAAAATCTTAAAGAAAACAATAAAAAGGCTTTAGTAGCATATCTTGTAGCAGGTGATCCTGATTTGGATACAACACTAGATCTGATGCATTTATTTGTTGATTCAGGAGTTGATGTTATTGAAATTGGCGTTCCCTTTACTGATCCAATCGCTGAGGGACCAACTATACAAAAAGCTCATGACCGAGCTCTTAAAAATAATATATCACTGAAGATGATACTTGAATTAGTTGATAAGTTTAGGGAAACAAATACCGAAACGCCTATAGTTTTAATGGGTTATTTAAATACCTTTATATCGCATATTGATCTAGTGCAATCAATTGGAGAGAATAGTGCGGATTCAATTTTAGTTGTAGATGTTCCAGGCGAACTTAATCTGCAGACTTATGGAATCACAAACCCAAATATTAATACTATTTCACTAATATCACCGACCACTAAAGACGATAGAGTTGAATCTATAGCAAAAAATAGTACTGGGTTTATTTATTACGTCACCCTCAGAGGTGTTACAGGCTCATCTAATTTAAATATTGAAGAAATTAAAAATAATATTCAAAAAATTCAACAATATTCAGATGCTCCAACTATGGCAGGGTTTGGAATTAAATCAGTCGAGGATGCTTCAACTCTAGCAGCATGTTCTGATGGTATTGTGATTGGTTCATCAATTGTTGAAATGATTGCAGATGAGTCTAAGTCAAAAGAATTTGGTAGAATAGGTGAATATCTTAGGGAGATGAAAACCGCTATATCATGAACTGGCTAACAAGGCTCATACCTTCAATAATGACATCCAAGTCTAAAAGTAAGGTGCCTGATGGACTTTGGAGCTCTTGCCCTTCTTGTGAATCTGTTTTGTATGCTCCTGATCTAGAAAAATCACTTTTTGTTTGTCCTAAATGCGACCATCATCTTCGAATTGGCGCCAGAAAAAGATTAGAAATATTTTTAGATAATGGTTATTTTGAAGAAATAGCAGCTGATATAAAAACTAAAGATTCCCTAAAATTTAAAGATACAAAAAATTATTCCTCAAGAATTAAAGATGCTGTTTCAAATACAGGAGAGAATGAAGCTATTATTATTGGTAAAGGTGCGCTCGATTCAATGGATGTGGTTGTAGCTGCATTTGAGTTTAGATTTATGGGTGGCTCTATGGGAGGAGTCGTAGGAGAAAAATTTGTACAAGGAGTAAATGAGGCTATAAAGTCTCGTTGTCCGTTTGTCTGCTTTTCCACAAGTGGTGGAGCAAGAATGCAAGAATCAATGATTTCTTTGATGCAGATGGCAAAAACTTCGGCAGCTTTACAAAAACTTAAGGCAGAAAAATTACCTTATATTTCTGTAATGGTTGATCCTATCTATGGAGGTGTTTCCGCTAGTTTGGCGATGCTTGGTGATATAAATATTGCTGAACCTGATGCCTTAGTTGGTTTTGCGGGTAGAAGAGTTATTGAACAAACTGTTAGAGTAGACTTACCTGACGACTTCCAAAAATCAGAGTTTTTGTTAAAACATGGAGCAATTGATATGATTGTTCACAGAAGAAATATTAGAACTAAAGTTCACGGACTACTAAAAAAAATATATAAAGCTTAATGAATATTGAGAGAATTGTAGGTCTTGTTTTCAGCATTAGCGCATTACTAATTCTTCTTTTTGTTGTTTTAACTCCTCAAGTTGATTATCAACAAGATTTTAAAATCGCAGATGCAGCTCCAGAAATTGAAGAAATAGCTAAAATAGAATTTGAAGAAGAGTCCAAAGAAATAGCCAAAGAAGAACCTTTAAAACCCAACAAAGAAATAGTCGCAGATGTTGCAAATATTGATAGATCAGATTTTGATTTATTTGTTTTAAGAGTTCATGTTCTTTCGTCTGAGGACAATGCAAAAAAAATGGTCACAAAGATTAACGAAGGAGGCTTTCCAGCATTTACCGAAGTTTTTGGTTCTAAGAAAAACCTTCATGCGGTTTATGTGGGACCTTTTATTGAAGAGAGTGACATAAATCAAAATATAGAATTAATTCAAAAGGTTTCAGAGTCACAAAATGGAGAGATATCTAGATGGAAGCTCTAGGACTAAATGTAACTGACTGGTTTATATTAGTTGTATTAACTGCTTCAGGCCTTATTTCTCTCGCTAGAGGTTTTACAAAAGAATTTTTATCTTTATTTTTATGGGTTGTAGCTTTTATCGCTGCAGTTAGTCTGGAATATTTAGCAACTCCAAAGATTAATGAATTCGTTGGCAATGAAGAGATTTCAAAGATCTTATCCTACATAGTTGTCTTTATGGTCTGTATCATTCTTGGCGGAATGGTAATCAAATTCATTGGCACTCTTATCAAATGGTCTGGTGCTTCAGGATTTGATAGATTTTTAGGAGTATTATTTGGTCTAACGAGAGGCTTAATTGTTTTATTTGTAATCTTTTTACTCTTACCCTCAAGCGTCAAATCAACAGACTTAATTAACAAATCAAAAATAACACCGATAATTGAAAAATATGCTCCACAAATTGAAGCTTATTTTAGAGAATTAATAGATAATAGAAACTTAGTCGAAGAAGCGCTGGAAGTCATTGAACCAATAAGAGAAGAGGTGGCCCCAGATGAAGAAGATATTAATCCTACTAAAGAGGACTCCTAATGTGTGGAATAGTTGGAATTTCTGCTGAGACTAACATAGCAGCAGAAATATATGACTCCCTTTTAATGCTTCAGCATAGAGGTCAAGATGCTGCTGGTATGGTGGTATGTGACTCACAAGACAGACTCCACAGTAGAAAATCAATGGGTTATGTAAGAGATGTCTTTCAACAAAGACATATGAGTAAGCTTATTGGTAATTACGGCATTGGGCATGTCAGATATCCAACTGCTGGAGGTGCAGGTAAAGAGTTTGCTCAGCCAATGTACGTAAACTCACCTTATGGAATCAGCATAGCTCATAACGGTAACCTAACTAATTCTAAAGAACTTGCGACTCAATTGTTTCATGCAGAAATGAGACATCTCAATACAGACTCTGATTCAGAAGTCTTGCTAAATATTTTTGCTCATGAGTTAGGTAAGCAGAGAGAAATCTATCCTTCAGCCGAACATATTTTTAAAGCTGTTGCCAAAACTCATAGAAGATGTGATGGAGCTTATGCTGTCCTAGCACTCATTACAGGTCATGGAATTCTTGCTTTTAGAGATAACAATGGCATTAGACCTTTATCTATTGGTATAAGAGAAGGTAAGACTAGAGATGAGTACATTATTGCTTCTGAGGACGCACTTTTCGAATCACAGGGCTTTAAAAAACTAAGAGATGTAGAGCCAGGAGAGGCTATATATATTGATAAGAAAGGTAACTTTTTTTCACAACAATGTGCAGAAGTTCCTCAAAAAAGACCTTGTATATTTGAGTATGTATATTTCTCAAGACCCGATTCAAACATTGATGAAATTTCAGTTTATAAAGCTCGAATGAGAATGGGGTCTAAGCTTGCTGAATTAATAAAGAAGAAAAATCCTGATCACGACATTGATGTTGTAATCCCAATACCTGATAGTTCCACCACTGCAGCATTGCAACTTGCAGTTGACTTAAATGTTCCATACAGAGAGGGCTTTGTTAAAAATAGATATATTGGGCGAACGTTCATCATGCCTTACCAAGAAGAGAGAAGAAAGTCCGTGAGAAGGAAGTTAAATATTCTTGATTTAGAATTTGAAGGTAAAAATGTAATGCTAGTTGATGATTCGATTGTAAGAGGGACTACTAGTAAGAAAATTATTGAAATGGCTAAAGAGGCTGGAGCAAAAAAAGTTTATTTTGCCTCTGCAGCACCTGCCATTAAATATCAAAATCTATACGGTATAGACATGCCTGCTACCAGCGAATTAATAGCTTCAAATAGAACAGATGAAGAGGTTGCTACAGAAATAGGTGCAGACTGGCTTGTCTATCAAACGTTAGAGGACTTAATTGATACATGTAAAACTGGTAATCCTGAAATCAAAGAATTTGAAACCTCAATATTCACCGGTGAATATATAACTCCGCTTGGTGAAAATTATCTTAAAGACCTAGAGATATCCAGACAAGACGAAGTCAAAGCACAAAGAGAAAAAGCTAAAGCCTAACTAGGATTAACAATATTCACAGCAGGTATGCTTGCTGAGTTTGCACTCTCCACATATGTATCAATCTCATTGAAATTTAGATATCTGTATATGTCATCTGCCAAAGGATTAATATCATCCATATATTTGTGATATTCCTCAACACTTGGCAGTCTACCTAATACTGATGCTATGGCTGAAAGCTCTGCAGATGCTAAAAATACATCAGCACCATCACCCAATCTATTTGGGAAGTTTCTAGTAGATGTTGATACCACAGTAGAATTAGCTAGCACTCTTGCCTGGTTACCCATACACAGAGAACATCCTGGAAGCTCAGTTCTAGCTCCAGATACACCAAACACATTATAGATACCTTCTTCCATCAGCTGCTTTTCATCCATTTTTGTTGGAGGAACAACCCATAATCTAGCTTTTGTTCCGTTATATTTTTGTAACAAAGTACCGGCAGCTCTGAAGTGACCAATATTAGTCATACAAGACCCAATAAACACTTCTTGGATTTCAGTATTAGCTACCTCTGATAATGGTTTGATGTCATCAGGATCGTTAGGGCATGCAAGTAATGGCTCAGTGATTTCGTTTAAATCAATCTCGATAATTTCTGCATATTCAGCATTTTCATCTGGCTCTAGAAGTTCAGGATTTTTAATCCATTCTTCCATAGCTTGAGCTCTTCTTTCTAAAGTTTTAGCATCGCCATAGCCGCTTGCAATCATCCATCTCAACATAACAATGTTTGATTGAAGATATTCAATGATTGGTTCTTTATTTAATCTAACAGTACAACCTGAAGCTGATCTTTCTGCAGATGCATCTGATAATTCAAACGCTTGTTCAACTTTCATATTTGGAAGACCTTCGATTTCCAAACATCTTCCTGAGAAAATATTTTTCTTACCTTCTTTTGCAACAGTCAAAAGACCTTTTTGAATAGCAGCATATGGAATAGCATTAACAAGATCTCTTAAAGTTATTCCTGGCTGCATCTCACCCTTGAATCTAACCAAAACTGATTCAGGCATATCTAACGGCATTACACCTAATGTTGCAGCAAATGCCACAAGTCCTGATCCAGCAGGAAAGCTGATACCTATTGGGAATCTAGTATGGCTATCGCCACCTGTTCCAACTCCATCAGGTAATAACATTCTGTTAAGCCACGAATGAATTATTCCATCACCCGGTCTTAATGAAACACCGCCACGATTCATAATGAAATCAGGTAGGTTATGTTGTGTCTCAATGTCTACAGGTTTTGGATAAGCTGCAGTATGACAAAATGATTGCATAACCAAATCAGCAGAAAAACCTAAGCAAGCTAACTCTTTTAATTCATCTCTTGTCATTGGCCCAGTAGTATCTTGAGAACCAACAGTTGTCATTCTTGGCTCACAATAAGTACCTGGTCTAATACCCTCAACTCCGCAAGCTTTACCAACCATTTTTTGTGCCAGCGTATAACCTTTATCTGAAGCATCAGCCGCATCAGGTCTTGTAAATATATCTGTAGGCTCTAAATCTAAAGCTTCTCTAGTTTTGTCTGTTAATTGTCTTCCAATGATTAACGGTATTCTTCCGTTAGCTCTTACCTCATCAAGAAGCACATCAGTTTTAAGTTCAAAAGTAGAGATAACTTCATTACTTGAAGCATCTAGAACTTTTCCGTTATAAGGCTCAAGGATAATCTCTTGACCCATTTCCATTTTAGAAACATCTAATTCAATTGGAAAAGCGCCTGAATCTTCTAATGTATTAAAAAAGATAGGAGCTATTTTTCCACCAAAACAAAAACCGCCTTCTTTTTTATTTGGTATATAAGGTATCTCATCTCCCATATGCCATAACACTGAGTTTGTAGCAGACTTTCTTGATGAACCGGTACCAACAACATCGCCAACAAATACAAGCGGATTACCTTTTTCTTTTAATTCTTCAATAGTTTCTAATGGTCTATCAAGGCCTTCTCTTGGCATTTTGAACATAGCTAATGCATGAAGAGGGATATCAGGACGTGACCAAGCATCTGTTGCTGGCGAAAGATCATCAGTATTAATTTCACCAGGTACTTTATAGACAGTTAGTTTAATCTGTTCTGGAAGTTTAGCTTTTTCAGTAAACCATTTTCCTTCAGCCCATGCATCTACTACCTTTTTTGCATACTCATTAGTCTTTGATAATTCAAAGATTTCATTAAAGGCATCAAAAATTAGCAATGTTTTTCCTAAAGCTTCAGCAGCTTCATCGCCCAATTCATCTATTTTCAGGCATTCAATCAAAGGCTGGATGTTATAACCACCAAGCATTGTGCCAAGAATATGTACTGCATCAGATTTTGTAATATAAGGACTAGAGGTTTCACCGGTTGTAATATCAGCTAAAAAAGCTGCTTTTACATAAGCTGATTGATCTACACCAGCAGGTACTCTTTCTTTAAGTAAATGTAATAAAAGTTCAGATTCTTCGTGTTCAGATTTTAAAAGATCTGCTAATTGTGCAGTTTGGTCTGCATCTAATGGAAGCGGTGGGATATTTTGTGCCGCTCTTTCGTCTACGTGTGCTTTGTATTCGTTTAACATTGATTATCTCCTTGTTAACGGTGGTAATTTTACTCTTATAAGCAAAAGGCTTCTAGTAAATAGCAGATTTTATTTAAAAATGGGTTATTATTTTGCTTAATTATGCAAAAAACTCGATCTACAACCCCTTGTTTGGGTATTTGCTCCACAACTTATGGAGATGACGTCTGCAAAGGGTGTAAAAGATTTGTACACGAGATTATTAGTTGGCCAAAATATTCACAAGACGAAAGGGCGCTTGTAAATGATCGCCTTGAAAAATTTAAAGTCTTAATTCTTCAAGATAGATTTAAAGTTCATGATTCAGATTTGCTTCAAATAAAATTAAAAGAGAATGCAATTAACTACAACAACTCTATGGATCCTTTAACTTGGATTTTTGATTTGCTTAGAGCAGCAGGATCACAAAATTTAGATTTAGAACAATTTGGGATTACTAGTCTTAAAAATTATGATCCTATGAAAATACGTGACGAGATTAATAAAGAGTTTTTGGATTTATCAGAAGCTCATCATCAAAGGTATTTTAAAAAAGCTTAATTAAGTTTACCCGTAATCTTTTAACATTCTTTTGAGCTCTAATGAATGTTGCTCCTCTTCACCGATCATGCCTCTTGCATACTCTTCTAAATAAATAGACCTGTCCTCAACTTCTTCCAAAAGTTTTTTATAAAGACCAACAGCATGAAGTTCATGTTCTAAACTTTCTTCTAAAATATCTTTAATAGTATGCTGCCCGGTCTCTTCAATTTTTGCTATCTTCTGACTAGGGTGACCATCGAGTCCAGCAATTAATTCACCAGCTCCTTGTGCATGCAATAATGATTCGCTTGCTTGCTCTTTTAAGAAAGCAACGATAGGAATTCTATAAGGGCCAGTTATCATCATAGCTGAGTGAGTATAGCGAACAACTCCTGCTAATTCGTATTCCATTATCTCGTTTAGAATCGCACAAGCCTTATTTGTATCAAGTGGTTTTAATCCCATATTATTGCTCCTTAAGCATTAAAAAATTAGTTAATTAAGATAACTATAAAAGAATTTATATATGATGTAAACTACTGATATAAGGTATTTTTTTAATACGAATCATTATGATAATCATTCGCATCTAGGTATTATTTTTTCTAACTTTTATTAAATATTTTAAAGCGCCAGAAGAGTAAAAAAGCAAGAATAGAATAAGCAAAAACAGCTAGTTGTTTTACAACCGGAAGTGCAACGAATGTACCAAGCCAACGATAACCTTTGGTTCTATTCCAGACATAAATAAATGCATCAACACCTACTAATTCTTTTCCATCATTAAAAGTTACATGAAGTTTTTTTAGGTATTTATCTTCCATATGACTGCAATCAGTGAAGTCTAATTCTGATCTTTTTTTGTAATGCTTAATTTCAAAATTACAGATCGAACACTTTTCGTTGAAGAGAACTTTTCCATCATTATTCATAAAATTATTTTATCAAGATTGATACTAGATATCTTTTATTTTAAATAATAAGATTCTACAAAATGGATATGCAGCAAGTTAATATTTTTGATGAACCAATTGAGGAGTGTTGTTCAAATCCCATTACAGGATTTTTTCGAGATGGGTTCTGTCATACTGATCAACTCGATAGAGGTTTGCATATTGTTTGCTCTTTGATGAACGATGAGTTTTTAAGTTTCTCAAAATCTCGAGGTAATGATCTTTCCACCCCAAGACCTGAATTTGATTTTCCAGGATTAAAAGCAGGAGACTCCTGGTGTGTTTGTGCCGAACGATGGAAGGAAGCTTATGAGCATGGTTTTGCTCCTAAGATTTACCTTAAAAAAACTAATAAAAAAACAACTTCTATTATCGATATAGAAATATTGAAAGAGTTCGCTATAGATATGAACTAATATTTATAGAATGAAGTAAGTTTCACCTATAACAAAACCACAAAAGAAAAATGCTATAGCCCAACCAGGCTCTTCTTTACAAAATTCAAATACTCTTAGCCAGTAATCTGCCATAAATACCTCCTAAATACCTTGTATACTGCAATATCTGTGCCAATTGATATTTACTTTGCTATTGGTAACTCATACCAACAGGTTGTGTACTTAGGTGAGGTCATGTTCTGTTTCATGGGTGACCATTTTTTTGTATTTTGTGAAGCGAAATAGATTTGTGTCTCATAGGCATTCAATTCATCTATATATTTCATGAATTTTGAATTCTCTTTGGGTTCATTAGGATCTTTAAATAGAGAATATTGTTTTGTTTCTTCATTAGAAAATCTACTTAAAAGAATTCCCGCTTTTGCATAGTCATATCCTGGCTTAAAGATTGGTAAAAGAGCTTTTTTTGCTGCTATTAAAATATCTCGGGTGTCGTTAGTAGGAGTTGAAAACTCTATAGTTTTATAACCGGTATGCTGAGGCTTATGATCACTAAACGGACTAGTCCTAACGAAGACTGAAACTTGAGAGCATTTTTGTTTTTCATTTCTAAGTTTCTCAGCAGCTCTGACTGCAAAGTTACTCACA
>Ga0255743_10000685_pt1 | contig 29526 bp, 30 predicted proteins | sample 101ome_19_FD_179950 | JGI IMG/M metagenome (GOLD analysis project Ga0255743, IMG submission 179950) | Coastal salt marsh microbial communities from the Groves Creek Marsh, Skidaway Island, Georgia - 101405AT metaG (version 2) | ecosystem: Environmental > Aquatic > Marine > Intertidal zone >... | reverse complement strand
CCGAAGGTAAACAGAATCAGAAAGCTCGCCCAGTACATCGCGGCGAGCTCCCCGCCGTTTAAAGTCGGAAACCACGCCAGATGCGCGATGGCGTAGGCAAAAGTCATGGTCCCGAGGGCCAACAGGGCAACGAGATGAGTCCACAGGCCAATCAGAATGAGCGCGCCACCGGCCAGTTCGATGACGCCGGCCACGAACAGCAGATTGATGTCCATCGGGACGGCGTAGCTGACAAGATCTCCGATTTCAAGTCGGGTCATACCGCGGCCGACAGGGACAGCAGGACTGTCGCCCAGCAGTTTGGCGTAGCCGTGGGTCATGAACATTGCGGCTACCAGAAGTCGAAATATTGTCCAGCTTGACTCCCTGCTGACTTCGGTAACGCGGCTGGCAAATCGGTTCAGGCGAGAGAGCATGAAGCCTCCTTGGTCAATTTGTTTTGATGGTTTTTCCCAGTCAATCTAGCCCTGCCCGAACAATACTACCTGCCATATCGCCCTGACAATGCTAAGAGTCAAGCGGGCGATCCGGTAAATCTTTTCTAATGATTGAAACCGGAGAGGCTGCGCCGGCGCTGAATGGCCGGTGCTTTACCCGCTGATTCGTGCCCGGTCCCGGAATCGTGTGCAGTGAGGTGCCGCTGCCAGATGATAATCCGGTTTATGCGCCCGCGGCGGCGTACTCTTCTTCTACTACCTCCAGAATGCGCTGTCGGGTAGGGCGGGCCAGTTGCCGGCCGTTAATGAAAACAGCGGGTGTTCCCCGGACTCCGGCGGCATTGCCGCCGCGCTGGTCATTGCGGATTTTGGCGATAACCTCGTCGGAGGCGATATCAGCATGCAGGCGATCGATATCCAGATTGAGCTCAAGTGCATAGCTGTCGAATTCGGATTCGGCGTCGGGCAGAGCTGACCACAGACCCTGCGTGGCGAACAGGTAGTCGTGCATTTCCCAGAATCTGCCCTGTCTGGCAGCAGCTTCAGCATACAGCGACGCTTCCCACGTGTTCTGGTGTGTTGAGGTCACCGGGAAATGCCGGAATATGAGATGGGCCTTGTCGCTCAGCTGAGGCCACAGCCGCGCCATGGTTTCATTCTCGACCGCGCAGGCGGGGCACTGAAAATCGGCATAAACCACGATGCTGACGGGATGCTCACGCTCGCCCCGGATGTGATCGCTGTCAGCAATTTCCACCGGAGAGAAGGTGGGACCCTGATTGAGCAGGGTATACAGGACAAACAAAGCCAGCACGGGTGTAATACCAAACAGGGCAACCTTGGAAGCAAGTGCTTTGGACTGTGCTTTTTTTTGTGCGGTCTGCTGCTTCTCTTGTTTGATTTTTCGCTGTTGTTCTCTTTTGTTCATGACTTCACCCTGGTTGACGTCGACGGTTGCTGGTTTTGGCGCCGCCATTTTCACCGGCAGAACATAATATACAAAAAATCCGGGTTTTCGGCACTGAAGCGAGGCCTGATACGGATCCCTTGATTACCGGTGCGGGTTGCGCTAGCAATTGTTGTCGCCGTCTCGTGCCGGAGATGGCGCGGTAAGACGACAGATTCAGTCGTCGCTGGGGTTCGGGTGCGTCTCCGTGACGCTCGAGTGGACGGTGCCGTCGGCAAGTCTGGTGACAAGAGTTTGTCCGGGCGCAACATCAGTCGTCTGTCTGACTACCTGGCTGCTTTCCGTCAGACTGATACTGAACCCGCGGTCCAGCACCGCCAGCGGACTGACCGCATTGAGATTCCTGCTGAGGGAAGCCAGCTGTTCCCGGCCTTGATCAAGATGTCTGCGGCCGGAATGGGCCAGGCGCTGACTGAGTGCGGTAAGCTGGGTCCGCTGTTGCGACAGCTTTTGTGCGGGGCTGACCGCGATCAGTGCTCGCTGCTGCAAGGCCAGCAGCGCTGCGGCCTGCTGAAGCCGGTTGCGCAGAACGCGTTTAAGCTGCAGCTCCAGCCTGTCGAGAGTCTGGGCGTGATCCTGCAGTCGCCTGTCCGGCCGGCGCAGCCGTCTGGCCATCCAACCCAGTCGCTCCTTGCGCCACGTGAGAGATTGCCCGGCCAGGTTGCTGAAACGCTGCAGCAGGCCCTGCAGCTGCTCAAGAGAGTCCAGCTGGTCCGGGCTCAACAGTTCGGCTGCTGCAGACGGTGTCGGCGCCCTGAGATCTGCGACCAGATCGGCGATGGTAAAGTCGATTTCATGGCCGACCGCCGACACGACGGGCAGCTCGCTGGCAAAAATGGCTCTGGCGACGGATTCTTCGTTGAACGCCTGCAGGTCCTCCAGAGAACCTCCGCCCCGGCCAACGATCAGAGCCTGTAAACCCAGCGTGTCGGTGAGCGTGTTGGCCAGCGCCAGTGCGGAACTGATCTCGCCCGGGGCTTCCGGACCCTGAACCGCTACCGGGAAGACAGTAAGTCGGGTTGCCGGGAATCGGCGTCCAAAAACGCTCACCATGTCACGGACCGCTGCGCCGGTGGCGGAGGTGATCAGCCCGACGTGATGGTAACCCTCCAGAATTTCCTTTTTGTGTCTCTGATCAAACAGGCCTTCAGCCTGCAAACGTTGTTTGAGCTGCTCAAAGGCGCGCCGTAAAGCCCCGTCGCCGGCTTCCTCCATCTGGCTCACGATCAGCTGGTAGTCACCGCGGTTAGGGTAAATGCTCAGCTGGCCGCGGACGATCAGCTGATCCCCGTTTTTCGGGCTGAATCGGACCAGGCGGTTGCGGCCGGCAAACATGGCACAGCGCACCTGAGATTTCTGATCTTTGAGTGTGAAATACCAGTGGCCGGATGCCGGATTGGCGAAATTTGAGATTTCGCCTTCCACGGCGACCTGTGAAAAGTGCCCCTCAAGCAGGGATTTTGCCATCTGGTTCAGACTGCTGACACTGAGTACTTTTTCAGGCTCAGTTGTCGACATTGCGGGTGCCTCAGGCAAAATCACCGCGCCACTCCGGCCCGGCTCCGAAGGCTTGCGATGCATACCTCAGCGCGCAGTTTATTCAGTGACATCGCTGACAGACCCGCCCGTGTACCGTTCAATGATCAGTGTTGCCGCCATATTGGCAGCAATGTTTGCCCCGGTGATAAACATGTCAATAATGAGGTCCACCGCGATCAGCAGTCCGATACCTTCCACAGGCAGATCGAGCGCCACAAATACGGGGGTGATGACCAGCAGGCCGCCGCTGGGAATGCCGGGACTGTAGAAACTCAGCACTCCGATAGCGAGTGCGATAGCAATCGTTTCTGGCAGCGCAAGCTCGATGCCGTACAGGGCCGCAATGAAATAGGCGCCACAGGTGCGGGCCAGGGGAGACGCAAATTTGAACAGGGTGACCGCGGTCGGCAGCACCAGGCCTGCCGTGTTCTGGTCGATTGCCAGATCCCGGCTCGCTGCCAGAGTTGCCGGCAGCGCCGCGAGGGAGGACCGGGTCCCGAGCCCGATCACCTGCACCGGTGCCATGGTTCTGGCAAACCGCCAGACGTCATAGCCTAAGAGCCCGAGAATCAGATACAGCGTGCTTGCCAGCAGCACGATCAGGCTGCAGGTCAGGAAGATAAAACTGCCCAGCAGCACAACCGATTCTGTGCCGAGATTGGCGGCAACAGGCAGTACCAGCGCGAAGATTCCGTAGGGTGACAGCGCCATCACCCAGGCGATCACCACAAACAGCGCCTCTTTTACGGCGGCGAAAAACCCGACAAGTTGCTTTCGGCTCTGCGGATCGATTTTCAACAGAGCCAGCGCAAATATGCCGGTGAACACCATCAGCGGCAGAATCTCACCGTTCGCAGCGGCCGAGAACGGGTTGGCTGGCACCAGATTGATTAGCCAGTTGCTGAAGGGGGGGAGAGCGCTGCGATCCTCTGCTTGTTGAACAAAGCTGCGCATCAGTTCAGCCGATTCGCTGCTGAGGGTCAGACCTGAGATCAGCGGTGCGGCGAACAGCACGGAAAACGCACTGGACAGCAGGATCAGTCCTGCAAACAGACACAATGAACGCCCGCCGATTGCCAGAACCCGATGGCTCTGTTCAGTGCCGCCGATGGCGACAATGACTAAGGACATCAGCAGGGGAACAATGGTCATACGAATGGCATTGACCCAAAGGCTGCCAAGCGGAGCAATCATCGCTGGCAGCCCGTTCAGCCACTGCGAATCGTTCTGGGCGATGAACAGCCCGAACAGGCAACCGGCAAACAGGCCGATAAGGATTTTGTAGGATAGGTTCATACCGTTTCCTGTCAGTCTACTGAAGCAGTGAGCCCTGTCAGGGTGATTCTTGCCGGAGTTTTTCGTCTTCCGGCAGTCCCTTTGAAATTACAGACTCAGAGTCCAATTCACCACGCTGCGTTGCTCGACATGAGGGGCGAGCCCGCGCCGAGAATTGAGACGCCTGTTCAGATTTGCTAGGGTCATTCTACTCAAGATTTTTATCAGGTGCAGTGATGAGTAACGTAAAGATCCCGCATGACCAGAATCACCCTAAGGCAGAAGCCGAATGCCGGCATGAGCATTTCGATGCCTTGCTTGAACAATATGAAAGCAAGCAACTGTCCAGACGCCAATTGCTGGGCGCACTGGTGGCTTCCGCAGTCGGCGTTTCGATGACTCCAGCTCAGGCGCAAGCGCCCGCTGCGGTGGGGCGTTCAATGAACCATGTTTCTCTGTCGGTCAGTGACGTGCAGCGCTCCGCGGATTTCTACAGCCGGGTTCTGGGGCTGGAAATCATCAGCCGGCCAGCCAACGGAGGCCTGAATATGGGGCTGGGGTCGGAAAGTTTTCTTGGTCTGTATGAGCTCGGGGATCCCGGGCGTATGCATCATCTTTGTGTCGGCGTGGACAATTACAATCCGGATCTACTGGCTGAAAGACTGTCGGATCACGGCATCCAGGCCAATATCAACAGGGACCCGGCCAATCGGACCAGTGGCGGGGATCAACTGTATTTCAATGACCCAGACGGCATTCTGGTGCAGTTGGCACAGCATGGGTACCTTGGCTGACTCTATCCGCCCGGCGGTTTCAGCCATTTTTGCTCGGTCTGCAAAGGCGCAGTCAGGGTTGTCATAAAGGCTTCCAGCTGTTTGAGCTGCACCGGCCGCAAGGCCAGAGGTTTCGCCTCATTGTGGCTGAGCATGGAAGTGGGAGCCTCGTTGTAATGCTCCATGACCGCTTTCAGATCGGCGATCTGACCGCCGTGCATGTAGGGCGCCGTTTCGGTGATGTTCCTCAGCGTTGGTGTCTTGTGCGCGCCGACCAATTCATTGTCATCTTTGGCAAACCTGAGCTCCGTGCACTGACCCGGCTCAGCATCGCTGTATTGCCCCAGACAATTGAACTCATCCTGACGCGCAAGTCTGATGCCATCATACCTTCCCATAGGGGGCAGCTGTCCCGCAATGGCAAGCACGCCGGTATTGTGAAATTCGAAATTGGTCAGCAGCGGGCCGTTGTGACAGCTGATGCATTGGGCCTGGTCAATGAACAGAGCAAGGCCCGCCAGCTCGTCTTTGCTGAGCAGGCTCCCCGGTATTACGGCAGAACTTTCAGTCAAGCTGTCGGCATAGTCGTCAAAACGACTGCGCCCGGGTTTGATCTTGCGCTGGTAAGCCGCGAGTGTCTTGCCGATGTTGGCAAAAACCCGATTGATGTCCTGCCGCAGATCCGTCCCGAGAGATTCCCAGTTCCTTCGGAGCAGCTCATCGCCCAGCGGCGAGGCTGCGCGGGGCGCGCCCGGCAATGCGGGCAGTGGCTGAAAGAGTGCTTCGTATTGCGATTTGTAAAGCGGATCCTCGGCGATCAGGCGTACTACCTGCAGTCGATCCAGATTGTGTTCATGACCGGCTTCGATCGGGGCGAGGGCCTGGGCCCACTGTGAATCTTTCCGGCCGTCCCAGTAAAACCAGGGGCTGTAGGCGAGCCCGACGAGGGAAGGCGTATGCCTGAAGCCCGTTTCGGTGCCCACTGCGAGAGTCCGGTCATCGGTGAAGTAGTTTTGTGGCTGGTGGCAGCTCGCGCAGGCGACTTCGCCATTGCCGCTGAGGCGCTGGTCGAAATACAGGCGGTGTCCGAGCCGGGCAGCAAGCTCGCTCTCTGCCACCGCGTTACTCGGATCGCCCGGGGTTGCCGGAAGCCGGGAAAGAGACAGGGACTGGATGAGTGCGCGCTGCGCCGGCGTCCATTCAGCGGGCAGGGGATCAGGTAACAGTCTCCAGGCCAACAATCCCACCACCGCTGTCAGAGTACATCCCGCGATCAGGATCCGTGTCATAGCTGGAATTCCAGAGTCGCTGATTCTTGGCCCTGAGCGCTGGTGACGTCGAATGTCAGCAGCCAGCGACCCGGCATGTGAAACCTTACGCCCTCCAGCAGGTAGCGGCCGGGGGCGATCTCTCCGGTGACGACAGGCGAGGTCGGTAAACCGTGGTCATGATCAGGCATGCCGCCAACGACTGACATCTGCGCCCCGTTCAAAGGGGCGCCATCGGCGGTGTAAAGCACGAGCTCCCAACTGTGAATGGTATTGATTGCCAGCGGATTGAGCTGGCTGAAGATCTCAAGCCTTGAGCCCTGGCTGGTTGTCAGGGAAAAAGTGGCCGACTGGCTCCAGCCGTTCATGGCTGGCAGCCACAGAAACAGTCCGGTGAGAAGAAAGATTCTGAGGGTCGGTAGCGTCATAAGTCTCACTGATCAGCCGCTGTGGTAGTTCTCGAGACTGAACCGGGGGCTGCAGATGGCCATCAGTTCCAGATCACTCTCGCCGGTATTGGTAATACGCTGTCTGGTGCCGGGCGGGATTAGTACGACGTCACCTGCGTGTACTGCAGCGGCAGCGGAATCGCCAACCTCGACAAGCCCCTCGCCGCTGAGAATGACGTAGCGTTCATAAGTGTCGGTCAGCCAGTGCCATGCAGTCTGCTGACCTGCCAGCACCCTGGCATGGGCGATTGAGACCGCACTGTCCTGATCCGTGTTGGACACTTCGATGATGTAACAACCTTCCTTGAAGTAGTATTCGTTGGCTTTCTGGAGTTTTCTGACGTAGGGATGCATGGGGGTCTCGGAGGCCTGTATCAGAATTGGGCAGCCCCGCCTCTGCAGAGCTGCTGCCTAGGGTTTTCGGAATTTGAGGGTGAATCGATCGGTGTTGCCCCGGATGCCGGGAGTGCCGACTTCCTGCGCGAGATCGTCTTCAGGATGGTAATGGAGCGGACTGTAATCTTCGAATTGAAAGCCGAGCCCGGTCAGCTCCTTAATAACAAGCACCGGATCGAGGCGGCGCCCTATGGCACGATTATCCGGCTGCATATGACGACGGGTGTGATCAACAATTCCGTAGACTCCTCCGGATTTCAGCGCCTCAAAAACAGCCCGGTTCAGATGGTTCCGCCGCTCTACATTGAGATTGTGTAAATTCCAGAAGGTCAGAATCAGATCGAAGTCTGCTTCAGCAAAGCTGAATTCAGGCACATTCAGCAGAGTGAGCTCTTCGTTGATGGTCGAAGTACATTCCAGGCCCGGCAGTGCCATGACCTCACTTTTGAAGGTCTCACTGAGACCTATGGCAAACACCAGTTGCCCGGCTTCACTGCACAGAACCGGCCCGAGGATCTTCGACCAGTACCCACTTGCCGGGGAAAGCTCCAGCACTTTCATGCTGCTGTCGAGGCCAAAAAAATCAAGCGCCTGCGCAGGCTTACGATTGCTATCTCTGGCGATCTCTGATGGCTCTCTGATGCTGCCCTGAATCGCGCTTTCAATCAGGGAGCGCGTACCGGCTGCTTCAGCCGCGAAGAGCTGGGCGCTGACGAAGAGCAGGGCCAGAGAGAGTAGGGTTTGAGGCATACACTTACCATGCTGTGGTGCGAGTGCGCGATTAAAGCAAATTTCGCCTCAAATGTTTATCACTGATCCGGGCGGATGTGACGGCTCGCAGAATCCGGGATATCCCCCGAGTTTAGTTGCTGGCCGCTCTGTCGTGCTAGCATACGGTCCGATCTTTTCTGGGAAAAAATACGGGAGAAAGCGGTGTCAGCCTTGAGGAAAGCAAAAGCAGCGAGTGGGTGTCTGTTGGTCAGCCTGAGCCTTGCCTCCGGCATCGCGTATTCTCAGCAAGGCGAGAGCCGTGGTTCAGGTGAGATACCTGACTTGCAGGGCGTGTACAGTATTGCCACGGTGACGATGCTGGAACGGGGTGAGCAGTTCGGCGGTGAACTGGTGATCAGCGCTGAACAGGCGGCTGCCGTCGGTGAAACCGGAGCCAGCTATCTTGATGATCTTGTCAGCAATGTGGGCGGGGCCGAGGCTCAGGTCGGAGGCTACAACACGTTCTGGATGGATCCGGGTGAAAGAATGGCCGTGATTGACGGCGGCATCAGAACCTCGATTATCGTGGAGCCGGAGGACGGACGCCTGCCGTGGGCCGAAGGGGCTCAGCGGCGTATTTTTGGCAGTATGCGCGCGCAGGGCGCATTCGATGGCCCGGAAGTGCGGCCCATGGGTGAGCGCTGCCTGGTCGGTTTCGGCTCGTCCGGTGGGCCACCGATGCTGCCGGTTCTTTACAACAATCACAGCCAGATCGTTCAGACTGATGACTACGTGATGATTCTTGCTGAGATGAATCATGACGCGCGCATTATCCGCCTGAAAGACAGCCAGCATGACGAAATGCACAAATGGCTGGGGGACTCTATCGGATACTACGAGGGTGATAGTCTGGTTGTCGAAACGACCAACTTTCACGCACAGGAGGGTTTCCGCGGCGCCCTTCGTCATTTTTTCTATTTGTCTGCGGATGCCAGAATCACTGAAAGATTTTCCCGCCTTGATGAAAACACGCTGCTCTATCGATTCACGGTCGATGATCCTGCGGTCTATTCCCGACCCTGGAGCGGTGAACTGCCGATGAATGCTGTTGAGGATCAGATTTACGAGTACGCCTGCCATGAGGGAAACTACGCGCTTCCCGGTATCCTGGCCGGAGCAAGGCGGCAGGAGCTGCAGGCAGAATTCGGGCCGGTGGGCCAATAATTGCTGGTAATCGTCATCAATCGCCAATAAGCAGAGGGCCGTGCCATGACAGCTTGTCGTTTTGTAGGTTCGATCGCCATCTTAATGTCGGTTTCCGCGGGTTTTGCAGATGAGCTGACGCCAGAGCTGTCCGTCAAGGAAATTATGAACAGCATCGTGACGCCGGCAACCAACACCATCTGGGGAGCTTACCAGTTGGAAACCGAATCACAGTGGCAGGAAGTGGGCCATGCGGCGACGGCGGTGATCGGCGCAGCCAATCTGCTGATGTTGGGTGGAACGGGCGAGGATGAGACAGAGATCGCCGGCGAGGCCGAATGGCAGCGATTTAATCAGCAGCTGCTGGCTGCGGCCCGACAAGTGCTGGTGGCGGTAGATGAGCGCGATGAGAATGCGCTGTCACAGGTGGGCAATGATGCGCTGTACCCGCCCTGTGAGAGCTGTCATCAGGCTTATCAGAAATAGCAGGACGTCCGGTACTCGGCTGCCAATCCAAATCGCCACTGTTTGCTGCCGCTCTATATCGTCAATCTGCGCCGCCGGTTTAAGCCGCCACTCTAAGCCGCCACGAAGAGCGCAGGCAGCCGCTCCAGAAACCAAAAGCACGCAATGCCGCCAAGTCCATAGGCCAGACCCCGATGGATGCTGCCCAGACTGTCGGATGAGATTTTTCTGAAGACCCAGTTCACCAGAATCATGGTGCAAATAAAGATAACCTGACCCCCTTCAACGCCCAGGTTGAAGAACAGCAGGGCGAGCGGGATGTCGGAATCGCTCAATCCGAGCGTGCCGAGTGCACCGGCAAATCCGAACCCGTGAAACAGGCCGAACACAAAGGCGACAATCCAGGGCTTTCGGTGCACCAGAGTCCTCTGGCCGCGCTGGCTCATCACGACTTCCCGCGCCAGCATGAGGATCGACAGCGCGATCAGCACTTCGATCGGCGGTCCGGGTACCGGTAAAATGCCGAGCACCGCACAGGCCAGCGTGATGCTGTGGGCGACAGTAAACGCCGTGATGGTCTTCAGCAGCTTCCAGAATCCGCTCAAGAGTAGGAGCAGTCCGAGGACGAACAGCAGGTGATCGATGCCAAACAGGATGTGATCGGCCCCCAGTAACAGATAGCGGTAGGCGAGACTTCCGAGCGACCCTGCGCCGGCTTTAAGATCGCTCATCGGGACCGTAATGGTGGCGCCAGCCCCCGGAAAATAACCGGAAACATCTTCTCCGTCTGCCCAGTGTGCGATCGCGACGACGCCCTGAAGCGACCATGGAAAATTCAGGCTGTCGGCAATGTTCAGCGCGGGGCTGCACTGAAACCGGTAGGCAAAATTACCGGGTGTCAGACCCTCGCAGCGTTCGGGGAGAATCCGCTCGATATTGAACAGAGGAGGAACCTGCTGATCGACCACAGACAGGCTGTAGTTGCCCGGGCTTTGTTCATCCAGGAAGATCCTTGCGACACCGGTGACATCAACGTCGTGCCCCTGCGCGGGGGCCGGGATGAGCAGGGAGCAGAGCATGAGGCGGTGGAGTAATTTCATTGAGGTGGAAATTCCCGGCAGGTCACAGGTCCGGCTAATGGGCTGAATCGCCGTTGAGTATGCGGACGGTGTATTGCTCCCAGAGTCGCTCTATTTCTGCCTGCAGACGCTGGTCTTCTTCCATGGCAATCCATTCCAGCCTGACGCGGTCGCGAATCTCGGCCAGTGACGGCAGCACGGACTCGGTTCTGGATTTGACCTGAAGCCAGTGCTGACCGCGATTACTGAGGTACGGGCCCTGCCATGGACCCATGTCGGCACTGAAGACCTGCGCAGCGAAAGCCTCATCAAAGATGTTGGACAGATCAAGCCGGTTGACATTCGGGAGAGGGTCGAGGTTTCCGGGTGATTGGGACAGCAGGGATTCCGCCTCCGCGCCGGCGGCGAGTTCTGCCAGCAGTTCTGCGGGCAGCGTCTCACGGCTGTTGAATACAATTTCGTCAGTGTTCAGCGTCGGCAGAGTCCGATAGCGTTCAAGATTGTCCTGATAAAAAGCCTCCAGCTCTGCGTCACTGGGCTGAATGATATCGCCGCTCAGCACATGGCGCATTTTCTGGGCAAGGATGTCGTGAATCCGGGCATCATCATCCAGGCCCATTTTCAGCGCTTCCTGAACCAGAATCTGCTCCTCGACAAAAGCGGCGGTGAAGTATTCCCGCTGCTCCTCGCTGAGGGCCTGACCGGTCGCCATCTCCTGCATGAACAGACGTCCATCTATGTCGGCCTGGTCCAGTTCCAGCAGCACGGTCTGGGTTCGGTTGGTCAGCTCATAGACGGCAAAAATGATCAGGGCCATCAGGAAGAAATGCGCCAGCGGCTCTCGCATAAGCCATCTGATCGTGTCGGGTCGTGCGTCTTCGCTCATCGGTTCGTGTCCTTCAGGCTTGTTATTCTGTGTGGTCGCCGGCACACTCTGTGAGTCAGGGTGTCCCGGCCGTTTTAATCCTGTAGCGCCTGCCCGTGACACCTTCATTTAGATTCTATAACCGGGAGTGGGATGCGGCCAGTCATGAAGCCACTTAGTCGAGAATTTATTGACAGCTGCCGCCGCGAGGAAGGCCGGATTATTCGCGGGGACAACATGACCCGCATCGAAACCTTCGTCGACGCGGCCTTTGCGTTTGCTTTCACCATGTTGGTGATCAGCATAGACGAAATTCCGAAAAGCCCTCCAGAACTGTTTGAGCTCTCCAGAGACATTCCTGCGTTTGTCTTCAGCGCGCTGATCATCGGTGCGGTGTGGCTGGCACATGCAAAATGGAGCCGCACTTTCGGATTGCAGGATTCGATCACCGTGTATCTGAGTCTGGCGCTGGTGATTCTGATGCTGGTGTTTGTCTATCCGATCAAGCTGATGATGCAGGCTACTGTGCTCTATATTTCGCTTAAGTATGGCATTCAGGTGTTTGATAACGGATTGTTTGACGATGTCGGCTGGGCAGATGGCACGGTGGCAGGCCTGTTTGTTTATGTCGCTGTCGGGCTGATTTCTCTGGGCTCGATTATTATCGCCTTTTATCAGAATGCGCTCCGTTACGGAAAGGAGCTGCACATCACGGCGTATGAGCGTGACTACTGCCACAAAATCACGCTCGCCTGGAGCCTGGTAATTGTCACCGCCATGGTGTCGCTGGTGGTGGCACTGGTGTCCGATGAAGTGGTTGTTGCTGGCGCCGGTTATCTGTACTTCAGTCTTTTCGTGACCATCCCTGTGGGCCAGTCGCTCTATCGAAGATCGCGGTTTGCCGGGTCGCCGGCCAGCCTCCAAAACAGCGGTCACTAGATCGGCCAGAGCCATCCTTAAGCTGGTCAATCTGTACAACAGACCCTCCCATCTGTACAATCTCGCTTTTGCGGATGGGTGAAATCCTATGTTACGAATTGCTGAAGAAGCTTTAACATTCGATGATGTCCTGCTCCTGCCCGCGCACTCCACCGTGCTTCCTCGCACAGTCAATCTGCAGTCCCGAATCACTGAAGCTATCTCGCTGAACATCCCGCTGATTTCAGCAGCAATGGATACGGTAACGGAAGCGCGTCTGGCTATTGCCATGGCGCAGGAAGGCGGCCTGGGTGTCATTCACAAGAGCATGACCATTGAGCAGCAGGCACGTGAAGTGCGCGCGGTGAAGAAATATGAAAGCGGGGTTGTGAAGGACCCGATCACGATTTCCGCGCAGGCGAGCGTGCGGGATCTGGTGGCGGTGATGAAGGAAAACAACATCTCCGGTATGCCGGTCATGAATGGTTCAGGGCTGGCGGGGATCGTCACCAGTCGGGACGTGCGCTTCGAGTCTAATCTGGATGCGGCAATAGATACGATCATGACGCCGAAAGACCGTCTGGTTACCGTGAAGGAAGACTTTAACCTTGCCGAGGTAAAAGCGCTGCTCCACCGGCACCGGATCGAAAAAATTCTCGTGGTGAATGATGCCTTTGAGCTCAAGGGACTCATCACTCTGAAAGACATTCTCAAATCAGAAGATTTTCCCAACGCCTGCAAAGATGAACAGGGCCGGCTGAGATCGGCCGCAGCTGTCGGCACCTCTGCGGATACCGATGACAGGGTGGCGGCGCTGGTTGAAGCGGGCGTCGATGTGGTTATCGTGGATACGGCCCACGGACACCATCAGGGTGTGATAGACAAGGTGGCAAGTATCAAGAAACGACACGGTGAGGTGTCAGTAGTCGGTGGCAATATCGGAACCGCGCAGGCTGCCCGAGACCTGGCTGCGGCGGGCGCTGATGCGGTCAAGGTCGGTATCGGGCCGGGTTCGATCTGCACAACTCGCATTGTGACCGGTGTTGGTGTTCCGCAGATTTCCGCTGTGTCCAATGTGGTGGACGCCCTGAAGGACACCAGTGTCTGTGTGATTTCAGACGGGGGCATCCGTTACTCAGGCGATATCGCCAAAGTGATTGCTGCCGGTGCTAATGTTGTGATGGTAGGCAGCCTGCTGGCCGGTTCAGAGGAAGCCCCGGGCGAAGTGGAGCTTTATCAGGGGCGCAGCTACAAGTCCTATCGCGGTATGGGAAGTCTTGGCGCCATGTCCCACTCTCAGGGATCGAGTGATCGCTACTTTCAGGATGGCAAGGCCGGCCAGGAAAAACTGGTGCCGGAAGGGATTGAGGGAAGGGTTCCCTACAAAGGCCCGATGGCAGCCATTGTGCATCAGTTGATGGGAGGGCTCCGGTCGAGTATGGGCTACACCGGTTGTGCGGACATCGAGCAAATGCGAACGAAGACTCAGTTTGTAAAGATCACCGGTGCCGGCATGTCGGAGTCCCACGTGCACGATGTGTCTATTACCAAAGAAGCGCCGAATTACCGGGTATCCTAAACTTCAGGGACCGCCGCTTTCAGCCAGTGATGGCGTAAACAGTCAGGTCCGGACCAACGGGCGGATGGCTGTCAGCCGGGGACAACACACCAAATTTTCCAATCCACGCCGGGGGCTTTCTCTTACTGATGGCTAGCACCAACATTCACAGCCAAAAAATTCTGATTCTCGACTTCGGGTCGCAGTATACGCAGCTTATCGCCCGCAGAATTCGTGAAGCGGGTGTGTACTGTGAAATCTGGGACTACGATGTCTCAGAGGACGACTTTGCCGCCTTCGCGCCCCAGGGGATTGTGTTTTCCGGCAGTCCTGAATCTGCGAATACCGAAGTCTCTCCGAGACCGCCGGCGTTCCTCTATGAGGCCGGCTTGCCGATACTCGGCATCTGCTACGGCATGCAGACCATGGCAGAGGAATTCGGCGGCAGGGTTGAGGCCTCCGATAAATCCGAATTTGGCTTCGCGCAGGTTAACATCGTCTCTGGTAGTGCTCTGCTGGACGATATTGATGACCGTCGCCTGGGCAGTGGAGTTTCTCAGTTGGATGTCTGGATGAGCCATGGCGATAAAGTAACTGCGGTGCCTCCGGATTTTGAGATTGTAGCAGCAACCGACAGCGCGCCCGTTGCTGCCATGCGCCATCGCGAGAAGCCGTTTTTCGGGCTCCAGTTTCATCCGGAAGTCACGCATACGCTGCAGGGAATGCGCATCATTGAGAGGTTTGCCCTCGACATTTGCGGCTGCGAGAGGCTGTGGACCGCTGCCAGTATCATTGAGGATGCCATTGCGACGGTGCAGGAGAGAGTCGGCGAGGATCAGGTGCTGTTGGGGCTTTCCGGAGGAGTGGATTCCTCAGTGGTGGCCGCGCTGCTGCAACGGGCTATTGGCGATCAGTTGACCTGCGTGTTTGTCGACAACGGCCTGCTGCGACTCAATGAAGGCGATCAGGTGATGGCGACTTTTGCCGAGAATATGGGCATCCGGGTGATCCGCGCCGATGCTGAGGAGAAGTTTCTTGGCAAGCTTGCCGGTGTTGAGGATCCCGAAACCAAGCGCAAGATTATCGGCAATACCTTCATCGAGGTGTTTGATGAAGAGGCTACCAAACTGGGGGAGGTGAAATGGCTGGCGCAGGGAACGATTTATCCTGACGTGATTGAGTCCGCCGGTTCAAAGACCGGTAAGGCTCATGTCATCAAATCTCACCACAACGTCGGTGGTTTGCCGGACGACATGGCCATGGACCTGGTAGAGCCACTTCGCGAGCTGTTCAAAGATGAGGTCCGGCAAATCGGTCTGGAACTGGGTCTGCCTTACGACATGGTTTATCGACACCCGTTTCCGGGGCCCGGTCTCGGCGTCAGGGTGCTGGGTGAAGTGCGCAAGGAGTACTGCGATATTCTGCGACAGGCAGATGCGATTTTCATTGAGGAGCTGCATCGCGCCGGGAAATATCACGAGGTGAGTCAGGCCTTCGCGGTGTTCCTTCCGGTTAAATCGGTCGGGGTGGTTGGCGATGCCCGTCGCTATGCCTATGTGGTCAGCCTGAGAGCGGTAGAAACCATCGACTTCATGACAGCCCGCTGGGCCCGGCTCGATCCGGAACTGCTGGAACACGTTTCGAACCGGATCATGAATGAAATTCCCGAGGTATCGCGTGTTGCCTATGATATCTCCAGCAAGCCACCGGCCACTATTGAGTGGGAATAACCTAGAGAAGGTTATCCCTCGCTAAGTGAGCGCGTTACAGAGCAGTGGGCATGGAAAATGAGTTCGTTGGTGGTGTCATTGCTGTAATGATTTGTGTGGCAGTGATCTTGATCGCTTCTAGGAGGCGATAACGACAGTTACCAATTCTGAAAAAATATAATGAAATCAATCGTATATACGGTAAAAACTACTTAGTGCGAATGAAGATGGTGGTAAGTGAGTCAATCTTTAGAAAAGACGGTACAGCTCAGGGGGTAGCCAAGCAACGTTTGATAGAAACGTTAGCCACCCCTGAGGAACGCATCATTAACGACCCCTACGCGCATAGGTTCGTATTAGGTGCAAGCTTCATCAAATTTATGGGACATAGATTGAATGTCTGGCTGGGTCAAAAGCTTGTGCCCGGCTTTCATGAACATCTGATCGCGCGCACACGCTACATCGATGACCTGATTCAAGAAAGTACGGCGAGTGAGTATGGGCAATATGTCATTCTTGGGGCGGGATATGACTGCCGGGCTCATCGGCTAGAACTTCCATCTTGGCTGAGAATTTTCGAGGTGGACCAATCTGAAGTTCAGGCCAGAAAGCGGTCCAAACTTCCCGAAGAAGCCTCTAACTCTGAAAATATCACTTATGTTGCGGTTGATTTCACTGAACAGTCGTTGTCTCAACAACTTCTGGATGCGGGTTTTGATCAAGGCAGATCAACCATCTTTACCCTCGAGGGCGTATCGCAGTACATTACCAAAGAGGCTTTCAATTCAACGATCAAAGAAGTGGCCACGCTGTCTCGAAACGCCAATGCTATCTTATTTGTGTCTTATGTCAGTGAGCTTTTCAAAAACAATCCCGTAGCTTGCTTTGGGAGAGGGTATCCAAGCGCTGAAAAAAGAGCCAAGTTAATAACCTCTGGGTCAGAGAAAGCAGGCGAGCCCTGGATATCGTTCTACAGTGCTGTTGAATTTGAAAGCGTCCTGTCGCAGAACGGTTATTCAATAAAAGAAAATGTAACTTTGAAAGATCTCAACGCTCGATACTTTGCCTCTGTTGGAAGAGCTGTCGCTGAAAATCAATTAATTCAACTCGAACACTTCGTGATCGCCGAATACCAGAAATGATTTAGCTTTTCACCACACAATGTGTGGTTGGATGCGTAAAGTGATTGATGCTGAATAAGACCGGCGAATCAAGAGTAATCTGTGCGCAGGGCGGTCATAACAGCTCCGCTTCGGCTTCCCCGGATAAGTAGTAGCGTAAGGGCTTCGGAAAGCATCACTTGCGTTAGTTTCGCAAAATATTGGTAACTAAAGTAACAACATTATGAAAGCAATATTTCCAATCGAAGGTGCCTCTGTGATTGTGTCTGACGACATGTGCGATATGAATGGGCATATGAATGTCAGGCACTACCAAACCATCCCCATGGACTATGATAATAATTTCTATCACAGTCTTGGTTTTGGAGAGGAGTATATTGCCAGAGGGTATTCATCTTTTACGGCTGAGCAAAACATCAGGTATCTGAAGGAGTGTTTAAAAGGTGAAAAACTGACGCCCAGATTCAGAATGCTTAATGTGAATAAAAAGCTCTACCACTCTGTCTGTGCAATTTGTAAAGAATCAGATGAAGTGGCTGCGCTGATTGAAACCGTTGAAATCCACATCGATATGACTATCAGAAAATCCGCAGAGATATCAGCTGAAATCTTTGAGAATATGGTAAGAATGAAAAAGGAGCATGAAGCTTCTGGTAACTATCCTTTCGAGATGAAACTAAAAATCAAGTAAGTGCTTCTGGGGCATCAAGCGACATGAGCAAAATGCAATCCAATCATCTGTCTCTGGAATTAAACGGATATTCACCGCTGAATGAGGGAAATGCGATATTTCTAACTTGTTAAAGAGGAAAGCAGGCTCTTCTGTCCCTCCGGGTTTCTGGTTTCTGGCCGTCCCGGTTCCATTTCTGATTTATCTGGGTAATCCCGCCGTGTCGCTGATTGTTGGTGCAGCGATTTCTCTTCTTCTCAATCGCCAGGGATCGCCTGCGGCGCACCTGTTCGGTCAGCGCGCGCTGCAAATGGCTGTTGTCCTGATAGGGCTTAATCTGGATGCCAGGCAGCTAATTGAAACCAGTATTGAGTACAGTGCTCTTGTCTCAGCCTGCGTGATTATGACGCTCGTAATCGGCTTTGTAATAGGGAGCCTGATTCACGATAACCGTAAAACCAATCTCTTAGTGAGTTCAGGGACGGCGATTTGTGGTGGGACTGCGGTCGCCAGCCTGTCGCCTACGATCGGCGCGCGACCAGAGCAAACCGGCGTCGTGTTGACTCTCGTGTTTTGCCTGAACGCGATTGCGTTGTTCATCTTTCCGTTTATCGGTGGCTGGTTGGAAATGTCGCAGGAGCAGTTCGGGGTTTGGTGCGCGGTAGCCATCCATGACACCTCTTCGGTGATTGCGACTGCGGCACGCTTCGGTGACGACTCCGCGCAGATCGCAACCATACTAAAGTTGTTTCGAACGCTGTGGCTATTCCCCTTGCTGATTCTTGCTGGTTTGGTTGAGAATCGGCAGCATTCTCGGCCCGGTGTGCCATGGTTTGTTGTTCTATTTTTATTTGCTGCAACTCTTGGAACGGAGCTGAGTATTCCGCAGTCTCTGATAACTTCGTCCAGTTGGTTAAGTCAAACTTTATTAGTAATAGCACTCTACTTAATTGGTTCGGAGATCACTCGAACCAATGTTCTCAACTTTCGAGGTTCGGTAGTGCTCCACGGCACGTTGCTTTGGGCCCTTACCGCGACAAGCAGTTTGTTAATTATTATGGAAACTGTTTAGGTGATAGCTAAGTTGAAATTAATAAGCCTCTAACCTTAGATCTCGTGGGCTTAGAAACGCTGGAACTTGTCGTGTTGGATAGAGCGAGTCCTACGTAAATAGTGGCCAGTGTTATGGCGTCAGTATTAAATTACTAACTCAATCTGGTCTGTGAATATAATCAACCTGGATGCACAGAAAATTAAAAGATCGCTTCATAAATAATAGTGGTTCCAGATATGCTAAAAACTGTGCATGTGCCCCTTAAAATATTGATTACGAAGTCTATTATTAAGTCGTCACCAAAAGATCAGAATTATTGAATCATAATGGTTTCATAATGCCGGAAATTAATTATTTCTAATACTCGTGTCGACTATCGAACTGAGATGGTGATTGTGTATAGCATTAATCTTCGCCTAGATTAGAGCTAAGGGTGATTAAATATGGCAAGGAAAAAAGCAAGTCAGAAAAAGAGTGAAGAGCCTCGGAAGGAACCAGTTATCGATGAGGCAGATTCTGAAACGTTGGTGGAGTCGCCTTCTGAAAGCGTAATGCTTGATGAAGCACTGGGCTCGGCCGACGAGCACAAATCCGATGGTTCTGACTATTCGACCGAATTTATATCGTTCGCCGCCGCCATTACTTCTTCCTTAAGAAAACTAGATGAGCGCATTGCGCTGCTTGATGAGCATCATACGAATATCGAGCTGCTTATTGGAGCGGCAAGCAGAACTGTCGAAAAGCAGAAGCTATACACCTTTGGAAGTGCAGCTATAACCGTTGGGGGATTGATTATTTCAGCGATAATCGTGGTGATTGCTGCTACAACAATTGGAGGATTTAACCGGCAGTTCATGTCTTTAAGTGAGGCCATGATGGTGCAGATAACGGATTTGAATACCGGTGTTGAGTATCTAGAACTGACGCAAGATAGCATTGCTGCTCTCCAGAATAATGTATCTGAATTGGTAGTTGAGAGTAGAATGGGGCTTGAAACACTGAATCAAGCTTTTCAGGATAGTGCGAGTATGCAGTCTGAATCTTCAACACAGCTGGCTAATACCATTAATGAAGCTAATCAGTACGATTATCAGTCGCTTGTTGGCCTTTCTGATTCGATACAGGCTATTGTTGGGCGTTTAAGCGATCTAGAGAATCAGATGGTTGCTAATGATAGGCAAGTCCAACAGCTTACAGCCGCATCAGAGTCAATTGAGGAGCTTAATAATGTAGTTCAGGCGCTTCTAGTTTTAGAACAAGAGAAATATCTCGAAGTGTTAGAGAGTCTTGCTCCAAATGACAATTCGTCAAATGATTTCGAGGGTGTCCGATTTTTTCGTTCAGAAGCGGACCTATAGTAGTCTGTCTAGATGGTTAAAGACTGGGCGATAGTGGTCTTGGTGCCTTGAGGTGCCGTCGAGGCATTTATGCGCTGGAAAATAGCCTCCACAACTCTTTCTGATTCTGTTAATAATTCTCGCTCGTTCGACGACATCGCTAAGTTGGTTAAATTTCTAATTTGAGATACTAATTCCATCGGTAGCCAAATAGTGATGGATCCCCGAAGTGTTCGGAGATAAACGCCCCAACCGTCGCTGTCTTCTGTTATTGTATTCGGGATTTGGTCTGGATGGGTATCCTTGATTATGGTCAGGGCTCTGGACAGTACTGCGATAAAACGACTCCGAACCTCTTCTATTTCCACCTGGTTATAATCTGGATCAGAGTTTGATTCAAGAACTCGCCATAACCTCTGTCCGGTTAGTCCGTAAAAGTAAGGATCTTGAACCGCGCTGTGTTGGCCTGATTGGGGGGATTGATTGTCACCACTCGATCGAAAATTTAAGCTGCTTAAGGATTTTAGAGAATTCTCCAGCACTCTCAGCTTATCGAGCAAGTAAACCGTCAGCGCAATGAGCACCACCATCATGACGGAAAGTAGTACGATTAGAAGGAATATTGAGGTGTTCATTCGGTCTAAGATACCTGCTCTAGGTGACAGTACCTGTCATTAGACTACTCCAACTTTTAGTTGTTTGCTAGGTCAATATCAGCTAACACCTCCATCTCAACTGAAATACCTAGGCGACCCGCTAAGTCGTCCATGATTATCTGCAGTTGTTCTTTTACATAAGTTCCATCTGCGCCGGAGGCTGAAAGGGATACGCCAAAGTCGAACACTTCAGACGATATCTCAGGAGGTAAAAAGGATGTCATTGGGCCAGCTTTTGTCACTATAAGCTGGTAGGGGTTATTTGAAGACGGTTTTTCCGGCTCATCAACATTGGAGTGCAATACTGCGAGGAGTTTCTTTTCCTTGAATTCTTGACCTGCCTGCACTCCATCGAACAGCACGTGTTCAATGTGTTTCCGCAATGCATGGGCAATTACTAGCCTTGTCGACTTATTGGTAAACGAGTGATTGTTTTTTTGAGTATATTTCTCGAAAAACATCTCAGCTTTAGCTTGAGCCTTAGATTCTTTCTTGTTTAAAAATCCAAACATATTTAATCAGTGAGCAGGTTGCTCCTCAGACTTTGCACTATTTCTTTAAGCAGTTGACTAATTCGAGACTCATTTACCCCAATAATCTCTGAGATCTCACGCATATTCATTTCTTCGACGTAGTATAAATTAATTATGAGTCTCTGCCGTTCGGGGAGGTTAGCGATTGCATTTCTGACACGATATACAGAATCTTCGTCATCCATATGATCGAATGGATTTTCTGATCGTTCTGAAACGAGCTCGTCTAGCTCTTCGGACCCTTGGAAATAATTATCTATCTGAAATCTTTCTGCGTGAATGCGTTGTTTTTCATATTCTGCAAGGCTAATGCCTAGCTCGTCCGCAACCTCAGAGTTTCTCGGCTCTCGCCCTAAAGATTGTTGCAAGTTATTTTCAGCTACTGAGTGAGCCTGCTTGTTTTTTATGGCGAGTCGACTAATGCTGCTTTGCTTTCTAACCTCATCCAGTATCGCGCCTCGAATTCTCTGCTTCGCAAAGTCGACAAATTTGACCCCTGCATCTTGATTAAAAGCGGTCTCCGCTTCCATGAGCCCGATCGTTCCGATTTGTATCATGTCCTCGAGACTCACATGATCAGGAACCCTGCCGCGAAGATAGTGAGCTATGCGGGTAACAATAGGAAATCCGAGCTCTAAAAGTTCAGATTTATTCAAGCTCTGGTGGTCGCTGTAGAGATTCATCTTATTAGTTTGATCGATTTATAGAACAAACCTAACGCCGCTGATTGGGCTGTCGGCTGGCTGTTCAAGACCTTTAGCTATTGACCGAAATTCAGTACTAGCCTTTGATGTCGTCTCTTCCAAACAGCAAGGTATCCCAGTTGCCCAACTGTGATTGTAGTCTTTAGTTGCTGTTATACCGCCCAAGAATCGTAAGGATAAATTAATGTACTTCTCCGAGAGTGAGTTAATTTTCTGAAAAAGAATTTTAGCTTCAGCAAGAGTTTCAACTTTGTTGGGAGTGAAGATAATATTCATCTTTTCCTGGTGCGACTTCAGCACCTTCAGAAGGGCGAAAGCATCCGCCACAGAGGACGGGTCATTATTACCAATTATAAAATTGTTATCACTTGCTTTCATGGTTTCCACCACTAATTCAGAAATTCCTGCTGGTAAATCAACTATTAGATGGTCGTAGATCCCCTCAAGTGCTGCGAACGCCCTAATTGTCAGATGTATCTTATCAATACCTAAATTGATGAAGTCAGTGTACCCAGACCCTCCACTAATTAAATCAATGTTGGGTGCGAGCTCCTGAACTGTTTCCTGAATCTCCGCTCCACCCTCGATGACATCGATTAGTGTTTTAGTGATTTTTTTTCTGAATGCAATATGGACATTAGCGGTGCCGACATCTGCGTCAAAAATTAGAATTTTCTTACCGGCTTTTGCGAGAGAGCAAGCTAAATTAATGGAAAATGTAGTCTTTCCACTCCCTCCCTTGCCGCTAGCTACGGCTGTCGTAATAGCTCTCATTGGGAGCCTCCATACTTCTCGAAAGCCTACTTAATGCCATTTTTAATTCACTGGCTGGATCCGCAGCTTTCACATTATTTGCTCTCTTTGCCAGTGAAACAATAACGTCTCTGTTCAAAGTTACAAATCGACCGCGTGGATCATCCGTTAAACCTAAAGAAGGTGAAATATTTGATTTGGAGAACAAGGCGCCGATGTTGAAGTAGTTGGCATCTTCATGGATACCAGTAATGAAGATTTCATCTATGCCTCTATACTCTTTATTCAAAGTGATAGCATTTATGGAAGATTCTGAAATAGCAATCGCGACCTTAAAATTTGTTGAATCGAACTTGTCTATCACAACACATAGCTGATCAACTAGTGCTGTTCCAATGACGATTGCATCCCGCGTCTGACTGGTGACGTGTTTAATCAATCCTTCCAGTGAGTCGATAGAATAATCTCTGACGGAGGCTGCGCTAAGTTTAATAGTTTCCGCGCTTTTCTCGCCTAATAGGTGGACAAAGTCGAATCCTGAGGCGCTTTGATGAAGGGCTTTGCTGAACTCAAATCGCTGCCTTTCATTTTCAAAGAAAATAATACGACTCTCTCTAAGGTCTATGTTTTTTTCTGCAGGTACGGTTTCTAGTAGATCCAATTTGTTCGGTATTTGATGTTGGGCAGTGTGTCGCTCTGAGGTTTGGATAAAGTCTTCTTGGCTTGGAACAAGTGGCAGGGAGCTTTTACGCTCCATTGAATTCTTAGCACGAGGGCGACCGACATTGTCAGCTTGCTCATCACAAGCCACCAATATTTTGGTTCTCCCTTTTTCTTGGATGCATTTAAGGACAAAAATATCTTCTCCATACTGATCTCTTGCTAACTTATGGACTGCGCTCAACGAATTTGACTCAAAAATCTCAATAAACATTATGTCTCAACCCCTGTATCGTTCGGCGTAGTTGAAATCTTTGAAACTACTGCGATATCTTGATCTTCAGGTATTTCTGTATAGGAGAGTACGGTAAAGTTTTGCATTCTCATGCTAACTACTCGGGAGAGCCACGGTCGAATCTTGGGCGCGGTAATCAGTATGGCTGGCTTGCCTTGGTTCTCTATTTCTTCCTTTGCTGAGGATATTGAACTGAGCATGTTTTCCAAGACGGTAGGATCGAGCATTATCTGACCTGGTTCCGAGGCCTTTGCTAGGGCAGAGCCGATCATTTGTTCCAACGATGGATCTAATGTTAGCACGTCTAGTCTTTCCGAGTGATTGACGAGGCTTTGAAGAATTTGTCTTGAAATTCTTGGTCTTATAGCTTCAGTCAGATCGTCCGCAGATTGAGTTCTAGCGCTTTCAGTTAGCAGCGCATCGAAAATGGTTCCCAGATCTCTGATTGGGATAGTTTCTGTAAGTAGATTCTTCAGAACTTGCATTATTACAGTTGCACTCAATTTGCTGGGCACTAACTCCTCTATAAGTTTTGGCGATTTCTCTGCTACCCGGTCAATGATTTCTTGGACTTCATCGTGCCCCAGTAGCTCATTGGCATTAGATTTGAGAATAGAGTTGACATGAGTTGCAATTACAGTGGAGGTGTCAACTACCGTATACCCAGCTGTACGAGCCATATCTGCCATCGATGGCTCGATCCAATAAGCCTCTAATCCAAACGCGGGTTCCTTAACGGATGGTTCACCCAAGTCAAGAGAGGCTTCCCCTGAGTTAATTGCCAGATCTTTCCCGATCTTTACAAGACCCGCACCCCTTACAGACCCCTTAACTGTTATTTGATAAGAGAAAGGATCCAACTCCAAGTTATCTCTGATCCTAATCGGCTGAACAAGAAAACCAAGCTCTGTAGAAATTTTCTTTCGGATCCCCTTTATTCTCGTCAGTAAGGTGCCTCCGTCTTCTCCATCGACGAGCGGAATAAGTCCATATCCTAACTCTAAGCCGATTGGGTCTATTGGCTCAATATCAGACCATTGTACTTCTTCTGCATCCTCCACCTCGATATTCTCATCTCGGTGCTGAATGTTTTGTTTAGAAGTACCGTGCTGGCTAGGATTCTGAATATAACCAACCAGTAGGAGGGCTAAGCCTGCCGTAAGAAAGACTATATGAGGCATACCTGGAATTAATCCTAAACCGGTAAGGATTGATCCAGACACCAACAATGGAATCTTCTGCGAAAGCTGCGACTTTGCCTGTTGGCCAACTGACTCTGCCGTTGTAACCCTCGTAACTACAATTGCGGTAGATAACGAAAGCAAAAGTGCAGGAATTTGGGCGACAAGACCGTCTCCTATGGTTAGGAGGACATAAATTTCCGTGGCTGCCTCTAGGCTCAATCCATTCTGAGCTGTTCCAACAACTAAGCCTCCGAAAATATTTATAAACAAGATAAGGATACCGGCTATAGCATCACCGCGAACGAATTTAGATGCCCCATCCATGGAACCAAAAAAGTCGGACTCTTGCGCCACTTCTGCCCGTCGATTCATTGCAGTTTCTTGGTCAATAACCCCAGCATTTAAGTCTGCATCAATGGCCATTTGCTTTCCGGGTAACGCGTCTAGGGTGAATCGTGCGATTACTTCTGAAGTCCTGCCTGCGCCTTTGGTTACGACGACAAAATTTATGATCATAAGGATTATGAAAATGATAAATCCCACGACATAATTCCCGCCTATAACGAACTCTCCGAATGCCTCTATCACTGCACCTGCTGCGTCAGGACCTTCATGGCCTCTTACCAATACGACTCTGGTGGACGCAACATTAAGGCTGAGCCGCAGCATTGTAGTGAGTAGTAGCACTATCGGGAACGCTGAGAAATCGAGCGGTCGGGTGATATTTATGCAAATCATCACCACAACGAGTCCTGCCATAATGTTAAAGGTAAATAGGATGTCCAAAGCGAATGAAGGAAGTGGGACAACCAGCATAGCCAAGATAGCGACCAAAGCTATGGGTAAGCCTGCATTGCTCAACGCTGCTTTTACCGGGAACTGACGTAATTGTGACACTAGTGCAGTCATAAAAAGTACAATAAAAACATTAAGTTATAGATAAGCCAGGGTGCTCGCGCGCGAATTAATTAAGATGAGCAAAGATCATGCCATCGCGAAGGTGAATTAATTAATATTTATTTATGAATCTGTCGATTTAAATCTTTAGAGCCACTGCTCATTCGATTCCTAATACGATTATTCAGAGACGAAAATGCGAAATAATACTAATGCTTGGTTGATCATACTGGCCTGTCTTACTCTTACTCTTGCGTCTTGTGCGGTCGAACTAGATCTCCCTTTGGGTGCCGGCGCATATGCTATTGATGAAATGGTCGACGAACTGGAGTTCACCGGTTATGCCACGATCGCAGCCCAAACAGGCGATGCTGCGCTTAAAAGGCTCATGGCTGTGCGGGCTTCAAAGTTGGATGCTTATAGGTTGGCAGCGGAATATGTCTATGGGATTTATCTCGACTCTAACTCTACGGTTGGAAGTCTTATTGTCAGTGAAGATGAGTTTAGCTCTCGAGTGGAGGGCGTCATCATGGGTGCTGAGTTAGTCAGGGTGGAGCCAGTCTCCGAGGATACATACGCAACAACCGTGGCTTTGTCGCGCGAGCAAATTGAAAATATTCGCAGAGAATACATCAGAAGTTTCTAATTTCGCTATGTGTCAATTAATTCGAAATGTTTTAGTTTCATGCGTGATTTTGGGGGTGAGCTTCTCATTAGTGCACGCGGCAGAGCTTGTTGATCTTGAAGAGATTAAGAGCCGGTTAATTACTGAATCGCTTGATTCTGAGACTCGAGTATCAACGGTCTCTATGATCGACAGAAGCGGTGAGTTGAAACAATATTCGAGGTTCTATTCGACACGTCAATTCTCTCCTAATAGGTACACAGCCGCAGCTATAGATAAAGAAGAACCTGACGCTGAGGCTCTCAGCGATTCATGCCGCTTAACTAGTTATTTTCCAAGACTGCCTAGGAGCTTTAAAACGTCTGTAGACCTAGATCTTAATGGGCTCAGTAGCAATGACGCGCAGCAATATGGCGTGATTAATACGGAAAGCTTCTTCGCCGCTTTGGAAGAACGTGCTAATGAGGCGCAAGATGAATCGGGCCTCTACACTTTTTCTGATTTTGGCAATGGATTAATCCCGCTGTCCGACTTGTATACTCGGCCAGCTGGTACGGCAGTATTTACAGACACTTGGTCGGGACCGGCTATACATATTTCAGTAACTCCGCGTATTTCTGATGACGGAAATCTACTAATCAATTATGTCGAGAATTCTGTAAATTCTCTTACTAGATACGTAGGGTACGATGTTTCACTTGATGTTTTTGAAAGTTTACCGGATAGGGTATCAGGTTTATGGGATAGTGGCAGGCTGTCCGCAGATATTACAGTCACATTTATGCCGGATTTTGATTCAACTTTAGAATCGCGAGAGTCACGGCGTTTTTCCGGAAATGCCCTCGAGCTTGCAGAATTTTTGGGTGGGATGGTAAGTCGAAAATTCCTTGACTATGCTGAACTCGATAAATGTGCTTTGGAATATTATAAGCCAAAAATGGTGACGACAAACCAGCTGATTGTCCCATCCGGCCTTAACGCGGGCGTGACGCAAGAAACTCAGTTTTTACTCCTCCCAGGACTACCCAGTGAGGCTAATGCACTAAATTCTGATATTTTAGATAATATAAAAGTTGCTTCGGTTTTCAGTCTGCAGGAGCATGAGACAGTAATTAGAGTGATTGATGAAGAGAATATTAATTTAACGGGATTTTCGGTGATACCATTATGAAAAGAGTAACATTCGGGTATGTGATTTTAATATCTCTCACAGCATCTAAAGTGTTTGCACAAAGTCTCCCGATTGAGGAAGCGCTGCAATTACTATTTGAGGACACAAATTTTGAAGAAAGGATCTCCATCATCACAGATAAGGCTTCTTATTCTATTGAAGGCGATACCTATATAGTGCAATCGGGCGATACGCTTGGTGGGATCGTGAATATGCTTTACGGGGATACTTCTATACTCAACAGAGACGCAATAATCCAAGCCCTGGTGAATAAAAATCCTCGAGCTTTCGTGCGGGGGAACCCCAATCGCTTACTAGCAGGTTCCACGATAGAAAGTTTAGAACCTGACGATCTCCTAAATCTGATCTTTAACAATTACGGAAAAGATGTCAGCAATTTCGACACTGCCACAGCCGGATGGGTCAGATATTCTCGTTGAATCATCGGGCAACGTGATAGGCTGTCTCGCTAATGTTGGTCGGCGTTGAAAATTCCTTGAATACGTCTGCGATTCGATTATCCATCGCAGATTCGCCTATTACTCAATCTATTTCCCTTAACCTTACGGAAGCGAATGACCTTAACTTACAGAATGGTCAGGTAATACGCGGCTTTCTGAAAGACGGCGAGATATTGCTTAAGGCAAATGGTGCATTTACCCAGCAACAATTTGCTCAGCTTTCGGCCAATTTACCTTTTGTAGATTATACCGCTGTTAAGAGGCCTGGTGGTTTCCAGCTAAATCGTGTGGATAGAGCCTCAAAAACCTCTACGCAAATCGCTTCAAAATTAGACTCAAAACAGGCTTCGAAGCTCGCAAGCAGTAAATTTTTGTGGGCGAATCTTTCAGCTAAGCTGTCAGCATACTTGGATTCGACTACTGGATATTCTCATGCCGAAGGGAAAAGTCTAGCAAGCTTTTTATCCGCTAATGGTCTGGATGCCCAATCGATTACTGGGGAGCGGGTCGTGGACCAATTTAAGAGCTTTGCAAACATGGGGAAAGGATCAAATAGCAGTGGATTAAATGCATTCCATGACTCGCTAGCGTCATTAAGCGGGAATGGAAAAAACGCCGAAAATAATATAGCGGGCCTATTAAAGAACTTTGTATCAACAGGCTTAAGCGTCCTGTCACAAAGTTTCGAGGGGGGGTTGAATCAAATTAATTTTCCCGTGTTCTTGCTAGATGGAGCGCCTGCTACTGTCTCTATAGATTTAGGTGATGGGTTTGATTTATCGCAATTTATGAACTTGCAAAGCTATAGTCAGTCTCTCAAAACGGGCCCAGATTACGTCGACCCTTCAAATTCATTTAGCAATGACGCGTCTGATTTTGATGATTCAAGCAGTAGCGATTCGGAAACCGAGTCTGGCCGAGATAGTGCTGAAGGAAACGATGAGCAAACCAAGCGGTGGAGGAGTAGCCGAAATATTGAAGATTTCCTTGCTGGCTCTGTGAATAACTTTAAAGTTCAGGTGAGTGTTGGCCGTGAGAGAAGCTTGCTGGTCGATTGTGCTGTTAACACTAATTCGAAGTTGATATTTGCCAATGTCTGGGTAACTGGAAATCCCGGTTTCTTTCAACTTGTTGCAAATAACGTCGAGTCTCTCGCTGTAAGGTTTAAATCCCAGGAACTTAGTTTGTTTGGTTATAACGTCTATAACAAAAAGCCGCCTGTTTATGCACAACAATCTGGTCTAAACAGGTCCGGCAATATAAATCTAGAAGCGTAGGTATAGCGTGTACGATATTGAAATTAAGCTTAATAAAGCTGCGAGCATTAAATATGATAGCCCGAATTCACCAAAGCTGATTAAGTCTGTTTCTGGTGAGTATGCCGAGATTATGGTCGAAAGCGCTAAGGAAATAGGAATTCCCGTCGTTCGGAGTCCGGGCTTGGTCGAAGCGCTGAGCGTTTTGCCTGAGGACACTGAAGTGCCAGAAGCATTGTTTGAGATGGTTGCTGTTGTATTGAGCTGGGCTTATTGGATTAAATCCAAAACCCCAGAGGGTAAGACTTACGATTGAAATTGTTCGCGAGCCACTAACTATCGTAAGTTCTCATATGTATGAGTAGTAGCTTGACGGCCGTGATGAATCAGATGGTCCAGTACACCTTGAACAGCTTGCAGCTGCTTGTCGACTAATATCTGATTCTTCAATTGCAGAGAGCGACATTTTTCGACAAGTTCTTTGTGCTCTGAAAGTTCTTTCGAGCATGATTCGTCGGTTTCGCTAGCTTTTTGAAG
>Ga0255743_10000673_pt1 | contig 29787 bp, 29 predicted proteins | sample 101ome_19_FD_179950 | JGI IMG/M metagenome (GOLD analysis project Ga0255743, IMG submission 179950) | Coastal salt marsh microbial communities from the Groves Creek Marsh, Skidaway Island, Georgia - 101405AT metaG (version 2) | ecosystem: Environmental > Aquatic > Marine > Intertidal zone >... | reverse complement strand
TGAATTGCATGGCTGACAATTGATGCCTGAGTGAACGAGGGGATCAATTCCTGAACCATCTCGCGTTGCGCATGAAACGAATTGTAATTGCAATGTTAAGGTTCAATCCATTAAGTAGTGTGGTTTTTGTATTAATGGCTCCTTTGAGTGCAGCTACTTTAGTTTATGTCGCGGTTGAAATCCTTATTTAGATCGAATTTATTGTAATCGCAGGTGGTTAGGCGACACAGCTGTTCGCGATTACAGATATTGATCCCTCCGTTGAAACGATGGCTGTTCAGTTTCAGTAAAATGATGTACATGCCATATTTGTTCACATCGTTTAAGATGCTGGATATTAAATTCGTTTGGTCGATCACGAGGCCGTGTATTTGAAATCAACTTTGCCATTTGATGGATCCAGTACTATGTCCGAAATGTGTGCAGAGAATCCTCTTTGCAAAGCCAACATTTTTGGGTATACGCCGTTGATCTGTGCAAACAGATCCCTCCAAGGGCCTTGCTGGACGACATCCCGGCTTGTGCCATAACCTCAAACATAAAGGAGACCCCGATGTCGATTACTGCTGAAGAAAAAGCACGCGTCATGAAAGAATTCGCGACGAAAGAAGGCGATACTGGTTCCCCAGAGGTTCAAGTTGCCATTCTAACCTCACGTATCACAACACTGACAGAGCACTTCAAATTCCATAAAAAAGACAACCACGGTCGCCGTGGTCTTTTGAAAATGGTTGCGCAGCGTCGTAAGCTTCTTGATTACCTAAAAGCAAAAGAAGAACAGCGTTACACTGATCTGATCAAGCGTTTGGGCATTCGTCGCTAATTTGCGTCACGCATACGAACACATCAAACCGCGCCATTTGGTGCGGTTTTTTGTTTGTGGGTGTATTGCGATCTAATCCTTTCCATATCTTCTTTTCTCCTATATACGCCCGACATCTGAGATCAGGCGCCCGGACTCCAGCGCCCGAAATATAAGATACAGGGGTCAGGGGGAATCCGCCCCCTACGCAAATGGCCAGTGGGCCAATATAGGAAAACGAGATGTTCGAAGTAACGAAAAAATCTATGCAGTGGGGCGAAGAAACGCTTACACTAGAAACAGGCAAAGTTGCGCGTCAAGCGGACGGCACCGTGATTGCCACATTGGGCGAAACATCCGTGATGGCAAACGTCACATTCGCCAAATCAATGAAAGAGGGGCAGGACTTTTTCCCTCTGACCGTCCATTACCAAGAGAAATACTATGCCGCGGGTAAAATCCCTGGTGGCTTTTTCAAGCGCGAAGCACGCCCATCAGAGGCGGAAACACTTACAGCGCGTTTGATTGACCGCCCAATTCGCCCATTATTCGTTGATGGTTTCAAAAACGAAGTTTTGGTGATGTGTACGGTTCTTAGCCACGATTTGGTGAATTCACCTGACATCGTTGCAATGATTGCGGCCTCTGCTGCGCTAACCATTTCTGGTGTCCCATTCATGGGTCCAATCGGCTGTGCGCGCGTTGGTTTTGTCGATGGTGAATATGTTTTGAACCCAACCGTTGATGACATGAACGGCCTGCGTAACAATCCTGAACAACGTTTAGATTTGGTTGTTGCAGGAACCAAAGATGCCGTGATGATGGTTGAGTCAGAGGCATACGAACTCAGCGAAGATGAAATGCTTGGCGCGGTCACATTTGCGCACGAGCAAATTCAGCCAGTCATCGATTTGATTATCGATTTAGCCGAAGTTGCTGCGAAAGCGCCGTTTGAGTTCGCACCTGTCGATTATTCAGATCTATATGCAGCAGTGAAAGCCGTTGGCGAAGAGCAAATGCGCGCGGCCTACGGTAACACGGACAAACAAGAACGTGTCGAAGCCGTGGCGGCAGCACGCGAAGCGATCAAAGCGGCGCTGAACGAAGAGCAATTGGCAGATGCAAACCTCGGTTCAGCGATGAAAAAGCTAGAGGCAAGCATTCTGCGCGGTGATGTTGTGAAGGGTGGCAAGCGTATCGATGGTCGAGCAACAACAGATGTGCGCGCGATCGTAAGTGAAACAGGAATGTTGCCACGTACCCACGGTTCTGCGTTGTTCACCCGCGGTGAAACGCAGGCATTGGCGGTAACGACGCTGGGTACTGGTGATGATGAACAGATGATTGATGCACTGCATGGCACGTATAAATCAAACTTCATGTTGCACTATAACTTCCCTCCTTATTCTGTGGGTGAAGTTGGGCGTGTTGGCTCACCAGGTCGTCGTGAAATTGGCCATGGTAAACTGGCATGGCGCGCGCTTCAGGCTGTTTTGCCTGCCGCAACTGATTTCCCATACACAATCCGCGTTGTTTCTGAGATCACTGAATCAAACGGTTCATCTTCAATGGCATCTGTGTGTGGCGGTTCATTGTCCATGATGGATGCGGGTGTGCCACTTAAAGCACCTGTTGCAGGTGTCGCCATGGGCCTTATCCTTGAAGATGACGGCGATTATGCGATCCTAACTGACATCTTGGGTGATGAAGACCACTTGGGCGACATGGACTTTAAAGTCGCTGGTACAGAAAATGGTATCACATCCCTTCAAATGGACATCAAGGTTGCAGGTATCACACCTGAAATCATGAAGAACGCTTTGGCACAGGCCAAAGAGGGACGCATGCACATCCTGGGTGAGATGTCGAATGCATTGACCGAAGCAGCTGAATTCTCGGTACACGCACCACGCATCGAAACAATGCAGGTTCCAACCGATAAGATCCGTGAAGTGATCGGTTCAGGTGGTAAAGTGATCCGTGAAATCGTTGAAGTTTCTGGTGCCAAAGTCGACATCAACGATGATGGTCAGATCAAGATTGCTTCGCCTGATGGTGAATCAATTAAGAAGGCATATGACATGATTTATGCGATCGTTGCAGAACCAGAGGTTGGTCAAATCTATACAGGTAAAGTTGTGAAGGTTGTCGATTTCGGTGCATTTGTGAACTTCTTTGGAAAGCGCGATGGCCTTGTACACGTCAGCCAAATTGAAAATCGTCGCCTAAATCACCCATCTGACGTTTTAAAAGAGGGTCAAGAAGTCAAAGTCAAACTTTTGGGCTTTGATGATCGTGGTAAGGTACGTCTTGCGATGAAGATGGTTGACCAAGAAACCGGCGAGGAGATTGTCGAAGAAAAGTCAACCGACGAAGAATAATAAAAAGGCCCTCTCAAGCGAGAGGGCCTTTTCATTGGTGGTCTTATAGAAGACCTCTTTGCGCTTATACACTCATACAGATGTATTTAAGTTCCAAGTAGTCATCGATACCGTGATGGCTTCCTTCGCGACCAAGGCCAGATTGTTTCACACCACCAAAAGGCGCAACCTCGGTTGAAATGATACCTGTGTTGACACCAACGATCCCGTATTCTAATGCCTCGGCGACTTTGTAAACGCGGCTAAGATCTTTGGCATAGAAATAGGATGCAAGGCCAAAAATTGTGTCATTTGCCAGTTCGATTACCTCGTCGACGTCTTCGAACTTAAATAGTGGCGCAAGTGGACCGAAGGTTTCTTCGGTAGCCACTGCCATGTCTTTGGTTGCGCCTGTCACGATTGTGGGTGGCATGAAAAAGCCTTCGCCCTGATGGCTTTCACCTCCATAGAACACGGTGCCGCCCTTTGCTGTGGCATCTGCAATATGCTCCTGGACTTTTGTGATGGCATCTTGGTTGATCAGCGGACCCAACGCTACACCATCTTCAAGTCCGTCACCAATTTTCATCTGGGACAGTGCTGCGGCTAGTTTCTCTGCGAAGGCATCATAAACTCCTGCTTGCACATATATACGGTTGGCACAGACACATGTTTGACCGTTGTTGCGGAACTTACACATGATTGCGCCTGCAACTGCTTCGTCTATATCTGCATCGTCAAATACGATAAATGGTGCATTACCGCCTAGCTCCATTGAACACTTCATCACCTGGTCCGCGGCCTGGCGCAGCAGGATGCGGCCAACTTCGGTTGACCCTGTGAATGTCAGTTTGCGCACGGCGGGATTTTCACAAAACTCTTTGCCGATTTCTGACGAACGTGAAGAGGGGATAATTGACAAAACACCCTTTGGGATCCCCGCGCGTTCTGCTAAAACGCCCATGACCAATGCTGACAGTGGCGTCTCTGCTGCAGGGCGTGCAACAAAGGAACAGCCCGCAGCCAATGCAGGAGCAGCCTTACGAGTGATCATCGCATTTGGGAAGTTCCATGGTGTGATTGATGCCGCAACGCCGATTGGTTGTTTTAGAACCATAATGCGTTTGTCGGGCTGGTGCCCCGGAATCGTTTCGCCGTAAATACGTTTTGCTTCTTCTGCAAAGAATTCAATGAATGATGCACCATATCCAATTTCGCCCTTTGCCTCGGCCAAAGGTTTACCCTGCTCAGCAGTCAAAATTGTGCCAAGGTCATCTGCATTTTCCATCATTAGATCATACCAACGACGCAGAATACCTGCCCGCTCTTTCGCGGTTTTGGCGGCCCATTCTTTTTGTGCAAATTCTGCTGCTGCGATTGCCGCAGCAGTTTGTGCGCGACTTAGATCCGCAACCTTTGCAATAATATCCCCCCTTGCAGGATTTGTTACGTCAAATGTTGCCCCGTCCTCTCCATCAACCCATTCGCCCGCTAAAAAACCTTTGGTTGCGAGCAATGACGGATCTTTCAGCAGGTCTTTTAAATTGGTTTCGTTTGCCATGGCGTCCTCCGAAAATTTCTCGTGCATAGGCAAATCACCTCTGTCATAGATTGTCCAGCTTACAAAGGATCCAAAAATGTCGCGAATTGATTATGATGATGCTTATGCCAATGCTGCGTATATACCAAACGCAGATGATTTCATCACACAGTGGCAATCAGAGGCATTGGCGTTTCGTTCAGCCATGCTGGAACAAGAGCGTGCTGAATTAGAAATCTCATATGGCGAAAGCAAACGGCAATCATACGATGTCTTTCATCCTGAGGGCGAAGTAAAGGGTACTCTCGTCTTTGTGCATGGGGGATATTGGCGGCGGTTTGATAAATCCTTTTGGTCACATTTTTCGAATGGCGTATTAAAGCAAGGGTGGCGAGTTGTGATGCCATCATATGATTTATGCCCTCGCGTATCGATTGCTGAAATTACACATCAAATACGCAGTTTTGTGACACAGATTGCAGCAAAGTATGCAGGACCACTTGCGCTTACTGGACACTCTGCTGGTGGCCATCTGGTGGCGCGATTGGGCGTGCCCGATGTATTACCCGACGATCTGGTTTCTCGAGTCACTCACATTGTTCCAATTTCGGCAGTCGCAGATTTGCGTACCTTAGTGTTTACAGAAATGAATAAAGATTTTCGATTAACTGATGAAAGCGCAGCAGCCGAAAGCCCTGCATTGATGCCCAAACCAACCTGTCCCGTGACTGTTTGGGTGGGGGGTGATGAACGACCTGTATTTTTGGAACAATCAATGGTTTTGGCCGAAAACTGGGGTGCAAAAATGATCGTGCGTCAAGGTGAGCATCATTTTAATGTGATCGATGCATTGAAAGACCCTGAAAGTATTCTGGTGCGATTATTAACTTCAGAACATTAAATCAAATTACACCTTGCGATATTAGTAACGAATTTTTTGCCCTTCCTCACAATGCGCAAGTATTTTTCAGCGATATAATTGTAATAGGATGGGCAACTCAAATTTGGACAAAAGAAGCTGTGGTGAGAACTTTGATTCACGATTTTAGTATTCTGGCCAGAACATTTTTTATTTGGAATAATCAAAAAAATTGCAAAAATTTAAGGACATTTTACCAAAATCCAAAGCAAAATCGTTAGACTACTCGGATCCGTTTTTTATCAAAGACACGAAGGACCGTTTTCAAATCGTGCCCTCGTTTTAGGATTTGTCCATCCATGCCGATAACGCTGTATTCGCCCTGTTTGCTACGTAATTTTGGGCGCTTTTCAATTCTGTAAAGGGGTTGTTCCGCTGTGCGTCTGAATATTGAGAATACGGCGATTTCTTTTAACGATGAAATTCCATAATCGCGCCATTCGCCTGCAGCAACCATTTGACCGTAGAGTGATAGTATTACGCTAAGCTCAGTGCGATGGAACGCAACAACATGATGTGCATTCGTACCAGGAAAGGGTGTCAGGTTATTCATAATCTCAGACTTGCGTCATCTGGGTGAATTTTCAAGAAAAAAAGCCCCACGTGCTGCGGGGCCTGACAGTTGGTTTATAAAATCAGCCTAGTCCATATCTTCTGGTAGGATTTGGTTCAGCACAATGGCAAGGAATGCTGTTGGTGCAACCGCAGAAGTCGCGAGTGTCTTCCAAATGCCTGGGAGATATTGAACAGCTGTTGGAACAAGATTCAAACCAAGACCTGTGGTCAGTGAAATTGCGATGATCACCATGTTTCGGCGTGTCATCTTTACTTCTGACAAGACATTCATCCCTGCAGCAGCAACCATGCCAAACATCACGATCACACCACCACCTAAAACAGGGAGTGGCATTGATGCGATCAGTGCGCCAATTTTTGGCAGCAAACCGCAGATCACCATAATTACACCAGCAATGGTCACAACGTGACGGCTCATCACGCCGGTCATGCCAACAATGCCAACGTTCTGGCTAAAGGATGTGTTTGGCAAACCGCCGAAGACACCAGCAACAGCAGTGCCTAGTCCGTCTGCATATGTTGCGCCCGCAATCTCTGCATCTGTTGCGTCGCGCCCCGCACCCGCTTTTGCGGTAGCTGACGCATCACCCACCGTTTCAACAGCAGATACGATTGACACCAATGTGACCGCGATGACCGCGCCCAAGCTAAATTCAAACCCATAAGGAAGGACTTGGATACTTGTGACCCAGCTCGCTTTTTGGAAACCTGCCATGCTTACCATCCCTAACATTGCTGCAGCTGCGTAGCCTGCAAGCAAACCAATAAGGATTGCAGCGTTTGAAAGTGCTCCAGATGTTTTGAACTTAAACAACAAAGCGACGATGATTACCGTCAGCGCTACGGTCCAATGTTTTAGTGAGCCGAAGCTCTCCGCCGCCATTTGAAAATCAGCAGCGCCACCTGCGGCATATTTGATGCCGACAGGGATCAAATAAAGACCAATTGCCAAAATCACCAAACCGGTGACAAGCGGTGGGAAAAGAAAGCGGATGCGTCCTATAACGGAACCCAAAGCAAAGTGAATAAGTCCGCCGATGACACATGCAGTTAGGGCAACACCCAATCCTTGTGTCGCTGATATACCCGCCAAGACCCCAACAAACGCAAAACTAGTGCCCTGCATAATTGGCATCCGTGCGCCGACTGGACCAAAGCCCATTGTTTGGAAAATCGTCGCAACCCCTGCAAACAACATCGCCATTTGGATCAGATAGATTTGCTCTGCACTACCAAATGCTAGTCCTGCGGCGCCTGCCACAATAATTGAGGGTGTAACGTTTGATGCAAACATCGCCAAAACGTGTTGCAAACCAAGTGGCACCGCCTGACCCATCGGCGGCATTGAGTTGGGATCGCTATACGCCCCCATTGCTTTGTCAGTCATAATAAGTCTCCCTTGATTGACTGTAATTTATGCCTTCCGCCTCTTAATTGGGCGAATTATTAAGACTTTGATACAACTACATATGGTGTGTCAAAGAAAAACTCTTCTAGATTTGCGCCTTCGCCGATCCGATCTATGACGCAGAATAGGCCGGGTGCTTGTAAAGGTGTCAAAACACCATGCCACGTATTGCGGTGAAAATTAATGCCCTGACCCGCGTTAGATAAAAACGCACGCGGGACGCCTGGGATCCCATTTGCATCTGGTGCGACAACAATCAGGAATGGAAGATACGTCATGGGAATAAAGGCCTGTGAGCCTTCTGGATGACGCTCCATCATCGTTAGTTCATAAGGCAATGTTCGAGCTTGGGCATCAAATATACTAATACCTGCACGACCATTACTAAAATCCAGTGTGGCAAGGTCATTGTGTCGTCCACACATGCCTTGATTTATGATTTTATCAGGTTTACCAGACGCTTCTAAAATTTCACCAAATAGGGCGAATGCCTCGGCGCTCAGAGGTTCAATGATGATTTTCTCACTCATGGCAGAATCTCAATTAATCTTAGCTCTGCGATCCGCTCGACTTGCTTGCAAGCTTCCTCAAATTCAATTTCGGTAGCATTGCTAATCCTGCGCTCAAATGCATGCAAAATGCCTTGTTTGCTGTGATCCCTCACGGCGATAATGAAGGGGAAGCCATGCTTTTCTACATATTGCGCGTTCAGCTCTTGGAACTTTGTCCGCTCTTCATCGGTCAATGCGTCTAGCCCAGCGGATGCCTGTTCTGAGGTGCTTTCTTTAGTTAGGCGTTTGGCTGCAGTTAATTTACCGGCCAGATCAGGGTGTGCGCGCAAAACGGCTAAACGAGCCTTATGATCCGCGCGTCTGAAAACCTGTGCCATCGCGTTATGCAATCCAACTGCGCAGTCATGAGCAGGGCCCAATTCGCCATCAAATGCGCCCTTTGCTACCCATGCGGAATGCTCAAAAATAGAACCAAATGTTTCAACGAATTGTTCACGTGCCATTTGGCTGGGTCGATTAAAATGAACAGGCGGGTGGTTTTCGATCCAGTGTTTCGCAATGTTGCGTCTAGTTGCGAACCAAACGCCTTCTTTTGCCTGTGCATATTCCATAAAACGGCGCAAAGCCATCACACGGCCAGGACGTCCAATCAAACGACAATGAAGCCCTATGGACATCATTTTGGGCTGTCCACTCGCACCCTCTGCATATAGCGCGTCAAAACTATCTCTTAGGTATTGATAGAATTGATCGCCTGAATTGAACCCCTGAGGCGTCGCAAAGCGCATGTCATTGGCATCTAAAGTATATGGAATAATTAACTGGTCCCGTCCATCCAGCGTCATCCAATAGGGTAGATCATCGGCATAGGTGTCAGAGACATAGTCAAATCCACCTTCTTCTGCGACCAGTGCGACCGTGTTTTCTGAACATCGCCCCGTATACCAACCATATGGGCGTTCGCCTGTGACCTCGGTGTGCAGCGCGATCGCCTTTTTGATTTGGGCGCGCTCTTCTTCTTTGGGCATATCCTTGTGTTCAACCCATTTAAGACCGTGACTGGCAATTTCCCAACCTGCATCCTGCATCGCGCGCACTTGAGCTGGAGAACGCGCAAGTGCGGTCGCAACACCGTAAACGGTCGCAGGAATATTCAGTTCTGTGAAAAGACGATGCAAACGCCAAAATCCTGCGCGGGCCCCGTATTCATATATGCTTTCCATATTCCAGTGACGTTGATCAGGCCACGAAGCCGCGCCAACGATTTCGGACAAGAATGCTTCCGATCCTTCATCCCCGTGCAGAACGCAATTTTCGCCGCCTTCTTCATAATTAATTACGAATTGCACCGCGATGCGCGCCTGATTGGGCCAGTTTGCGTTTGGCGGCGTTGCTCCATACCCCAGCATGTCCCGTTCATAGCGTTTCATGGTGTTTCCTTAGTTCTGTTTCATTCCCTTGTACTTTCGCAAAATTCGTTTGCCTTTCAAATTATTTTTGAAACTCTTTTGGCGTAGGGATTGGTGTTGATCCTGCGCCCAACAGACGAAATACTGATCAAAACTAACTAGGGGCCATTATGTCAGGTTTTTTAACAACACATGTTTTGGATACTGCACGTGGATGTCCCGCGGCGGGACTTAAGATTGATTTGTACCGCATCAATGGGGATGCTCGCGTGCACGTGATCAGTTTGAAAACAAATTCAGATGGACGGACCGATCAACAAATACTGCCAGCTTCGGATTTTGAATTGGGTCAGTATGAATTAGTGTTTCATGCTGGGGATTATCTTGTCGCAACTGAACAGTCTGGGCCAGACCCTAAATTTTTAGATGTTATTCCTATTCGCTTTGGTATTGCGCTGGACGATCATTACCATGTGCCTCTGCTTCTATCACCCTATGGGTATTCTACGTATCGGGGCAGTTGATCACTTCTGAAGCGCAACCGTAATGTGCTGGGCCATGAAATCCATAAAGTGCCGCGTTTTGGGGTCCTGGCGCTTGCGATGCGGATAGAGGCACCCCAGCTGAACCTCTGTTGGCGTAACATCTGTCAGGACAGGGACTAAACGGCCAATATTAAGATGCTCTTGAACCTCAAATAAGGGTTTCAAAACGATGCCGTGACCCTCTAGTGCCCAATTGGTCAGGACATCCCCATCATCGCTTTCGTAGGGGCCTTTAACTGCGATGCGCTGTATTTTGCCATCGATTTTAAGAGGCCATTGAAATTCAGATGCACCTGGGAACCTAAGGTTAAGGCAATCATGTGATCCATCGGTTAAGGCTGCGACATTTTTGGGAAGACCACGGGCAGCAAGATATTCGGGTGCCGCGCACAACAGGCGCGCACATGTCGCAAACTTGCGCATTTTTAACGTCGAGTCTTCAGGGTTGCCCAAGAAAAAAGCCAAATCCAAGCCTTCGGCCAAAACATCCACACGCCGATCAGATAGACGTAAACGAATGTCAATAAGTGGAAATTGTTGTTTGAACATTGGGATTGCAGGAGCAATTAGACGTCGTCCGATACCAAGGGGGGCGGCTACATAAAGTGTTCCGCGTGGGTTTTGGGTGATATCCTGCACGGCGGCTTCCGCGTCTTCTACCGCTTCCAACACGCGGGTTGCACCTGAATAGAACAACTTACCCTGCTCTGTGGGATGCAACATACGTGTGGTGCGCTGAAACAAACGGACGCTTAGATGTTCCTCTAGTTGTGAAATGCGTGCAGAAGCTACAGCCGGCGAAATGCGTTGATCCCGTGCGGCTGCTGACATAGAGCCGAGTTCATAGACGCGAATAAAGGTTTTGATATTATCAAAGTACGACATTATTCCGATTTTCTTGAAACAGATTGGGTATTTTCTACAATACAAGAAAATCACAAACAACGATAGTTTCGCACCAAAAGCTAAGATCAAGGGCAGAGTGATGGCATACGAACTGGCGATTATTTGGGATTGGCTGGCATTTGCGGTGCGCTGGCTGCATGTGATTACGGCAATCGCATGGATTGGATCATCGTTCTATTTCATTGCATTGGATTTGGGGCTACGCCAAACGCCGGATTTGCCCAAAGGGGCGCATGGTGAAGAGTGGCAAGTGCATGGTGGCGGTTTTTACCATATTCGCAAATATTTGGTCGCACCTGAACTTATGCCAGAACATTTGACATGGTTTAAGTGGGAGAGTTATTCCACCTGGCTTTCCGGTGCCGCCCTATTGATGATTGTCTATTGGGCAGGTGGTGAATTGTATTTGGTTGATGCCAGCAAAAGCGATTTGTCCCTTTCTCAGGGTATTTTGATTTCAGCAGGTTCATTAGCATTTGGTTGGGTTGTTTATGATCAACTATGCAAATCCCCATTAGGCGAAACACCAACCCTGTTGATGGTTCTGCTATTTGTCTTATTGGTTTTCATGGGATGGGGATATAATCAGGTATTCACGGGGCGCGCCACATTGTTGCATCTGGGTGCGTTCACGGCGACGATTATGTCGGCAAATGTGTTTTTTATCATCATACCCAACCAAAAAATTGTTGTCGCGGATTTGATTTCGGGCCATGCGTCCGACTCAAAATACGGCAAAATTGCCAAGTTACGCTCGACCCACAACAATTACCTAACTTTGCCCGTAATATTCTTTATGCTGTCCAATCACTATCCATTGGCATTCGCGAGCGAATATAATTGGATCATCGCAGCATTGGTTTTCTTAATGGGTGTGACTATCCGCCATTATTTCAATTCACTCCACGCGCGGCGTGGAAATCCAATTTGGACATGGCCCGCGACCATCATTTTATTCATTCTGATTATGTGGCTGTCCACCGCACCACTGCATCAAGATCCCTCAGACTCGAGCGAGCTGTCTGTGCGGCAGGAGATCTTTGCAACAGCACTTGGTTTCGAACAGGCCCAAGATATTGTTATGGGCAGATGTTCAATGTGTCATGCACGTGAACCCGTTTATGACGGAATTCGCCGCGCGCCCAAACATGTGTTTTTGGAAACTACTGCTGACATTACCCAATACGCCAAGGCCATTTACTTACAGTCGGGGTTAAGTCACGCGATGCCGCCAGCAAATGTGTCTTGGATGGAAGAAGATGAGCGGTTGATTATTAGGCAATGGTATCGCAATGCGATGGACACTATGCCTCTTTCGCTAGCGTTGAAATAATAAAGGCGCGTGAAACGCGCCTTCAGTTTTCAAATTGATCTTGCGTTAGTTCAGCAAACCCGCGTACCGCAATGCATCTTTTACCTTTCCTTTGGTGCCGTTTGTTAGTGGGACAAGCGGCAGTCTTACTTGGTCAGAACATAATCCCAATTCTGACATTGCATACTTTGCTCCCACAAGACCAGGTTCTGTGAAAATGGCCTTATGCAAAGGCATCAAACGATCCTGTAATTCAAGCGCTGCTGCATAATCACCGCGCAAAGTTGCCTCTTGCATTTGCGCGCATAGCGCTGGGGCAACATTCGCAGTTACAGAAATACAGCCAACGCCACCCTGTGCATTAAACCCATGTGCCGTTGCGTCCTCGCCCGAAATCTGAAGGAAGTCTGCACCACATGTCATGCGTTGGTCGCAAACTCGGGCCAAATCACCAGTTGCGTCCTTCACGCCGATGATGTTGGGCAGCTTTGCCAATTCGCCCATCGTTTCTGGTGACATGTCAACAACCGAGCGACCCGGAATGTTGTAGATCACGATTGGTAAGTCAGATGAATTTGCAAGTGCCTCAAAATGCGCGATCAAACCTGCCTGAGTCGGTTTATTGTAATACGGCGTAACAACAAGGGCAGCATCCGCACCTACTTTTTTCGCGTACTCAACGAATCGCAATGCCTCAGATGTATTATTAGATCCAGCACCTGCAACGACCGGAACGCGTCCTGCTGCTGCTTTAACCACAGTTTCGATGACAAGTTCATGTTCATCATGGGTTAGGGTCGGGCTTTCGCCTGTTGTGCCAACGGGAACCAACCCATGGCTCCCTTGGTCAATATGCCAATCAACCAATTTTTTAAGTGTATCCAGATCCACAGCGCCGTCTTTGAACGGCGTGATCAAAGCTGGCATTGAGCCTTTTAACATGACACGCTCCTTTCGTGTTTGGCGGGCAGGGCCCGGATGAATAAAGCGGTTTCTTGCGGATAAGGAAACCGTGACTTGATGCCTGAATTCTTTAACATAAGCTGAAGGTACCTATTGAGCCAATGAGTTGAAATTGCAAGCCATGTTCCGAGTATTCTGTATTTTTCTTATGCTTTCATCTGTGGTTTCGACCCTCTGGGCTGAAGAGCGCGCTTTGGAGCGGGCATTTTTGGAAATGCAAGCGCGAAATTGGGAGGAAGCATTACGCCTTGCGCAAAGTGATGGTGCGGTTGCGCGGGACATCATTGAATGGCATCGTTTGCGTGCAGGGCAGGGCACCGCACAAGAGGCGCTGACATTTCTGGAAAGGAATGGGGATTGGCCTGGGTTGCCCTATTTGCGAAAACAATCCGAAGTCGGCTTAATCGATGCAGACGATCAAACAATACTCACATATTTCGAAAATTCCGCTCCCCAAACGGGTGTAGGTGCGCTTGCTTACGCATCAGCACTTTCAAAACATGGGCAAGGTAGCAAAGCCGCGTTGGTTGCACAGAATGCCTGGATTACGCTTCCTCTCACGGCGCCTCAACAAGATGCATTTTTGTCTGCTTTTGGTTCGGTTCTAACGCCACTTCATGAGTTGCGCTTGATCGAAATGTTATGGATGGATGAACATGCTTCGGCGCAACAGATGGGGGTATTGGTTGGGACTGACCTGTCCGCATTGTTACGTGCACGAATTGCCTTGCGAAAGGGTCAAAAGGGTGTGAACGCATTGATAAATGCTGTTCCGAACGCGCTGGGTAACCATCCTGTGTTAAATCATGCCAGATTTGAATGGCGATTGAATAATGGATTTCGAGATGGCGCAATAGACCTGCTGAGTGTTTCAAGCGAGCATGCTAGTCGATTGGGGCAACCCGCAAGGTGGGCCGATATGCGTATCCGCATTGTACGCGATCTTTTATTCGACGGAAAAAACAAACAAGCCTACAAACTTGCGGCCAATCATCACATTGCTGAGGGATCTAACTATGCCAATTTGGAGTGGCTTGCAGGTTTTGCAGCCCTGCGTCGGCTAAATGATCCAAGCCGTGCGGCACAACATTTCTCGAATTTTCTGTCCGCGGTAGATACGCCAATTTCTCTTGGTCGCGCGCATTACTGGTTGGGACGTGCACATGCCGCTTCAGGAAATAAGGACGCAGCACTGGCGGCCTATCGAAACGGCTCCAAATATCAGAGCAGTTTTTATGGCCTCCTGAGTGCAGAAAAAGCAAATATGCCAATGTCATCTGACTTTTTAACTTGGGGAGAGTTGCCAGATTGGCGGGATGCTAATTTTGTGAATAGTTCCGTCTTACATGCGGCGATACTGCTGTTTTCAGCAAATCAAAATCCGCTGGGTGAACGGTTCATTACACACCTTTCCGAAACGCTCGCGACCGACGATGTTCATAAGCTGAACGACTTCTTGGAAGAATTACGCAAACCTCACGTCTTGGTAATGCTGGGGAAACGTCAGGCATCGTTGGGCAAGACTTTTGTGCGTCCGTATTATGCTTTGCATCCAGTCGCGCGGATGCCCGCGCGCGTGCCCCCTGAATTGGTTTTGGCGATTGCGCGTCGTGAAAGTGAATTTGACCCCAATGTAATTTCGCCAGTAGGGGCACGTGGTTTGATGCAAGTCATGCCTAAGACGGCCAAAGAAATGGCAGATCGCGTTGGGCTAAGGTACTCGCAGAAACGTTTGGAAACAGACTGGGCCTATAATGCACGCATAGGTATTACTTATTTAGAAGAGTTGGCCGAACGATATGCTGGAAACCCAGTATTGATGTCGGTTGCCTACAACGCGGGGCCATCGCGGGCGGACCGTTGGATTGAACTGATGGGGGATCCACGAAAAAGTGAAGTGGATGTTATTGATTGGATCGAAATGGCTCCGTTTCAGGAAACGCGAAATTATATCATGCGCGTCACCGAAAGCCTACCAATCTATCAGGCACGTCTTGGAAAACAGGTTTTACCCAAAAACTTTGAAAACATGCTAAAAGGATCAAGCCTGTCGCTGCGCGCGCCATAACGTAAACAGGCCTGCGGAGACAACAATCACGGCCCCAACCGCGACGTGTAATTCTAGTGTCTCGCCAAAAAACCACATGCCAATTCCTGACGCAAATACCAACTGCAGATACGCAAACGGTTGCACGGAACTCGCCTCGGCCACTTCGTAACATTTGATCAATAGATAATGACCCAATGCGCCCAACACACACAATATCGCCATCCAACCGTAGTCAGTAGGCGTCATTGGTTGCCAGTTTCTGATACCGATAATTGTCATGACGACAACACCAACAACCCCAGTCCAAAAAAATGATGTTGCTGCGCTGTCGCCGCGGGCTACATATCGCGTCATCAATCCATAAAGCGCAAACAAGAATGCTGAGATTAGCGGAATCACTGCAGCAAGCGAAAATACAGCGTAGCCCGGATCAAGAATGATAAGAACGCCAATAAACCCAACAAATATTGCCGCCCAGCGTCGCCATCCGACGCCTTCGCCCAAAATAGGCCCGGACAACGCCGCGACCAATAGTGGATAACACGCAAACACTGCATGGCTTTCGATCAGTCCCAAAATTGTAAATGCTGTGACCATTACACAAATTTCGATCGCCAATATTGTTCCACGTAAGATTTGTAAAATTGGGTATCTGGGTTTCAGCGCTGCCTTTATGCCGCCCTGCTGACGGGCAGTGATTGTAATGACAAATGCGGCAAAGAACCAATATCGGATCATGACCACCAAATAGACATTATAGGTGCTGCTTAGGTACTGTGAAAACCCATCTTGCAAGGCAAACACGAATGTCGTTGCAACCATGTAAAGAATGCCAAGGCGTGTGTTGGACTGCATATCTACGCCTTTCGCGCAACGCTCATGTGGCGTTTGCGTCCAAACCCCTTGACGCGTTCAATTTGGAATCCTGCATCAGACAGGTTTCTCCGTACAAATCCTGCGGCAGTATATGTTGCCGCGCTCCCGCCCGCGCATGTTTTGGCGTAAACTGCGTTCATCAAACTGAGTTCCCAAAGTTCTGAGTTTTTTGCAGGTGAAAAGCCGTCAAGGTACCAACAATCCGCTTGTGAGGACCAATGTGAAACCGTTTCGCGAGCATCGCCTATGATCAAATTTAAATGCGCATCGGGGAGGGACAATTTGCCGGTTTCCAGAAGTTGGTCCAGGTGTGGCGCTATTTCGGAGGCAATGCTTGCGATTTCTGGAAACTGCTCATAGGCTTTGATCATGTCATCGGGGATCATTGGATAGGCTTCAAAGCTTGTGAAATGAAACTTTCCTTCGATGTTGCTTTTGCGCCATTGATCAAGTGTTGCGATAAAATTTAACCCTGTCCCAAATCCCAATTCGGCAATGTGAAATCCATCGACAAAACGCGCGGGAAGGTTATTTCCACCAAGAAAGACGTGATGCGTTTCCGCAAGTCCGTTGTCGAGCGAATAATACGGATCATCAAATTGTGTGGACACAGGGATTTTATCCTCGCGCCAAGTCAGGGACGGATTTACGTTTTTCATGCGGGACCTTGCGAAACGTCATCGACGTGAATAGGGACACACTATCATCAACGAAAGTCTTGGCAATGGCAGAAGTGACAATCAAAGGCGCAGGGATTATTGGTTTATCGATCGCCTGGGAATGTATCCAGCGTGGTGCCAAGGTTCAAGTGATTGATCCAAATGGCATTGGTGCTGGTTCAAGCGGTGGAATTGTTGGTGCACTTGCGCCCCATGTCCCGGAAAATTGGAATGAAAAGAAAGCGTTTCAATTCGAAAGCCTTCAGATAGCGCAGACGTTTTGGGAACACGTTGATCGTACCTCTGGGCTGAACAGCGGGTATGCGCGAACAGGTCGAATTCAACCATTACTGGATGAAGCGGGTTTATCGCTCGCACATGAACGAGGTGAGAATGCCAAGTCGCTATGGCAGGGGATGGCAGAGTGGCGCGTTGTTGATCAGCAACCAGAATGGGCGCCCCCCTCGCCAACGGGGAAGTGGATTTACGATAGCCTAAGCGCACTTATTCAACCCCGGAACGCCATTGGCTCAATCGCGCAGGCCATTCAAAAATCAGGCGGGGAAATTCACCGTTCGGCGGCGGATTCAGGAAAGATTGTTTGGGCGGCTGGGGCATGGGATTTAAACCGCATATCGGAATACATGGGCAAAAGTTTTGGAAATGGCGTGAAAGGGCAGGCTGCATTATTTGATTATGATCAGCGCAATCAGCCGCAGATATTTGCCGATGCTTTGCATTTTATTCCGCACGCTGATGGTACGCTAGCGGTGGGATCAACATCTGAACGTGATTATATGGACCCAACGACAACGGACGCACACTTGGAAAGCGTGATTGAACGTGCAATCGGCATTCTACCTGATCTGCAACATACCAAGGTACTTGCGCGTTGGGCGGGGGTACGCCCCAGAAGTAAGAGCCGCGCACCTGTTTTAGGTTCACATCCGATCAACGCATCTGAATATATCGCGAATGGTGGCTTTAAAATTGGTTTTGGTATGGCCCCAAAAATCGCGAAAGTGATGGCAGATTTTATCTTGGAATATACCGATACGATCCCAAACGATTTTCGCGTCGAGAAGAGTTTGTAATTGAAACAAGGCTCCGCCCAAGTATTACTGAAAACAGGTTTTGAACGCGGCAACTGCACCTTGCATGAGATTCAAGTACGCATTTTCACCCTCAACGATTTCACCAAGCTGAGAGAATTCAACGGTTTTGATCGAGTATTCTTCTGCCAGCGCATAGGCCAATGCAGTGTGGTCATTTGGGTCGATGATCATGCATGCTGGTGGTGTTGTTTCGATTTGCGCGCGCAAATTCGCAATATCACTTGGCGATGGTCGCAATCCCACACTATTGGTTACGGCCTGGGGATGGTCGATGCCAAAGCTTTCCTCAAGATACGCAAAGGCATCATGCGACACAGAATAAGGTTTTGTGGTGAGTGTTTTCATCTCTGATTTAAGGCCGATGAGAGCCTGATCGAATGCCGCTAATTGCGCATTGATATCTGATGTCAAGGCAGGAGAAAGTTCTGACGCCGATTTTGCAATGGCGTGTGCCCAAACGTCCGCGTTATCAATATCCAACCACATGTGGGGATCGACTCCACTATGGTCATGGCCGTCATGTTCATGCTCGTTATGTTCTTGTTCACGTGCATGATCATCATGCGCGTCCTCATATGCAATCAGGTGTACATTCGGAACTTTGGCCAGATCGATGATTTTTGCATTATTTGCTAATGAGGGCAACTTTTCCGCAAGACTTGGTGTTAGCACTCCCCCAATCAGCACAATCAAATCTGCTTCTGACACCGCGGCTGCATGGCTGGGTTTCATTGTATAGTTGTGTGGATCTATACCGCTACCGATTAGTGTCGTAATACTCGCATTCGACCCTAGAACACCATTAACAATGCCATGAATGGGCGGGATGTCGACCAAGACCCGCAATTGATCTGCAAAAACAGGCGCTGTGAACATCGTTGTCGCGAATAGGGCGGAAATAGATTTGTGCATTGAGACACTCCGATGTTGCTTGTAGGGTATATAAATGTTATGTTATAACATATCAATACTACTTCGGAGATTAAATGCAAAACGCGTTCGCACCACATGACCATGCAAGTTGTTCACAAGACGCATTGACAACCGTCGAACGTGCCTGTGTTGAGCGAGGTTTGCGCTTGACTCCAATTCGTAAGCGTACTCTTGAAATATTGCTGGAAGGCCATCACGCGCTTGGTGCCTATGATGTATTACAAAAGCTGAGTGATGGTGGGTTGGCGGATAAACCACCCATGGCGTATCGCGCGTTGAATTTTTTGGTGGAACACGGGTTCGCACATCGTGTTGAACGCTTAAATGCTTATGTCGCCTGCGCACATCCTGCTGCAGAACATACTCCAGCGCTATGGATTTGTTCAGACTGTCATAAGGTGGCAGAAACGGCGCAGGCTGAGGAACTTGGTCAACGCCTTGGCCAGGACCGTGGGTTTGCGATCAATACCCTGACGATCGAGGCAGAGGGATCCTGTCAGCAATGTCGAGGTGAGAGTTCAAATGACTGATTTGATATCGCTCAATGCAGTGACTATTGGATACAATGATAAAGTAGTTTTGCGTAATGTTGATTTAACTGTGAAACGCGGAGAAATCATAACAATCGTTGGGCCAAATGGATCTGGTAAGACCTCCATGATGCGTGCCTTGATTGGTGCACTGGTGCCCACAACCGGGTCTGTATCACGCTCAAAATCGTTATGCGTTGGTTATGTCCCGCAAAAACTAAATGTAGACCATAGTTTCCCAATCACTGTTCGCAGATTTTTGTCAATTCCCAAGCGTGCTATAACCGAACAAATATCGGAGGCCGCGGAGTTGTCAGGTATTCAGGATATTTTGGATCAGCAAATTGCAACGCTCTCTGGAGGCCAATTTCAGCGTGCGTTGTTAGCCCGTGCAATCATTAATACACCCGATCTGTTGTTACTGGACGAACCTACACAAGGGTTGGATCAAAATGGTGCGGCACGTTTTTATCAACTGATCGCAGAACTAAAGGCCAAATTGGATTGTGCCATTGTCTTGGTGAGCCATGATTTACACGTTGTGATGAGTGCATCTGACCGCGTTATTTGCCTAAACGGTCACATCTGTTGCGAAGGGACGCCAAGCGTTGTTTCAAGCGCACCTGAATATCGTGCATTATTTGGCACAGGGACACAGGGTGCTCTTGCGCTTTATCAACACCAACACGATCACGTGCATGACGAAACCTGTACGCACGACCATTAGGGCCTGACCATGTTTGCTGAATTTATGATACGCGCATTTTTGTCCGGTCTCGGAGTTGCCATCCTTACAGGGGTCTTGGGGTGCTTTGTGATTTGGCGGCGCATGGTTTATTTTGGCGATGCCCTGTCGCATGCAGCAATTTTGGGTGTGGTGGGTGCGATTGCGCTTAATGTATCTGTGTATTTTGGTGTGATTGCTCTTGCGCTTATCTTGTCCGTTTTGCTGTTCACATTAACCAGTCGCATTCAGGGAGCCGACGTTATATTGGGTGTATTTGCGCAAACGGGCCTTGCATTGGGGTTAATCGGCGCAAGCATTTGGGGCCGTGGGTTATCGATCGAGGCGATATTGTTCGGCGATATCTTAGCTGTTGGTTGGCGCGATATTATTTTCATTTGGATGGGCGTTGCCATTATTTTAGGCATCGTTTTGTGGCGGTGGAGCAATTGGATCACTGCCAACCTGGGCGATGATTTGGCGGCGTCGGTTGGCGTGAATGCCAAGCATGAATCGTTTTATTTGGCAGCCCTACTGGCAATAGTCGTTGGTCTGGCGTTAAAAATCGTGGGGGCGTTGTTGATCACGGCTTTGTTGATTATTCCCGCGGCAACCGCACGTCGCTTCACAACAACACCTGAAATGATGGCGGTTTTGTCGGTTCTAATAGGAGCGGCCGCGAGTGCAATAGGCCTTTGGGCGGCCTATGTATTTGATTGGCCTGCGGGTCCATCCATGGTGGCAACCGCAGCTGTTTTTTTCGGAGTAAGCCAACTGCGGAAGGCAGCTTAGTAATTTTCAAAAATCAATTTTGAATTGTGAATAGTTTTTAAAATTAAGCCATTATTCATGACAGCGACCCCCGAAAATCGTTGCAAGTCTTGGGAATAGATATGTTGGGAGGTACAGGCCATTTTTGTTGACGCAAGCGGCCCGAGTAGGATGCATTTGGAAGCTGTGGTTGAGCGTTTATCTTATCCAAAATACTGATCACTGGGGCCTTGGTCAGAAACCCGCGTACCTTCGATTTCTCACATTACACGCCGCTATGCCGGATTATCACTGATCAAATGGTAACTTCTGCTCAGGTCTTCGATGCTCTTAAAACCGCCAAGGATAAATACAAAGAAAACAATAAAAAACTGGCGCATCAGGGTTTCATTTGCGCCAGTTATCTAAATCATTAAATTTTGGCCACGAGGAAATTCCCCGACAGATCATCAATCCATCAAGCGACGCGCTATTACCTGCGCCTGAATTTCAGCTGCACCTTCAAAAATGTTTAGGATGCGTGCATCACACAAAATCCGGCTGATCGAATATTCAAGTGCAAAGCCATTCCCGCCGTGGATTTGCAAACCGTTGTCTGCCGCAGACCATGCGACGCGGGCGCCCAGCAACTTTGCCATGCCGGCCTCCAGGTCACAACGACGTTCATTGTCTTTTTCAAAGGCGCTGAAATATGTCAATTGGCGTGCAACCGTGATTTCGACCGCCATCATTGCAAGTTTGTTTGCAACACGAGGGAAGTTAATCAATTCCTTGCCAAACTGCTTTCGGTCCAACGCATATTGCATTGAAACATCTAACGCAGATTGCGCAACACCAACAGCACGCGCCGCAGTTTGGATGCGTGCGCTTTCGAATGTTTGCATTAGCTGTTTAAAGCCTTTGTCCTCTTCCCCGCCCAGAAGGTTTTCAGATTTTACATGGAAGTTATCGAATCCAAGCTCGTATTCTTTCATCCCGCGATAGCCCAGCACTTCTATCTCGCCACCTGTCATTCCTTCTGTCGGGAATGGTGCTTCGTCCGTGCCTGGTGTCTTCTCGGCTAAGAACATAGACAGTCCGCGGTGATCTGTGCTGTCGGGATTTGTGCGGGCAAGAAGGGTCATCACATGCGTCCGTGCTGCGTGCGTGATCCATGTTTTATTGCCGGTGATTTTGTAATCGCCGTTTTCGTCTTTCACCGCACGTGTGCGCAAAGCGCCAAGGTCAGAACCTGTGTTTGGTTCTGTAAAGACCGCTGTTGGTAGGATCTCACCGCTTGCTAATTTTGGTAGCCAGTTTTCTTTTTGTGCATCCGTACCACCGCAAATGATCAACTCGGCTGCAATTTCAGAGCGGGTGCCTAATGATCCAACGCCGATGTAGCCCCGTGAGAGTTCCTCTGACACAACGGCCATAGATGCTTTAGTTAACCCAAAACCGCCTAGCTCTTCGGGGATCGTAAGACCAAATACACCAAGTTCAGCAAGCTCTTCGATGATTTCCATCGGGATTAATTCGTCTTTTAGGTGCCATTCATGTGCATGCGGCTCAACTTTGTCTACTGAAAAACGGCGGAACTGTTCGCGGATCATTTCGAGTTCTTCGTCCAAACCAGACGCGCCGAAAATTACGTTTCCGGCCTGTTCCTGCATCAGCTCAACAAGACGCGTGCGCGCCTGTTGTGTATTGCCGTTTGCAATCAAATTCATCACGGCTGGAGTCTGATAGTCTTGCTGTGCTGCAGCAGGGATTTTGATGTCTGACAGACGAACGATTTCACCCTGTGACATTGGGATACCGCCGACAATTTGTGAGTGATATTCGCCGCATGCGATCTGGTGTAACAATTTCTCAGCTTCCCCGAATTCGCCTGCGTCGCTCAGCTTGGATGCCCAATTTTGCATCTGCCGCATAGATTCGTGGTAGGTTGCTAACCATGATAAGCCGTGTGCCGCCGCTTGATGTTGTTCCATCAAACCCGATGAAATACGACCATCTTTTGAAACCAATGACTTAACGGTCCCTTTTGCAACCTCACACAATATGTCCAAGCATTCCAATGCCTGTTGTGTTGTTGCCAAAAGATCCGGCATTACAGTGTAGTGTTCTGTCTGCATTGCAGCATTTTGTCCGTCAAGTGCCATGAATCAACTCCTCATACAGTGGAACAACTCTAGCCATTTCGCACTTGCAGCGCAACAAAAATACCAACAGTGCGTCAATATTGATCAAAAATTACGTCACGAAATAACGCTGGACGCGATGTTGCCATATGCTACACCCGCGCTATGAGTAGCGCTATCTCCTTATTAACTGCCGATCAATGGGTTGTCGCCGTTGTTGGCTCGCTAATCGCGGGATTGGTCAAAGGTGTTGTTGGCTTTGCTTTGCCCATGGTGATGATTACAATATTGGGTTCTGTTGTCTCGCCCGAGCTTGCATTGGCGGGCCTCATTTTGCCAACACTTGTCACAAACACGCAGCAGGCTCTGCGCCAGGGTGTTAGCGCTGCTTGGAGCAGCGTCGTGATGTTTCGTGTCTTTATGTTAACAGCGCTCTTTTTTTTACTAATTAGTGCACAATTGATCCGCGTTATTCCAAACGCCCTTTTCCTTGGGGCTATCGGTGGCATGGTTATTTGTTTTTCACTACTGCAACTATCAGGTCGCCGCATTCCAATTAAAAAAGAATCCAAAGTTAGCCATGCAGCGATCGGCGCGCTTACTGGTTTCGTGGGTGGTTTGTCTGCGGTTTGGGGTCCACCAACAGTTGCGTTTCTGACGGTAATGGATGTGGAAAAGAAAGAGCATATCAGAACGCAAGGCGTTGTTTACGGGGTTGGTGCACTGGCTCTGACCTTTAGTCATTTATCAACGGGTATTTTAAACCTGAATACCCTGATTTATTCGGCAATCTTGATCCCTGCTGCGATTTTTGGGATGCGTCTTGGTCGAACGATCCAAGACCGAATTGATCAAAGCAAATTCATGAAAGCGACACTCTTTGTATTGATGGTTGCTGGCGTTAACCTGATCCGGCGTGCATTTTTTGCTTAGCGTGATGGTAGACACAGCGCATTTGGCATTTCGCAATCTACAATGAAATCCGCGACTCAGGGAAAGGGTATTAGCGATTTCGACAAGCACACCTATGCCTCTTAGATATACCTTTGCTTGCATGCTATAGTCATCATGTTGCGTTCTAAAAATGAATTTGATTGAATATAAGTACCTTAGATGACTGATGCGGGAACTCATATCAAGTTATCAAGACGGTTTAATACTTTGGGTTATGGTGCTGCAGTCCTCTCATGATCTCGCTAAATATTCGTTAGCGTTAAGCCTAAGCCAGCTAAAGGACATATTAGTAAAAATCATCTACTCAAAGGTGGGGCGGGATCAAGAAAATCAGGATCATTGCCAGTTTATGTATTCGCTCTTTTCTTTTGAAATGAAAGTAGTTATAGACAGCGCAAGTTCCCCAACAATGGAAACCCGCCTTGCGAAGGGCTGTCTGCTTGGCAGGTCACGGGGAAATTTTGCGAAGGAGAGACATTATGGCCAAACCGATTATGGCACGCGCAACAGCCGTTTGGCTGGTTGACAATACAACACTGACTTTCAAGCAGATCGCAGATTTTGTTGAAATGCACGAATTGGAAGTGCAGGGCATTGCAGATGGTGATGTTGCCGTTGGAGTTAAGGGTTTTGATCCAATTGCCAACAATCAATTGGAACCAGTCGAAATAACAAAAGGCGAGGCAGATCCGCTGCACAAACTAAAACTCAAATTCAACCCATCTGCCGTGGGTGAAGAAAAGCGGCGCGGTCCACGTTATACACCATTGTCAAAGCGTCAGGATCGCCCTGCATCTATTTTGTGGTTAGTCAAATTCCACCCAGAACTAAGCGATGCGCAAATTTCGAAATTGATTGGCACAACCAAACCAACAATTCAGGCGATCCGCGAGCGTACGCATTGGAACATCGCGAATATTACACCAATCGATCCAGTTGCCTTGGGTTTGTGTAAGCAGTCTGAATTGGATTTAGTCGTCCAAAAAGCGGCATCTAAGAAAGCAGCCGAAGGCTCCGTGATGTCTGATGATGAGCGTCGTAAATTGGTCAGCACTGAGCAATCACTTGATATGCCAGCAGAGCCAAAAATCCCATCAGCAATCGAAGGATTGGAGGCATTTTCATTGAATGATCCAGCTGACGCTTCTGACGATACTGTGAGTGACAACGAATACCTTGACGCTGACAGCTTCTTCAACTTGCCGGATGATGATGGCGACAAAACACCAGACTAAAAAATAAGAACCTGGCCACTTTGCCGGGTTTTTTTGTCCCTAGAATGCCTTACGCGCACGTAGCGCAGCAGAGATCGTCCCATCATCCAAGTAGTCAAGTTCGCCACCGATTGGGACACCTTTGGCAAGGGTCGTGATGTTCACAGCGTTTCCTAATTCATCTGCAATATAATGCGCGGTTGTCTGACCATCGATTGTAGTGTTTAGCGCCAAAATGACTTCTGAAATGCTTTCGCTTGCAATGCGATCTCTGAGTTTCGGAATGCGTAATTCATCTGGGCCGATGGCATCGAGCGCGGACAAAGTTCCACCTAAAACATGATAGCGACCATGGAACACGCCCGCGCGTTCCATCGCCCATAAATCAGCGACGTCTTCTACAACACAGATTTCACCGTTGGCGCGTTTCTCACTATCGCAGATATCACAAATATCTGTGGTTCCGATATTTCCACAATTTAGGCATTCACGGGCTGAGGCTGCGACTTGTTGCATCAGGTCAGCAAGGGGCGCAAGAAGGTAATTTTTCTTGCGTACCATGTGTAAAACTGTTCTCCGCGCTGATCGTGGACCAAGCCCCGGAAGCTTGGCCATTAGATCAATCAAATCATGAATATCTTTCGCGCCGCTCATGCCCTTAGAACGGAAGGTTCATCCCGGGAGGCAGACCAAGGCTTTCCGTCAGCTTTTGCATCTCTTCGCGTTCGCGGTTTGATGCCTTTTCTTGAGCGTCTTTCACCGCTGCCACGATCAAATCCTCAACGACTTCTTTGTCATCTTTGGAAAAAATGGATGGGTCGATGTCCAGGCTTTTTAAATCGCCCTTGGCCGTGCATGTCGCCTTGACCAGTCCTGCGCCTGCTTCGCCCACAACCATGATGTTATGCATTTCTTCTTGCATCTGCACGACTTTGCCCTGCATTTCCTGGGCGTTTTTCATTAATTTTGCCATATCGCCCATGGCGCCTAGACCTTTGAACATGTCTTACTCCGTTAACTTTCTTCGAATGGGTCCCACTCGTCTTCTACTTCTGGCAATGCATCTAACTCTGCGTCTGCCGTGATCTCCGCCGCAGTGCGTATATCAATGATTTTGGCATTTGGAAAACTCGCCATTGCGGCCTGCATCAAAGGATGCTGTTGAGCCGCGGATTTTATGGCATCTTCTGCTGCGCTTCTATCCTCTGCAATTGTGGTTGCGGTCCCAGTGTTTGATAGGATGATTGCCCATCGCGCGCCTGTCCAGCGTTGCAACGCACTACCAAGGCGTTGGGATAAATCAGACGGTGCATCGTTTGTTGGCGTAAACTCGATGCGACCAGGTTGATAAGACACAAGCCGAATACAAGATTCGACTTCAACCAGTAGTTTCACATCTCGTTGTGATCGCACCAAATCAACTACGGCATCAAAAGTTGCATAATGTGCAAGAGCCGAAGCCGTTTCTATTGTGGGTTGTGCGGAACCTATCGATGCTGTCGGTCTACCCGTCGGTGTAGATGTAACCGTAGCATTAGATTGCGCGTTTGTTACTGTTCCTGCACTGACACCTGATATCCCACCTGATGGTGGTACTGAGGGAGGGGAAGATTTCTGTAGTTTTTTAACTAATTCTTCGGGTGAGGGTAGGTCTGCAACATGCGTTAGTCGAATGATCGCCATCTCGGCTGCCATCATTGAATTTGGTGCCTGTGCAACTTCGTCCAGTGCCTTTAGCAACATTTGCCACATGCGTGTCAAAACGCGCATTGCCAGTTGTTCTGACAGTGTTGCGCCACGCGCGCGTTCGTCAGGTGAAACGGTTGGATCGTCCGCGGCATCCGGTGTGATTTTGACAACTGAAATCCAATGTGTAATTTCTGCCAAATCGCGCATAATTGCCATCGGGTCGGCGCCTTCGCTGTATTGTGCCCCCAACTCTGCCAAAGCTGCCGATGCATCACCAAGCATGATTGCTTCGAATAAATCCAGAACACGACCGCGATCGGCCAAGCCCAACATTGCCCGCACTTGATCGGCTGTTGTCTCGCCCGCACCATGGCTGATTGCCTGATCTAACAAAGATGTCGCGTCCCGTGCTGATCCTTCGGCGGCGCGGGTAATTAAGGCCAATGCGTCATCAGTGATTTCTGCGGATTCTGCCGATGCGATTTTGCGCATCAATGTAATCATAACCTCAGGCTCAATACGACGTAGATCAAAGCGCTGGCACCGTGAGAGGACCGTGACAGGAACCTTCCGGATTTCTGTTGTTGCAAAGATGAATTTCACATGCGCAGGCGGTTCTTCCAGCGTCTTTAGCAAGGCATTAAATGCATTGGTCGACAACATGTGAACTTCGTCGATAATGTAAATTTTGTATCTGGCTGAGGCCGCTCGATAATGCACACTATCAATAATTTCGCGAATATCATCGACACCTGTGCGGCTGGCGGCGTCCATTTCCATTACGTCCACATGGCGACCTTCGATAATCGCGCTGCAATGTTCACATACGCCGCAAGGATCTGTTGTCGGAGCACCTTGCCCGTCGGGGCCGATACAATTCATGCCTTTCGCAATAATGCGGGCGGTTGTTGTTTTACCCGTTCCGCGAATACCTGTCATTATAAAAGCCTGCGCAATGCGGTCAGCGGCAAATGCATTCTTCAGGGTGCGCACCATTGCATCCTGACCAACCAAATCGGCAAAGGTTTCTGGTCGGTATTTCCGCGCAAGAACCTGATAGCTTTGATTGGTGGTGTCAGACATGGGACCTCGGAATTTCGCTCTTGTCTAAGCTACGCTGCCATAGTTAGAACGTCCAGAGCAATGTGTGAGGTCGGACATGAGTGAGTTTGAAATTTCTGAAATGTCTCTTGGATCAGGAATAATCGGGATGTCGCCGCTCCCCGGGGCCAAGGGGGATTATGCCACCGAAATGGCGGCGTGGTTGCAGTGGAAGCCCGATGCTGTACTATCTATAATAAGTCAGGCCGAGATGAAGAAATTGGGTTCTGCCGATATTCCTGACGATTTGCGCAACGAAAATATCCATTGGCTGCATTTTCCAGTTCATGATTTTCAGGCAGCACCGGCGGATCGTGATGTCCTCTGGGTTCCAATTTCTCAAACTTTGCATCGGATTTTGAACGCGGGTGGTCGCGTTATTGTGCATTGTCGTGGTGGATGTGGACGCACAGGAATGGCAGTTTTGCGTTTAATGGTTGAGGCGGGTGAAGAGGGCGAAAGCGCGATGGACCGTTTACGCGCCGTTCGACCATGCGCAGTTGAAACCAGTCGTCAAAAAGATTGGGCATTCAGCAGATAAAGGTGAGAGGCTGACAACGACCCAAGCGGGACTCGTTACGGCTGCTTCCTTCCGGACCTGACCGGGTTGGCGAGGCGCTCGCCCGCGCCAACCTCTCAGATTGCTAATTAGAGGCTTGGTCAAATAATTGCAAGACTACGAAAATGCATTGATTGTGCTAACTCTGCATGCAAGCCTACTTGGGCGACGACTGATAGGAAAAAAATGAAGCTAGCAGAAACAGTTACATTTGGTGGATCTAGATTGGATCGCGCGGCACAGCTTCGCGGCAATCTTGTAGAAACGGATATTTCAAAAGGACAATCCATTGTCATCTGGCGTGGCAAGGTTTTGGTTTTGAGTAAAGGCAATCCAACGTTAGCGATGCTTTCGTGTGCGCACCCCATCCTCGCAGATGCACCGCAAATATTTTTGGGCCGTGACGATGAAACGATGCTTTTTGCGACTGATATTTCAACTTGGGAACCGCCATCTGATCAAGAGTCTCAATCGCTCGGGTTCTTTGATCCGACTGAGCAACGCCATCCTGATTTGCCAGCGTCCTTTGTGTTTCTTGAGTTACGGGGATGCATGAATGCGCTGAGTTCGCGAGATTGTGAATTGGCGGCAACAGCGAGGGCATTGTTTCAATGGCACCAAAGCCATAAGTTCTGTTCTCGCTGTGGCGGTCGCAGCGCGATGACGCAGTCAGGTTGGCAGCGTAACTGTAACGATTGTAATGCGTCACACTTTCCGCGTACCGATCCAGTTGTGATCATGTTAATCACCCATGGAGAAGAGATATTGATTGGGCGTTCACCAAATTTTCCCGAAAAAATGTATTCTCTGCTGGCTGGATTTTTAGAGCCAGGCGAAACGATTGAAGCCGCCGTTCGCCGCGAAGTTTTGGAAGAAACGAATGTGGAGGTGGGTCCTGTTACGTATCTTGCCAGCCAACCGTGGGCATTTCCAAATTCACTGATGATCGGGTGCCAAGGACATGCGACATCAAAGCAAATTATAATCGACCCGCACGAAATCGAAGATGCACTTTGGATTTCAAAATCTGAGATGATGGATGTGTTTGCGGGTACAAATGACACTCTCTTCCCTGCGCGTCCGGGATCAATTGCGCATTTTTTGATAAAACACTGGCTTGCAGATCGCTTGGACTAGGGTACTCGGAGTTAGGGAGCCGGGACTGCTATGAAGTTTTCAGCGCAATAAGATTTGAAATTGCCGCAGGTTGAGTTGTGCGCGCGCCTTTGGAATTTCG
>Ga0255743_10000657_pt1 | contig 30254 bp, 17 predicted proteins | sample 101ome_19_FD_179950 | JGI IMG/M metagenome (GOLD analysis project Ga0255743, IMG submission 179950) | Coastal salt marsh microbial communities from the Groves Creek Marsh, Skidaway Island, Georgia - 101405AT metaG (version 2) | ecosystem: Environmental > Aquatic > Marine > Intertidal zone >... | reverse complement strand
ATCGATACCTGGCAACTCCACGAATTTTTATAGTCTTATTTCCCGTTAACTATGTATCACATGTCCTACTTTTTCTACAAATATTTAGTTCAGGCAACTCCACGAATTTAGGGCGGAATAATTTATACTATGGTTCAACTGTCCTATCCTTACTGAAAACGTTTTTACCAAGCAGAAATACGGATTTATATATGGTTCAAATGTCCGAAGTTTACATGATAAACCGCGTCGTCGTCGTCGTCGTCGTTAGCTGTCGTTGTTGGCTGTCGTCGTCGTCGTTGTTGTTACAAATCATCGCATCAATGGTGGTGCCCACCGCCCGGAACACGCTTGTGCACGAACCACTCCCCACCGATTTTCATCGGAGGCGCGCCTTCTTCGAGTCGCCCCCAGTGGATGATGGAATCGTCGTCCGGATCGGGAGACCCGACGACGCGGTACTCCATCGTGGACTCGACGACGCACGGCGATTCTTGCGTACCCGTGGGCGCGCGCAAAAACGCGTGATGGTCGAAAATATCCTCACCCTTCAACTTGCCCTCGAGCTCTGCCTTGTACAGACCCGTCGCGTTTTCGAGGTTGGTCACCACCCCGCCGCTCGACGCTCTGGACGCGTTGAACGCGTGTGCCTGTTTGTTGCGAAAGACGCGTTTAGGTGGCATCGTCAGTCAATCGGAATCTAAAAATATCGAGAGGGAGTGTGTATGCTCATCCTCCATCCTCGAGACCAACCGCCGATCGGCGGCGCTTACCAGCCAGCCGACTGGGACGCTCCGCTCGCGGACGACCCCTTCTTCTCTCTCTTTCTTCTCTCAAGAGAGAGAGAGAAGAAGAGAACGAAACCCGCCGCGAAAACGAAACGCCGCAAACCGCAAACGTTCGTTCGTTCGACAACTACGCGTCGGGCGGCGACCCTTTTCAACCGCGTCCGAAGAACGTCCGACAACAAAGTCCAAACCCGACGTTCAACGTTCGATCGATCGAGTCGCATCGAAACGAATCGATCCCCTCGCGTCGCTCGCGCTCCGTTCCATTCAGTTCAGTTCCGTTCCGTTGTTCGTCGCGCGTACCTTGACCGCCCGTCTCACCGTTTCAGTCGCGCATCTTCGAAGCATCTCGCGCGTCTCGTCCGTCCGCGGCGCACTGACGACGAGAGGCGTCGCGTCCTCCACCCCGGCCCAGCCCTCGCAGCTTTTTTTTGGGCGGATTTTTGTTCGCGGCGTCGCTTTCATTCGGACATTCGGACATTTGTCACGTCGATGGATTGGAAAACCCTAAAAAAACTTCATGATTGACGAGTCGTGAACGGTGAAATGACCCCCTTCTGCGATGTTTGGAGGCACGCGAAAGAGGGTGGGCGCGGCGCCGCGATGCTTGGCCCGACGACCGAAGGATCCGCCTTTACACGACGCGCGCGACGTGAGACGGCGGAAGGTAGCCCCCGCGGTCGACGTACGAAGACTCGCTTCAGAGCAAAACAGCGTTTAAACAAACAGTCCCGCAGTCATGGGTCGCATGCACACCCCGGGTAAGGGGATGTCCGGGTCCGCCTTGCCCTACAAGCGCTCTGCCCCGAGCTGGTTGAAGATCACGCCGACGGAAGTCACGGAGATGATTGTCAAGATGGCGAAGAAGGGTATGACGCCGAGCCAGATTGGCGTCGCGCTGCGTGACAGCCACGGCATCGCGCAGGTGAGCTCGGTGACGAACTCGAAGGTTTTGAGAATCTTGCGCGGGCAAGGTCTCGCGCCGTCTCTCCCGGAGGATTTGTACTGCTTGATCAAGAAGGCTGTGAGCGTCCGCAAGCACTTGGAGCGCAACCGCAAGGATATGGATTCCAAGTTCCGTCTCATTCTTATCGAGTCCCGCATCCACCGCTTGGCGCGTTACTACAAGCTCGCCAAGAAGCTCGAGCCTAGCTTCAAGTACGACAGCGCCACGGCGTCGACGCTGCTCTCCGGAAACTAAGTTTGTTTCTTCGGTGGGTTTTGGTGGTTTACTAGGTATAACAGAACACAACAGACGATCGCTCGCTTTAAGTATCAGAGGTTGGGTTTCACAAACAACTACTCGTAGCGTTCTTTGTAATTCCGACGACTTTAGAGAGCCTTAGGTCACAAACAATCTCGCGCACTCTTTCTAGGTCTTTCCATCCTTCCCATCCTTGAATCCCGTGCGCGTCCGTCGGTCGACGACCCGAAAGGCCCGGTTTTGAAAAATCAATACTATACCACGCGACATTCGAAAACTCGATTCAAGTCACATCCATCGCGCGTTCGGTGGAGTCGGTCCACCAAACGCGGGCGCGCCTGGAGGAAAGAAGGCACGGCGCGGCGCGCGATGTCGACGCGCGACGACGAACGCGACGTCGACGCGACGGCGACGGAACCCCGACGAAGCTCGCGACGCGCAACGCGCTCGGCGGCGGTGGAACCGACGACGAGCGGTGAGGCGACCGCACCGCTTGAAGATGCAGCCGCTGCGGGCGCGACGACGACGACGACGACGCGTGGACGAAGGAGATCGACGGTATCGACGGGACGAACGACGACGGGGAATAAACGGGCGAGGACTACCGCTACGATGACGCCGGGGGTGGGGAGCGCGAGAAGGGGGTCGATGACGACGACGTCCCGTCCGAGACGTTCGAGTCGTCGCGGAGCGGATGACGCTGCCGACGTTGTTGGCGAAGACGACGCCGACGACCAAACGACCGCTTCCGCGCTCGAAACGGTGGACGAGATGAACGATGATGATTTAGAGAGCCTGCGACTTCTCGCCGGAGATGACTTTGTCGACGGCAATGATCCGATGGAGGTTGTGAGAGGCGGGGGCGGAGGCGACGGGCTCGTCAACGCGTACGAGGCGGCAAACATGGTCAAATCCAAACTCGTGGCGGAATTTGAGCGAAGAGGGGAGAAGATTGTCGAGCTCGAACGAGAGGCGCACGCTTTGAGAGTGAAGTCGAAGAATGCCGAGTCGCTCTTGGCGGCGACGACGGCAGAGGTGGAGTGTTTGCGAGAGGCAAAGGAGGCGAGCGAGAAGAGCAAATCTGCCAGGCGCGACGAATTGGCAAAGGAGCGACAGGCAAACATGCTCGCGCTCGAGCGAGAGGTTGAACGCGCGTGTGAGGCAGAGTCGAGAGCAAAATCTCTCGCGCTCGCGCTTGCCGAGCTCAAGGGACAGTACAAGACGTTGGAGGCGAGCGTTGAGAGAGAACGTGCGGAGGATTCCGCCGAGGAAGCGTCAGAGCGTTTAGATTTGTCAGAGCGCGCGGCGGAGCTGGAAAGCTCTCTGGCGGAATGCAAGGAGGAATTGACCTCTCTCAAGGTGGAAAACATGGAAATGTCCACGGCGCTGAAGCGCGCGCAGGCTGAAAGAGACGCGGCGACGACGCGTGCGGACGAGGCTGAGGAGGCGCTCAAGGAATGCGAAGTCTTGGTTTCTCACGCCGAGCGAGCCGTTGAGGAGAGCAGAAGAGAGGCTGAAGAGGCTCGAAGAGGTGAAACTGCTGCCAACGACGCCGATGGTGAACTCGCTGAACTTCGCGCGACGAACAGGACTTTGGTGGAGGAGCTCAAGGTGGCGACGCAAGAAGCGGCGGAGGCCAAGACGCTTCGACGCAAAGCTGAATTTGCGGCGACGGCGGAAGAGCGGGCGATGGCTGCCGAAGCGCGAGCTCTTCGTGCCGAGGCGAGCATCATCGACACCACTTCCATGCAATCGCGACTCTCTCATCTCGAATACCTCGAGACTGACTGGGCGTCGGTCGTCTCTCGCGTGTCCAACGTCAAGCTTCCGTCTGATCTCGTGCAGCGTCTCGTCACTTTGGAAAAGCGTCTCACCGCGCAGGCTGGAGATCAGGGTAAAATGATGTCCGATCTCGCGCACGCTCAGGCGAACGAGTCCACCGCATTGCGTCGTGCCTCGGAAGCCGAAGAGAAGTGCAAAAAGGCGCAGAGTTCTGCTTCTGAAGCCATCGAGGCTTTGGCGCGCGCCGAAAGGCAAGTCGTCGCGCTCAGAAGCGAGACAGAGGGATTGAACAGAATGCTCAAATCTTATGAGGACGAAAACAACGCGGCGGCGGCGGCGGCGGCGGCAAACAAATCTTCCTCCAAGATTGACGTCGCCAACAAGAAGCTCGAAAAAGCGCTCACGCGAACAAAGACGCGCGTTTCGGAACTCGAAGCTGAAATTGCCAAACTCAAGGAGGTGGCAAGCAAAGAAGCCGAGACGCCGACGCCGATGGATGCGGACAACGACGGCGCCGCCGCCGACGCTGAGAAGGATTTGGCCATCTCCACGCTGCAGCGCGAACGGGACGAATTGCAAGAGCGTCTCACTCGCGGTGAGTTTGATCCAAAGACGACCAAGGTGTTGCACTTTAAAGTCAATCCTGTCTCGATGGCGTGCGCGAGTGCGCTGGAGAAGGAGGTTGAATCACTGCGAAGCGAGGCGTCTGGACTCCGGGAAGCGGTGGAAAAGCTCAAAGAAGGTAAATCATCATCTGCGAGCGACGCAGACATGGCTGTGCTCAAGCGGAAGGTGGAAGATTTACAAAAGAAGGAGCAGCGTTTGCTCACAATGTTCAAGCGTAAAATTTCCGTCTTTCGCAGCGCCTGCCATAAAATCTTTGGCTACAAGATTGATTTCACCGAAGGTAACGACGGTCAGGCAATCTTCACCATCACCTCTGACTACGCCGCGAAACCGACGGATTCCTTTGCCTTCCAGTACGACGAAAAGGCTGAAGCTGTCACCATGAAATCGACTCCCTTCGTCGAGACGCCAGAGCAGAAACGCTCCGTCGAAACCTTTGTCTCCCGGCTCGGTTCCATCCCAGCCTTTGTCGCCAACCACACCATCGAAGCTTTCAACCAAAGCGACGATTAATACCTATAGCCTTTGCGACGCGGTTCCACGACGCCGTTATTTGTAACACACAAACGCAAACAGACTCGTAGCAAAATTCTAATGATACTCATAGAGTGAAGCTGCTGAGTCATCAAGAGATGACCCACACTTCTTCACGGCTGATTTGATGTCCTTTGTCCTCGCGTCCACGACGATCAACGCGTCCACGGTGACACCGCCGACGCCGCGGGGTGATTCCCGACGTCGCGTTCGCGAAACCCGCCTTCTCGGAACTCGCGTTCGTTGCGAGCGAGAGAATTCTTGTGCGATGACCACCGTGGTCGCGTCCGCGTCCGAGACGCCGCCGCCGCCGACGGTGTCCTTATCTCGTCGTGCCTTTGCGTCCGCGGCGGTATTGGCGTCGTCATTCGTTCGACCGATGGAGAGTAGAGCGGCTTACGGCGCGGCGGCGGGTTCGGGCGGTGGCGAGGAGGACGCACCGGTTACGTGGGACGTCTTCTACGGCGCCGCGAACCCGCCGGCAACGTACGGCACGATTGGTGGCACGACCAAGGCATTAGCCAAGTACTCTTACGATGTCGCGAGCACGTGGGTCGAGGAGGCGACTTCTAAAGTCGAAAAGGGCTCTGGTGGTCAGGATTCTCGTTGGGTGAAGCGCGGCTCAAAGGGTGAAGAGAAGGCGTATTGCTTGACGCTCAACAGAGCCGGGCAAGACGGTGCGGCGTTCGAGCTCACGGATGCGTCTCTCCAGGCTGTCGCCGGAGCGTTGAGTGACATGCAAGACTCCATCGCGTCTGGGAGAACGTCAAGCAAGAGAGTCTCCGAGGATGGAAGAGAATACATTCGATTCGACGTGGATAGCGACAGAAAGTATACGGTTAAAATCAGCATTGATAACACGGGTCGACTCTTCGCTTTCGTCGTCACGGCGCCGGCGGCGATGTTTAACAGAGATAAGGCGACGCTCGAACGAATGGTTACTTCGTTCCGCGTGTACACGAGCGCCTCGCAATTTGTGTGATTTCTACAAGTACAGTGTAATGGTTCATGCGATTTAGCTGCGTCTAAATTCTATTCGCGCAGCGCGCCTAAAAATGAAACCGCGCGGTGGCTCGTCTCTACTTGCGTGTCAATTCTAGCGGCGCGTATTCAACTTTTGAATCATCTCTCCTGAGTGGTATCGCGTGTACATCGTACTTGTCGCAGAGTTTTTCAGTGAGAAACGCGCCGGCGACGACGTGCGTCGTCGCCATGCGCTTCATACGCTCGTGCCGCTCGCCGAGGTTTGGATCGTCAAACGTCGCGCAGCATCGCTTGGGCGCGGTGAGCGAAATCATCAGGTTTGGCATAAAGACTCGGTCGTCGTCAACGGCGACGGCGCCGTCGACGTTCCATCCCGAAGGAATGTCCAAGCTTACCGTGAAGAGCTCGGTTTCGTCGCGTGTAGCGCACACGTCGTTCGTCAGCGCGGTGAGACTCTTCATCACATCGATGAACGGCTCGCGAACGGCGCCTTTGAACGAAAAACCAAACAACGCATCGACGAAACACATCGCAGCCCTCGATTCGCCTTCGATCCGCTCTCTCATCGCTCGCAACACAAAAGCCTCGTCGACGAATTCGACGTTCGGCGTCGCCTCGCACTCCGCCACGAGCTTCGCGTACAACTCGCTCGATCCCGGACCTTTCGGATACCAAACCTTCACTTCCGCCCCTAGACGTCTCATCGCCACCTCTCTCGCGAGAACCAACCCATCGCCACCGTTATTCCCCGGTCCGCAGAGCACGACGAATGCCTGATGAGTCGGCGTCCGATCCAACGTTGCCGACGCCGCGCTTCTCCCCGCCGTTCGCATCAGCGCCTCCAACGGCTGCGCGTTTTCACCAGACATCAAGTCTCGGTCCAGTTCCAACGCCTCGGCGGCGGTTAAAAAGTTCCCGTCGTACCGGCACCACGATCGTCGTCCTTCGTTCGATGTCGATGTAGTCATCGTAACCACCACCCTTCCGCGTCGGCTCTCACCGATCGCCGTCGTCGACGACGGCGATCGGAACCGTCTCGCGTTCGGCGCGTTCGGCGTTCGCGACGCAGGCGTCCCCGAAACCGAGATCGAAATCGTCGTCGTCGTTCGTCGCCCGTCGCGGACTGGCGCCGTCGCGACTCGCAAGTCGTCTTGCGGAGAACGCGGCAACAACACAAAACTTGACGATTCACGACTCAAAAAACGACCACGCATGTGCTCTTCACCATTCACGACTCGTCAAAATGGGTACCCACGCGCGGCACGGCGCGAACGTGGACGACTCGAAGCGAGTTTTACTCTCTGCCGCCCGCGCCACTTTGAACCTCGACACACTCACCATGTCTGACGACGAGCACGACGTTGAAACCTTCGAAAGCGCCGATGCCGGCGCGTCCCACACCGTCCCGATGCAAGCGGGCTCCGTGCGCAAGAATGGCTTCATGGTGCGTTCGCGACGACGACCCGACGACGACGACGACGACCGCGAACCGAACCTCACTTCGTTCGGGGGACGATGCGGCGGATCGCGCGACGCGCGTTCGCGCGCGCCGCCGCCGCCGCCGCGTGGACGATCGGAAACGGTGACGATGCGAATGGATGGAGATTATTTTAGTTTTTAATCCGCCGTCGTCATCGCGATGGCGTCGACGTCGCCGCGTCTCCGCGGTTCGTCGGAACCGGCGGCTGAGGATCGCGCGGGGTTTCCCGTCGGCGACGACGCGCGCGCGCGCATCGGTCGTTTCCGGTGTTTGAACCGCATCCGTCGACGCGAAAAACGCAACCATCGTTAATGATTATCGTCCAAGCGCGCGCCTCGAACCGAACCGAACCGAACCGAACCGAAAGACTGACCCGCGCGCGCATCGCACACCACCCCAGGTCATCAAGGGTCGCCCGACCAAGGTGATCGAGGTGACGACGTCCAAGACTGGTAAGCACGGCCACGCCAAGTGCCACTTTACCGCCGTGGACATTTTCACCAACAAGAAGATGGAAGAACTCGTGCCGTCTTCCCACAACCTCGAAGTCCCACTCGTGAACCGCGTTGAATACACCCTCTTGGACATCGACGAAGACGAACACATGTCTCTCATGACGGATGGCGGCGACACGCGCGAAGATCTCAAGCTTCCGGGCGGTCACGACGAAGCCGACAAGTTGGCGGATCAAATCCGCGAAGGGTTCGAAGCCGGTAAGGAGCTCGTGGTGACCATCTTGCAATCGATGGGTATCGAGCAAGCGAGCGCCGTCAAGGAGATCAACTCTTAAATTTGTTTGTTTTTAATAGAGACACAAGCCTCACTCCGTTGTCCATCCATCCGTCTGGCGCATCGCATCGCACCGAGCTGTGAGGCGATGAATTTAAAAGTCACTCGCGCAGTCTTCACTCGACCTCGCGCGACGATGACGTCCCGAAGACTCTTCTCGTTCGAGAGATACTGAAACGTATAAATCACGCGCGATGCGCCGCCGCACGGCGTAGCGAGACGTGTTCAAGAGAAACGACGAGGTTGTTGGTCACCAGCGCGCGCTCCGCGATGGCGCGGCCATTTCACCTTCGACGACGGAAGATTTCGTTAGTGAGCGCGCTCGCGATCGTCGTCGCGAGTGTTCTTCTGGTGGTGACTGGAGCGCACGGGACGTTTGATGTCGTGGATTGTCACGCGAACGGTGTCGTCGGCGCCGTCGCCGGGGCTGGGGTGGCGGGATTCCGAGACGGGCGGTTGACGAGGAGCTTGTTGAATGCGCCGGCGAGCGCGGCGTGTAACTCGACGCGGTGTTACGTGTCGGATAGCGGGAATAACGCGATTAGAGAGGTTGATGTGGAGAAGAACGATGTGAGGTTGTATGCGGGATCTTCTGCGGGTGTCGCCGGGTGGGTGGATGGGGAACGGTTGGCGTGCGAGGAGAGAGGAGAGACGTCGGCGCTCTTTGATTCGCCGGGCGGCGTGGCGCTCGTGTCGCAGACAAGTGCGTATTACCGCGGGGATTTGTTGGTGGCGGATACGGGGAATAATGCGATTAGAAGGATATCTGGAGACGTCGTGAGCACGGTGATGTCGTCTTTGTCCGGGTACAAGCCCGTGGAATTGGCGTTCGACGAGTCCGACGGTTCGTTGTACTTTACCGATTACGGAAAGCACAACGTGTTGAAACTCGCGTACGGCGCTTCTGCGCCAACTTCGTTAGCCGGTCATGCGTCGACTCCAGGCTTTACAGACTCAGCCACCGCATCGAGCGTCCGTTTCAACGTTCCGATCGGGTTGGCGATGGATAGCGCGAATGGAAAGGTGTACATTGCGGATAGTTCCAATCACGCCGTGCGAGAAATCTCTCTCTCGACGGGCGCGGTCAGTACCGTGTTGGGGGACGGCACAGCCTCAGCGAGCGGCAGCGTGTTGGAATCTGATGGCATTTTGTCGACGCCTGCGCGGTTTAGTTATCCATCCGGCATCGCGTACGTGAATGACGCATCCATTAGCAGCGGCGTTCTCCTCGTCGCGGATACCGGGCGGCATCGCATTAGGAAAATAGTTCTATCAGATTCATCAGCCTCCAACACAGCGACGGTCGTCACCGTGGCTGGTAGCTACACGGGAACGGCGGGTTATCGAGATAGCGCAGTGGGAAGTGATGCGCTCTTCTACTCACCGCTCGCCATCTCTCACGTGGATGGCGACACGTACGTTGTCGCGGACACGCTCAATCATGCGCTCCGCAAAGTGCAGCTAGAAGATCCCGTTGACGTGACTTTTACGATTCAATCAGTGGCGCACGCGGATAAAAATGCGGAGAGTCACGACTTAGTCATAGAAGAATACGGCTCGTATTCGATAAACGGTCCTCCGTACAACGAGACGACGCATTTTTCAGGAATTCTCACGTACGTGGAAGAGATGCACGAATTGACAATGTGCGCGTATCCTTCGGTTGATTACTTCGTCAAGTTTCAAGGTGCCATGCAAGCCATGGTGAAAGATTCGGACAACTACTTGTACATCGGATACACTGGCTCCAGCGCAGAGGATGGCTTGTCCCAAACGTTCCGGTTGAGAGGTCCGGGATGTACCGACGCCGCTGCACCGAATTACAACCCGTTTGCGACAGGCGACGATGGATCGTGCGTGGAAGGTATCACGTTGACCATGCTTGTGGGTGCTTTCGGGTCGATCGAGCACGCAGTTTACGAATTCGAAGGACCGGGAGTGTATGTGACTCATACCTTTGAAGTGGGCAGTGGAGAGGATGGTTACGAGCAAACGGATGAGTTTGAATTCGTGGCGTATCCCGGCGCGGTCTACGTGGCGACCTTTTATGGAGCCATGAACGCATCGTTAACGACAAATTTCGGTCAATCTGGCTTGGGATCTACAGTGGTTACTTACTGGACGTATAATGCCACGCTTGCAAGCGATCAAGGAGTGAAGCGCGCTCGCATCAAAGGTCCGGGATGTACAGATTCCTCTTACTTATCTTACGATCAGTACGCCACTGCTTCTGATGAATTGAACGCTTGCACCGTGAATGAAATCATGCGAGTCAGCATCAATGCGAGCGCATCGAGTGCGGGCTGGTACAATTACGGTTCGATCGTCGGATCGTCAGATGTAACTGCTGTTCTCGACGGTATTTCGCTCGATAATTCGTCGGATCAAGTCGTGGCGACAATTAATGCTCCTCCTGGTGTATATGAGTTCGAGTCTTTTGGCAATGTATCAGTTTCGGTAGAAAAACAGACGGATGCGGCAGTGGATGACTTTGATGCCGTCGTCGCGTGGCTTGGATCGACTGCGCTAACAAAGGTGGATGCGCACGGATTCGCCACCACTCTCGGCTCTTCACGAGTCGTGGCGAAACTCAGCCCACGAGGTACGCAACTCATACCATCTGATGGATCAGTTGGATTTGCCGGAGGTATAATCAACGGTGATGATGATGCATCATCTATTACGTACGTTGAAGGCTCTGTTCCTCGTTTGACAACGATCACTTCGACGTTTTTGAAGACGGCGTTGACTCTGACGCTGCAAAACTCTCTGTGGTACAACTGGAATCTGAACGTCCTCGATGTGACGCCGAACGTCATGACGGCGACCCCGACAACGTTCCAGTTGGACAAAGCGGCGACATTATCATTGAAGTACGACAAGACGTCAGTTCCATCGCAAGAAGGGAATGACGACGTTATACTTTTCCGCTCTTCAGGCGCCGCGCTTAGCGACGCCTTTGCACTCAACGGGGCATCTTTCGACACTCAATCGGGCACCGTCACAGCCGATATCGATACTCTTGGAACGTACGGAGTCGCATTTAGAGCTGCCATCAGAAGCGTTTACCCTCCTCGAGGTTGGATCGACGGTGGACAACTCGTCACTCTCGACGGCGTGGACTTTTCGTCATTATCTACCTTGAACACTGAGACCACGTACCAAAAGTGTCAGTTCGGAACACTGTGGACGAATGCAACGACAGTGGCGTCGTTGGACTCTCGGTCAACGCTCTCGGGATCGGATAGCACAGTGATCGGTGCCAAGTTAAACGCTGTGAGATGTAAAACGCCACAACGAACCACCGCAGCGTACACGGCGATGGAATTTTATGATTCAAAGAATGGGATGACGAGTGACCAAACGTACGAGTACGTGAATGCTTCTGGAACTGGCTCGATTGCGACACACAGCTTCGCCTTCTTGCAAACCGCAGCGCCACAGATCTCGTCAGTGTATCCTCGTGAAGGTGTGGTGTCGGGAGGCTCAGTTGTAAATGTCGTCGGGAATTTCCTGCGCGCCGGCGCGTTATCTTCAAACTGGGAGAAATACGATGCTGACTCGACGTTCTTTGCGAATGCTGGTCCAACGAGATTGTCTTGCGTCTTTGGATCGTCCACTACGCAAGGGGTCGCTGTATCATCCGTTGTCGCGCGCTGTGAAAGTCCCATCTCCATCTCTACAGGCGATTCGACTGTGCGCGTTGGTGATGCGGCGTACAACGTGGCGGGGTACGCTACGTACACTTACGTCAGCGACTTTAATTCAAGCATATCTGCAGCTTCTTGGACTGACAATGGAGGCGATAATAAATTCGTGACGGATGGTGGCGTGGCCCTTTCGTTGGATGATGCGATTGGCGACTCCAGCAAGCCTCGGGATGTTTTCGAGGACTGGCGTTGTTTGATTGGTACAGTTAGTGTAGCCGCAAGGAGTGACATCTATGGTGCACTCAGTTGCATATCTGTATCCATATCGCGCGGATTGACATCGTCAGTTCATCTCGCAGGTCCACTCGGTGAGGGATCTTTGAGCGTAGGAAGCATCACGAGCGCCGCGTATGATTCAACTTACGTTGACTCTCAAGTTGTCTTGCCGGGTGATGCAAAACGCATCGAGTCTATTAGAGTGATCGAGCGAGCAGCTACCGCACAGTTCTGGGAGCCATTAAAGTGGATAAGCGCTTCACACGCTCTTATATCTTCCTCAGGCGCAGCTTGGGCGGGCACTGGACAAGGCTTTGGACACGCCTCGTACGGAATGCCAAACTGCACGTTCACAACTGACTCGGGAAGTATCACGACGAGTGTTGCCACCATAGTCTCCTCAGCACTCGTGGTGTGCGAAACACCCCCCGTCGAATTACAGGACTGGTCGACAGTGGAAATCCGCAACGAATACGGAAGCTCTGGATCACCAAAGACCAGTCTTCTTCCGTGGTTCGATCGTGTCACTCGGATGCATACTCATTACGTCGGAGATGTGATTACTTCTTGGTCACCGCCGGCTTCTGTGGGAGGAGTAATGACTCATCCAATCGGCCACGTTTCTACCACGGTAGTATCGGACGAGTGCTTCTTCGGGACATTGATTGAGTCAGAATCTTTCACTTCCAACTCTGGTTGCGTCATTCCGCGAGCGTTGACTCCCGGATTTGTCCCGGTCGCCCTCGGCGTCTCTTCGACATTCGCGCCAAAGTTTGAGCACCAGATACAAATTCTTACGCCGTTGCGATCAAGAAGAGCATTCCCACACTTTATCGACATGTACGGTGGTACCATCGTAGAATTTGAAGGCGAGAATCTGTACTCAGACGTCGGCGAAGCGCCAGTCTACTGTGGATTGGATGAAACCTCCAAACTCTTTCAAACCGTTTACGTCTCATCGGCCCTTATCAAGTGCGAAGTGCTCGCGTCAGACGGCGAGTCGTCGAGCACCAGAATCCTACGCATTGGTCGTGCTGATGATTTCGACGGTTCCGAACCAAACGAACTTTCAAGTTCGCCTCAAAATCAGACGCTCGCCTCGCTCGCCAATGGATTCGGCGTGCACGCTCTTCCTGCTCCCACGGTCACACGGGTATCTCCTTTGGCTTCGACGGCGCGCGGAGGCGCCGTATTCGGTATCAATGGTACCCATTTTGCACAGAATACGGCGGAGGTTCGTTGCGTATTCGGCAACGTCTTCGTCACGGCGTTCGTGTACAACTCGACGTACGCCGACTGCGTCGTACCATCACTATACCCGACCCGGACGTACGACGTCTCCGTATCTATGACAGGATCAGCGGGACAACGGATGTTGGACGCCGCCTTTACGTACGCCAACGGCACGTCTCTTGAGTTTACTCCGTATTAAATCGAGCGCACTGTCGCCGAATAGAAATCGCGTCGAATAGATGACCGGCGCATCATAGCACTCATAATAGACACATTAGCGTAGAACTATTAAAACCAAACCGAGTTTATTCGTAGGCGCTCATTGCACTCGCGCGAAACCACCAATCTCTCGAGTGATTATTTCTGGTGAAGCGCTCCGTGGCGCGATGGAGACTCTTCGAACAGTCGAAGAAGGACCGAAACCGAAACCAGCGTGTTCCTCAGTTTTACGCCCGCGCGAACCCGCGGCGTCGCAAACATGACCAATCCGATGCAAAACATATGCGCCAACTTTGAACAAGTGGGACAGGTACGCGCGTCGTCGCCAACCGCGTCTTCCGTCGTTGGTATACGCTCGTGCGATTATGAACCAATCCGTGACCGATCGAACCCACGCGTCGCGACTTTTCACGTCGACTATACTGACGATCCAGCGCTCACCTGCGAATCATCCCACGCCTAGGCTTTCGCGCAACACTACTATCAAACCTTTGACGCCGACCGCGGTCAACTCGGTCCGCTGTACAACGACAATTACTCGATGCTCAACTTTGAGCACAGCGCCAGTCGCCCAGCGCAATACAAGGGAAGCGCCGCCATTGTCGACAAGCTTCGTTCTTTACCGTTTTCTCGCGTGAGACACGACGTGAAGACGTGCGATTGCCAACCATCGCCCAATGGTGGGGTTGTCGTCGTCATCTGTGGAGATTTGTACGTCGATGAGGAGCAAATGCCACAAAAGTTTTCGCAAACGTTTCAACTCATGCCCACCGAAGCCGCCGGTTTGGCTCCAGGAAGTTACTTCATCTTTAACGATATTTTCCGATTGAACGTGGGTTAGAGGAGAGACGAAAAGGGAACAATGTCTCGATAGCATTCTAATAATTAGCCCAAAAGAATCAAAAACACTACGACTACACTACGTTTGTTCTATGCTAGCGCCTGGCGGCGCGCTTTTTCCATCTAAATCGCCGTCTTCCCATTGAGACACAAATCCACCTTTTCCAACAACCCTGGATTTTCCAACGCCGCGGCGACGCGTTCCTTATCATTCAGCTGTTTATTCACAGCCTTTTCGCTCGCGTGCGTTCCAGGCGCAATCAAAACATCCACTTTAAACCTCCTCGGAAGCGTTCTCAAGAGTTTGACGCGAATGCTCAAACCAATGAGCGTCGCCATCGAACAGTGCGGTACCGTCGGGGTAAACTCTACCCGAATCCGACATCCAGCGTCATCCACCACGATGGCGTCTTCGCTCACGACGTTCAACCTCTCGAGGCTGTACGGATGCTCTGGGTCGTTGATATCGCGCACGTGTTCAAAGACTTCAGCCGCGTCGATGTCATCTCGAGCGCTTTCATCGCGTTCCGTCGCGTCTCGCGCGCGTCTCGCGAGGTCGAGCCTCGGTGCCGACGGGGCGTAAACCACGGGTTCGGGGTTGATGAATTCATGCGTCATCTCCGCGTCTTCACCCATCGCGTGCGGACCGCGTGCGCGAAATGTGACGTCGGTCCTGCGCGGGTCGGCGTCTCCCGCTTCACTGTCTCGCGCGAATCCCACAAGGTCCGACCGCGCCCCGCGCGACAACGACGAGAAGGACGACGACGGTAGATGCGCGCGACGGTTGCTGCGCGATGCGACGGGCGCTCGCCGACGAGCGCAGCGCGGGTGACGAGGGTTGTTTCAACGCGGGTGCGTTTGGGTGGATGTGTGTCGAGGAAGACGTTGCCGACGACGACGACGGCAGCGACTACGGCGGTTCGCGCGACGTCGGGGAACGATGAGAAGAAGAATGATATCGTCGAGCTCGGTCGAGCGTCGAGGCGAGACGCGCTCGTCGGTGTTGCGCTCGCAAGCGTCGTCGTCGGCAACAGGTCGAGAGCGCGCGCCGAGGAGGGAGAAGAGGCACACGTCAGCGACCCGGCGTCTAAGGATTTGTCCGTCGCCGTCAGGCTCACCAAGTACGTGGATAAGAGTAAATACTTTGAGTTGGGGTACCCGTCGTCGTGGAACGTCGCGTCCAAGCCCGGAGCGGAGGTGTTGTTTAAGAACCCGGAGTCCAAGTACAGCAATATAGGTGTCACGGTGTCGCCGGTGACGATAAACTCTTTAACGGCGTTCGGTAGTCTTAGCGAAATAGGAGAAAAGCTCGCTCTCGCTGAAAGTAAAAAGGAGAGTACGGTTCCGGGAGGCGTGAGCGTTCAGAGCCAGATGGAGCGCGTTGGGGCAAAGTCTGGGGCGACGTTTTACGATTACGAGTACAGACTCATCACGACGTACGGGAATAAGCGCATATATACGTCCGTTTCGATCACAGATAGCACACTGTATATTTTGAATGCGCAAGTGTACGAAACGGCGGATCCGGAAAACCCCACAGAGGCTCAAAAGTCTACGGATGAGGCAAACATGGAGCTTTATCGACAAATCGGGGCTACTTTCGACGTATCCAAACGCATATTCGACTAAACGTGGCACTTAGCTAGAAATTCTGAATGATTATTTGAACATTTGCACGCATCGCATGCAAACTATCCGTTCCACTCGACGAATCCACCCCGGGCTTGATCGTAGTACCAGTACTGCGTGCCGTCGGTGAACAGGTTGGTTGTCGAATCAAAGTACAAATCTGCTGCGGCTGAGTAATACATACCTTTCTCAACGCTCCATTCTTCGTAACCGGCAGGAACTACAGCCGGATTACACTGCTTCGCAAGCGCGAGAAGCTCGCTCTTCTCAGTGATCGTACCTCGAATAGTGCCTCCATGGGTTGTGATGTACGTTTTCAATTGCTTGACGCTAAATCCAGAAAAGTCGACTTTACAAGTGGAACCTTCATCTGTCTTTGCTTTTTTCGCAGGTGGCTCGGAGGCTTTTGTATCTTCTTCATCGTCGCTATCGGCAAACATATCCTTCGCTCCCGCATCATCGACGAGAGCTGTCGGCGGCGCAAACATTTTCGCAGCTCTCTCAAATGCCTCCTTCTGAAACGTATACACCTCGTACTCTCCGTTCCCCATCAGAGCACTCGAAAGCTCGGTCAGCCGATCAAACGCTTTTTTATCTACCGCACTCATGGGGTTTTCCGGCTTTGACGATGTCGATTTACTGAGAGGACCACCCTTCTTCCCGCTCGTCTTGCCGCCAAGTCGTTTCAATGCGCCAAGCACTGTTTCTCCCGGTTTCAAATACCCCGCGATTTCTTGCTGCATTTCCGCAATATCGCGCTCAGTCATAACCTGCGCATCCTCTTCTTGTTCCAGCGCGGCAGTGCTTCGCTTGATGGCTCCAGAAGCCAAACGGTCATCCACTTTTGCGTCCTTGTCCAACCAGAGGTCCGTTTCGTCCTTCTCCTCTGCATACTCGACGTAGTTACCGTCGTCATCGAAATATCCCTCCTGACGTTCCTTGTTCAGATTAAACGCCATCAAATATTCGTCATCTTTACCCTCAATCTCGGCGTCTTCCACCCTCTCCCGCGCGTCCACATCCCCCGCTTCTCGCATGTTTGCCGCCAACTCTGACCTCAAAAGCGCTCGTCGTTTAGCAGCTCCTTCCGACTTGCGCGCCAGGTCATCGAAGTCATCCTCGCCCTCTGCGAAAGAAACAGACTTTGGATTTGCCGTCTCACCCTTGACATCCTCGTCCGAGTCGTTTCCAGAGGGCAGAATGGTCGCTCGCGCGGCACCTACTTTTGGTTTTTTCGTCTTCGAATCATCCTCGAGAACTTTAGCAACGAGCTCGGCGGTCGAACCCGGGGCGTGCACCGTGGCCTCTTCGTCGGCGTCATCGTCGTCGACACCGTGGAGCGCGTCGCGGCGTCGCATGGTTTCGCACGAGGGTTCAATTGTGACGGCAGCTGCACATAAAAGTAACAAACACGAAGCAACTAGTAACTAGTCTATTTCCACGTGATGAGAGCGTTGAAGAACTCTTCGTAAGATAAACTATCGTCGCCATCGACATCGAAGACGTGGAAGATGATGTCAATGACTTCTCTACTCAACTTCACCCCCATGGTCTTCTTGGCCAATTTGGCGAAGCGCTTTCTCGATATGGGGGCACCCGAGTCTGAAATTTCCTGCATCTTTGTTTGGAACGTACCGTCGCCGTGCTTGGCCAATTGGCAGAACGCGATGAAATCGGCGCGTGAAACGCGGTTGCGCGCTTCTCGTCCGGGAAGCGTCTTCACTTTGGATAAAAATAAGGGTAGGTCGTGTACTTTCGATCCAGCGACGAGCGCGTAGCCAAAGTCCCGAGCGGTGATTTTTCCTTCGCACTCCACGTCGTAATGTGAAAACTCCAACCCATCCATCTCGCTACGAAGATCATGGAGGAACTTGAGAAACGCGCTCTCCTTCAGCTTTTTGTTTCTCTTCGGGCCAAACAAATAATTCAAAAGCCCATCACCGATTTCATTCACGTCTTCGACACCCGTTTTCAAGCCGGTGCGCAAGCCGGTCGCGCGCTTATTTCCATGCTCGCGCATATCCTTCATCAAGTGGACAAATTCTTGCGCATCCAGCGACAAGCTGCCGTCTTTATCATACTTGTGGAATAGAGCCGTCGCCGTCGCACAATCGACACTGATCATCGTGTGGAAGAAGAGATATTCTGCGAAATCAAACAAGCCATTGCCATCCGTGTCAAATAACTCAAAAAGCTTGCTTCGCATCACCTCCTTGCTCAATTTTTCACCTTTATCCAAATGTACACCGATTTCTTTGCCATCTGTCTCACCCTGAAGCTTTCCCGCTCTCGTCTCTCCGCTTCCGACGGCTGGATGCAGCGGTAAAAGCGCTCGCACGAGGTCGCTGAGTGTCATGTACGTGCTCCCATCCTTGGACACGCTCGCAAAATACTCAAAAACCTTCTCCGGCGGAGAAAAGCTCCTCAAACGCCGCTCGTAGGCGAAGAAAATATCTTGTTTGTACTCTTTTGAAATACCCTGAGAATACGACTCGCCCAGTTTACCGATTTCTCTCGTGTAGTACTGCCTGCGGACGTCGAACCACTCAGACCAATCAGCATCTGGTTTCGTGATTGGACCAAACTTGTTATCGAACACGAGCGCGCCGCCACCGAGGGCAGCTAAAACGGCGAAGTACTTAAAGCTCGATCCACCCGAGGACTGTGGCGCCTGAGGTTTGTACGGATCTCGCGCGAATCTAGTCGTCGAGATTCCCCTGGTCGATCTAACGGTATAAATTTCGATCGGTCGCGTGGACGCGCTCGTTGCGGCGCGTTTCAGCGCGGACGCCGCTCGGCCGCGCAAACGAATCATTCTACGCGCAAGTTCGCCCGTCGCTTGCGGGCGCGGGCGTTCGTCGTCTGCGGTCGACGCGTGCCCAACTCTGTGGAGTCTTGAAAGAATGTAAAAGTGAGTTACAAGAGTTGCTACAACAGTTGTAGCCTACAAGTGCCTGACTCGGTGTGGTTCGGGAATCAGAACCTTGGTGCGGCCAAGTCGAGCGATTGTGACGAGCTTGTGTTCTATTGGTAAGCTAGGATCGGCGAGTTCGAGAACGTCGGCGCGGACAGAACGCCATTCAGCCTTGGAAAACAAGTCTTGATGGCGTTGTAATGTCAAGTAGAGGGCGTTCAAGGCGTAAATCAACATGCCTTGTTGAACGGATCTTCTTTCCGCAATTCGTAGGTTGGAGAGCGCACGCTCGGCCTCGGATAGAAGGAGACGCATCTCCTCTCGCTTTTTCGCCCTCTGGCGGTAAAAGGACATTGAAACATACGCCTTGAAGGTGAGCACTGAACCGTACATGCCGAGCGCCGCCGGAAAGCACGCCATGAGAGAAAAATTCAACCTATTGGCGCGCATGAGTTGATCCATCTGCAAGAGCGCACTTTCCATCTCAACCTTCATGACTTGGGTTTGCAACAAAAGCAGTTGCATCAAATCACCCGCTAGCATGTTTGTCAAGGGTGATTTTAATTCTTCCTCCACTCTCGCAGTCACCAGTCGCGTGGGATCCGGTTGCTGCACAACTTCTTTTCCTTCAATCTCTTCGGTACTACCACCGCCGACAGACTTGTACGCACGGTATAGAGACTCAGAATAACCCGGACGAGAAGCTTGCTTCGTGTATTCACCCAACATTCTGTCCAGAGAAGCCTTGCTCTCCTCGAGCTGTTCGACAGCGTCGTCTGGTCGATCAGAGACAAACGCCGCCTTGAGTTCGTCGCGCAACTCTTTCACTGGATCCAGCAGACGAGTCTTCATGAACGTGATGATTGCTGATTTTCCGGCGCTTATCATGTTATCGAGATTATGACTTCCACATAGTCGACTATGGCGCACCGTCATCGCAGCACCCACGAGTAAGGTGGCGGCGCCAAACGTGTACGCAATCCATCGGCGAACATGTTTTGGTGGTTTCTGATGAACCGATAGAGCTTCATGCGAAGCGTCTCTCACGTACATCCACTCTGCCTCTACTCTTTTCAACGCTTGCCACAACGTGTCATTGACTTTGGGCAAAGGTAACGGTTTGCCGTCGACTATAAGCGGCTGACGGAAGCGATGCTGGACGCTTTCGTCTTCAGCTTGATTTGAGAGGTCCATCGACGCCATCCGGTGAAGTCTACTAAGAGGTCGAACAGGAGAATCCTCAATCGTCGTGTCTCGATTACCTCCATCCTCACTTGCGCGCGGTGATCTAGGCGTGGGTTCCGGCAAGTCTGGCATCAAATCTTTGGCACGGCTCACGCCTGTCGACAACCGACTGAGCGATTTTAGCAGCTTGGGAGAATCTCTCCGCTTGAGCAAAGACGAACTCGAGACTCGGACGAGATCGCCAACAACCTTGCGAGAACGCGTCGAATACTTTTTTGCTTGCTCCAAACACTCCAACAATCCCTCTGTCGCCTCCATCAACGTACGACGAGTCTCCTCGCGTGAGTGAAGCCCCGAACCGGAAGAGTTCGCGATTGCATCGGCGTGATGGTGTACTTGTCCCACGACGCTCGCCAGGCTCACCTGCAATTCTGACAGCGCATTCACCCTCCCATCGATTATAACTCTCGCCGAGGCGCTTGGTAGCGCGAATTTAGCCTCCTTACCCGTCATGATCGCTCTCGCGTGACACCAGAACCGAAACAATCCCTCTCGCGAGAGCGCCACAAAGTTGCGCGGTCCCGTGCTCAGCAACAAAAACCGCGCCTGCCCGTTGGGTCTATCCCTGATCATCTCCCAAAAGCTCAGCGATCTCGTGGCTACATGCATATCATAAAGCAATTCTCTTGACATATCCTGCGCGAAGAACAACGTCGCCCTCGTCGCATGCGCCAAATCGCTATCCTCAGCCGCGCTTGCCGCATCAGAGTCACCGTCCAACGCCGCCGTCACTGCTCTCGCATCTCTCCACCACACCGCCGACGCCCCCGTTCGCCCATCTTTATCGAAGAAAACCGGTAACGGTTTCGCCCCAAACTTCTCGTACCGGTTGGCGGAAGACCGCTGTCGCGTTTTCGCCGCGCGACGCTGCATTTCTTTGGCCACTTGCCAAAAACTCGAAAACGAACTCGACGAGGCTTCCTCGCCGTCTATCGCTCTCCCCTTGGTCCCCTCTGACGCGTTGGCATCAATGACACGAGACACGGCGTCTTTGAATAAAATTCTGGACGTCCGCTTCGGCAGATCGTCGCCGTCGCCGTCTGGCATGGTGATGTGCGTCTGTGCGCGTCGCAGTTTGAGGGCTGTGTGTGTGTGCTGACTGTGTAGACGCCAGGCGGCATTTGCCGCCGCCGCGCAATGCTCGATCGCGCCGACGACGGAGAAGGCCGACGCCGACGCGAGTGTTCTGTATGATGTCTTCGGTACGCGCGCCGGCGGCGACGAGAGGACTCGCGGTGGACGCTCGGGACGCGTTGGAGGGTGGGAAAGTGCGCTTGAGGTTGGCTCTGGGCGTCAAGCTGAGACCGAGCCGCCGCGTCGTTTCGCTCGTTCCGCCGCGCGTGGACGACCGCGTTCGCATCGCCGGATCCGTGGTAGAGATTGATTACCTCGAGGACATCGTCGGTCGGGGATGGAGCCCGAGGGATGTTGCGTTGGCGCTCAGGACGCTGTCCGAGCCAGTGGTGTTTCGAGGTGGAGCCGCCGGTTGGCGCGCGAACGAGACTTGGACGTCTCTGGAGGATATGATTCGGTGCTTTGGGGAGGATTGGGAGTGTGATGTGAGGCTGATTAATGATTTAGGGGCGTTGAGCGATGGGGAGAGTACGTTCGTGTATTGCGAGGAGTCGCACGCGGCGGTTAGAGACGGAACGTTTACGCCGCCGAGCGTGACGAGAAGGATGAAGTTTGCCGCGGCGGTGGCACGCGTTTTGAGAATACACGGCGACGGAGCGTATATTCAGAGCGCCATTAGCGAAGAAAGGTCCAGAGACTGCGTCGGTGGCGTGCACGTCGCGTTTAATCTATCGGAAAGTGGATGGAGGGAATCACAAGAGCGACGCCTGTGGCTTGCGCTGGCTTCTTCTGTCACGCCCCTGCATTTCGACGCGTCGTGGTCCACGCTGACACAAGTCGGCGTTGGCTCCAAGCGGATGTTACTCTTTGAACCGTTCGCACTCAAGTCGATCGGGTTGTATCCAAACTGGCATCCGTTGCGTCGCAGAGGGCGTGAATTTCCGGACGTCGCCGCGCTCGAAGTGACCATCCACCCGGGCGACGTCCTCGTCTTTCCACCACGCTGGAGTCACTACACTGAGAGTCTCGGTGATTGCGTGTCGGCTTCGATAACTCAGCGATTTATGTCGCAGCGCGATGAGATTGTGGTGCCAGAGATGCAGCGCGCCGTCGAGCGTTGGGCGCGTAATCGCGACAGACCGAAGGCGCTGGAGCGGCTCGTGTCGATGAATATCATTTCGGACGACTTTGGTTGTGTCTCTCGACGGTGTGCAAGTACTGGAGAAGTTGCGCCTCTCGATGATTCCATGTGGCTTCTCGAGGTGAATGATGAGTGGAGACGGGCCGCGCATTCTTGTGCTCAAACGGTTGAAGAATGTTTGGGCGCGAACAACATTCATGGCGTCTATCTTAGAGGATCTGTCGCGCAAGGCAGAGCTCGCGCAGGCGTGTCCGATGTCGATCTGATTGTTTTGACGAAAAAAGTTTTCAGAGACGAAGAGAAAGACGCAGCACGAGCGACGCTCGATCGACATTGGCTACCACGATTTGAGCACCTGGTGACAAAGGCGGATGTGCGCTTTCATGCGTTTGAGAGCGAGAAAATTGACGTCAATGAACTATCGAATAGCGACTCTGTGGACACTTTTGTGCTCGCGACGCAAAGTTTGACTCTCTCCGGACTCGATTTACCGACTTTGCTGCCTACAACCGCGAGAATACCGAAAATGCAGGTACTCGACAATATACATTCGGATGTTGCGAGGGCGTTGGATCACGGATCTGAAAAAGCGTTGCGCTGGGCGTTGAAGAGACTGGTGAGAGCTACTTATGAAAAGTTTGCATTGCCAAATAGAGCAGTGCCGTACACGCGTGACCTTTACCAATGCGTGAAATTAGTTTTAGAATACACAGATATAGACGGGAGCGATTTGATGAGCGCTGTCATCGCCGCCATTCACGGCTCGACTGCCTGGAGTGATGTTTTCTTCACTGCTCGTGCAAAGGCGCTCGCTATTAGACTCGATAGGTTTTTGATGAATTGATTTGAATGTTGTTTTAAAAGCGTAATCGATTTGTCCATAAATGGTCCGGCGTTAATCTACATCACAGTGCGGATTTGATCGCAGCAAGCGACTCAGCATCCATGCCCTTCAAGGCAGCCACGTATGCGTTTACCTTGGCCGCGCGACCCTTGGCTAAGACCGCAGACGTGACCTTGTCGGCATCGGATTCAAGCATGGCGACAACCGCGCGGTCGTCATTCGCGTCAACTATAGAAGCGGCAATAGCATCCTCAATAGTGGCGACGAGAGACTTCTCGAGCTCTACTTCACCAAGCTGCTCCTTGATTCTACTAGCTAACGCATCCACAGCGAGGCGGCGTTGCAGCCTGGCGTGGAAGTAGCGACGCGCGTTCTTCCAGTCAACGACGTCACGGATAACACCCTTGGCCTTCATACGACCACTGCGATCGTGAAGATCAGCGAACTCGTGGGCAACTTGGGTGTACATCGGAAGAAGCGCGTTTTCACGCTTCTTGATCTCGTCCTTGTTTGCCTCCGGATCTTCATCCAACGTCGCAAGGATCGGATCGAGTCGGTGCATCGCAGTGAGTTGGTCCTTGGAACGGAACTTAACCTCGCAAATCCCTGGCGGTTCGAGAATACCACCACGAGAGTCCACATCGGCATACATTTCCATGCGGGCTTCGTTGATAGTCGGGTCGACAACAACCCAGGCACCACCACGGAGTTCACCGTTCGGCGGAATGTAAATGAACACCGGGTGACGGTACACACGAAGTTCATCGACAATCATAGCGCCGAACTTGAGGATTTCACCGTACATATCGCGGGTACCACCGCTGAAACCACGCCAGTTGGCAAAAATGAACAACGGAAGGTTTTCAGCGTTGTTGAAATCTCTGATGGCGGTGGCAGTCTTGTGAGCGCTGTCCGGGAACCAAACTTGGCCGGCTTGAGCCAAGACGGCTTCGCGAGATTCCGGGTTGGCCGGATCCGCAGGAATACGCTGCTCCATCAAGCGCGTCTCAACCGCGATGACACCACACGGGATGCCACCAAGGCGAGCGCGGCCGGTGACGACAGACTTACCCCATTCCGGAAGAGTTTCAGTCCAAGAGTCAACATCAAAGAAACCCTTGCTGAATCCTTCAGGGGCCGCGACACCGGCAAGCATGTGTCGAGGATCGTACGGAGTCTTTGTCGGCATGAACTCAATGTCACGATCCACCGGATCAGACGACTTGAGAGCCCGAGCTTGGGACTTGGAGGTAGCCGGAACATAGGAGAGCCAGTTGAGAATCGCCTTGACACCATCTTGGTCGTCAGAGACTTGCAAGTGAGAAACACCGTTCGGCATCATCACTTGAGGACCACCAAGTTGGTCTTGGCTCGTATACACTTCACGGCCGAGAAGCTTGTTCAAGGCTAAGTAGCCCGTGAGGATGAGAGGACCGTTCGTCATCTGGATGTTGCGTTGACCCAAGCGGCACAAATAGGCGCCGATACCGACAGAGCGACCAGAGACGTACGAGAGAGTAAACGCATCAGCGTAGGCCGCAGACTGCTCACCAGCAATCATACCAGAACCACGCAAGTTCTCAACACCGATACCGTGAATTTGGCCGATGATGTCGGTCAGCTTCATGCGCGTCTCGTTGCCGTCGATAATTTCTTCTGCCTTGACAGTGCCCTCAGGGAACGCCTTGTAATCCTCCGGAGTGAGGTACAAGTATCTGAAACCCATGCCCGGGTTCGTGTCATCAATCCAGGCAACCTTGAAGTACGGCTTGAGTTCTTCAACGAGACCAATGCGAGCACCAGAGTTGGATGCGATGTAAATGCGCGGCAAACCAAGGTTGCGGGCATACTTGGAAATGGCATCGTACACGTCGTCTTCCTTGACGCCAAAAGAACCAGACATGTAAGTGCAGTCGTTACCGACAATGACGATTTCCCGACCCTCGGGGTACTCCGGAGTCTTCATAAAGCAGTGCCAGCCGACCATACCGACATTGTTCGAGCCCGCAGGGCGTTGCTCCTTCGTGAGCTTGCCATCCTCCCCGAGGACGAGTTCAGAGGCACTGAAAAAGTCAGTAGGCATAGAGCCGCCGACATCGGCAATGTGCTTTCTCCAGTTGAGAACGAGGGCCTTTTCGAACAACCCGAGGAAGTCGAAGATGTACGTCGTGCCGATAGCACGGGCAACGGCGCGCTTTTGCTGCAAAGCACCCGGCTGCGGGTACGGCTCCAAGAAGCACGCTTGTTCTTCGCCATTCGAACCAAGCAAGCAGAACTGATCAGCTCTGCCCGTGGTCGGTTCGAGGTATTCCTTGTACATGTCAACCTTCAACCACTGACCAGACATGGAAGTGGCCATGAGACGAAGCGGCACCTTCTCCTTGCCAACACGCACGCGCACTTCAATTTCATCAACACGGGACGCGAGAAGCGTTGCAGATTGACGACTGATGAAGTCAAGAAGCTTGTTCTTCAACGCAGAGACAGCCGTACCGATGTTTTCGCTCTCGAGGTGCGGTAAGAAGTTGACATAGATTCTGGAAGAGGAAGCACCCTTGGAGCGGCTATCCATCAACGAAAGGCCCAACGCTTCGAGTGCCTTGTCCAACACGCGTTCCAAGCCACCTTCCATGACGTCCTTCGAGTGAGAGAGACGACGAAGCAACAAGTGCTTGGCTGGACCGCGTCGAGTTCCCGTAGAGGATTCGCCGACATACATGTGCAAATCACGGTTGACAGTTGGCAAGCGCGTCAAGCCATAGTTTTCGAGGCGGGCAAGCTCAAGCAAGTGAGCAACCGTCGGTCGTTCACCTCTGTAGAGCATGTCCTCCTTGAAGTCCTTGCCAGAGTGGAAAGTGTAGTAAGACGGCAATTCCAAGTTGGCGTACGCAAGAACGTTGACAAACTTGACACCAAGAGCTTCAAGCTTCGGCTTTTGCGTGGCAATGTAAGCCTCCATGTCGCCCGGCAAAGAGGCGCTCGCCTCTTGCTGGCTCATGGCAATGTGGAGAACGTGCATTTGATCGTTCTGCGCACCGGCTTGCTTGATGGAGCTTTCAAGCTGAGCCAAAATAGCCGGGAATCGTTCCTTAGCATCCGCTAAGTTGTTGACGCGGGCCAGAAGACCACAGCGCAACGGGCTTTCATCCGGGTAGGTGTTGAACTTGAAATTCCAGCTGATGGAGGTCATCGCGTCGTCACGTTGCACTTGGGTGCTGATGACGTTGTGAGCGCGGTAGACACGCTTACAGTACACTTCAAGCGCAGCATCTTGCACCTTGGTATCCTTGTCCTTGAAAAGTACCGGGAGCAGGTCGACAGCGAGAGTCGGAGACTCAACCAAAGACTGGAGATCGCCCGGCTTGGTGCTGCCCCATTGTCGAGACAAGCCTTGAGAGCCGAGGAGAATCGACTTGAGCTCTTCGAGGCGCTTGTCAATGGACGGCAGACGACGCTCAAGCAAAATGTTGGAGGCTTGAAGGGCAACGTCGCCGTAGATGGAACCGCGCAACTTGGAGAGCTTCTCAATGTTCTGGCGAAGGGAGTCAGAGATTGGCGCGTGGTCGTCAGCCCACGAGATCGGTCCACGAGAGATGACTCGCTGCGGCAGGGTCGGAGCTTGCTTCAAAAGCGAAACGATGAAGCCAGCGCGAGCTGTAGAGCGAGTGTGAGCTCGGACTTGGTTGAGAACCGGAGCCAAGTTACTCGAGTTGGAGCGAATCAACTGAGCCATGACAGAGTCTATCTTCTTGCCCTCAAAGACGCTCTCGACAGAAATGTATCGCGTGATGACTTGGTCGAGCACCGCCACAGCGCGGTCCCAGCGCCCTTGGTCAGCTGGGAGCGCAGTGAGGCAGTTGAACAAGTTGGAGAGGCACTCATCCGCATCGAGGTTGTAACCGTCAAGGAACAGGTTGACTCGGTTGACGGCAGCCTCGAGCGCCTCCTCTGGACTGGCCGGCGCTTCATCCGCGTTCGGAATGCGAAGCTCGCCGCTGAAAGTGCTGATCTTCTTCACCTTGCTCGGATCCTTGAGCTCGATAGTGGCCAACAAGTCGCCAGCTTCAATCACAGCACCGCCAGACTTGGCGTGAGACACCTTGCCGCTCTCGGTGGCGATGAGCGGCATGACCATCTTCATCGCTTCCACCTCCGCGAACGGCTTACCGGCGACGACCTCAGCTCCGTCATCTTGCAAGAAGCGAATGAGCTTACCAGTCACATCGGTACGAAGTTCAGACGGATCAAAAATGTTCGGCAACAGCCAAGTCTGGCCGTCGAGGATCATTCTCAAGCCGAGCGGCTCCTCAAGACCTTCAATCTCGTGCTGCTGACCACCGAACATCGTGACGAGGGCGCCATCCGCACGCTCACGGATCTTGGCCTCTATCTTTTGACCCTCCGGCGTCGTAACTTCGAACGCATCCGGCCCCAATCGCGCAATGTCGAAAGAGTACTTGACGTCTTGGTACGTTATCTCAATCGGGAAGTGAATCATCTTATCAACGCCTTGAATAGACACTTGACCCTTCTTCCAGAACTCGGTAAGTCCTTCCTCTTCAGCCTTCGCAGTCTTGAACGCGCGGAAAAGTGCAGCACCAAGAACAATCATGTGCGGGTCTTGCTTGTTGGCGATCTCCTTCTTGGCAATCAAGCCATCCAACCAAGACGTATCGATGGTGTTCTCCTTGAACTCTTCCGTCTCGAGAAGCTGAACGAGGTACTCGACAGCGGTGCGGATCTCACCGCGCACAACCATACCCTTGAGAGCGAGCACAAGAGCCTTGCGCGCTTCGTTACGGTTGCGGCCAGACGCGAAAATGTGACCAAACTGAGAGTCGGCGAATTCGTGAACGCCACCGTTCGCGCCAACAGAGAAGTACCCCCAAACGTTCGGCGTAGATTGGAACTGAACACGCTCAATACCACCAGAAGTCGGCTTGAAACCTTCATCCGGGTTTTCGGCAGTGATACGCGCGGCAATCACGTGAGTCTCCGGCAAGTGGTAGTCATCCTCCATGAAGTCAATGGAGTCGGTACCCTCAACGTCGCGGTTGTAGAAGCGACGAATTTCCGGAATGCGATCGAGCGGAATACCCATGGCGACTTGAAGCTGCGTCGCCGGAAGGTTAACACCAGTGATACCTTCCGTAACCGGGTGCTCGACTTGCAAACGCGGGTTGAGTTCGAGGAAGAAGTACTTGTCCGTCGCAGCGTTGTACAAGTACTCAACGGTACCAGCACCGATGTAACCGATGTTCTTGGTCAAACGCTGCGCCGCCTTTTCCATCTCCTTAAAGATTTCCGGCTTGGCAATCGTCGGCGGACCTTCTTCAAAGATCTTTTGGAAACGACGTTGCGTAGAGCAATCGCGACCGTTGAGCGCAATGGCGTTGCCGTATTCATCACCAACAATTTGCACCTCCAAGTGACGAGCTTGAGAGCACAGTTGCATCATGAACATCGGCGAGCCCGGAACCTCAGCCTTGACTTGTTCGAAGTTCGCGCGGAGTTGCTCTTCGTCCTTGCTCATACGAATACCCTTACCACCACCACCTTCAGACGCCTTCAACATCACCGGGTAGCCAATGCGGTTCGCTGCATCGACGCATTCCTCCACAGTGGTAACCATCGCCTTTTGGAAAATTTCATCCGGAATCGTGCCTTCCGGCGTCAAATCGGCAACGAGACCGTCGCCAGACCACGGGATGGATGGTACCTTCGCAGTTTGCGCCAGAATGTTCGCCGCAATCTTGTCACCCAACACACTCATCACCGGAGCAGTCGGGCCGATAAACTGCACGCCGATTGCCTTGAGCGCAGTCGGAAGCTTCGGGTTCTCGGAAGCGTGACCCCAACCCGGCCACACACCGTCAACACCCTCTCTCTTTGCGATCTCCGTGATGAGAGCGACGTTCGCGTAATTGTTCTTGTTAGAACCACCCGGAACTTCAACATAGTCGTCCGCGAAGCGGATAAACTCAGCGTTCGCCGCCAAATCCTCTGGCGTAGCCATGGCGAGGAACTGAATCGCATTCTCATCGCCAAACTCGTTGAAGGCCCATCTGCGCATGGACAAGATACTTTTCGTCGCCGCCATACCGTTGTTGGCGATGAGCACCTTGCGAATGACGCGCTTGCCTCCACGTTCCGCGACGTACTTGGCCAACGCATCCGCGCTGGACGCGCTCGACGTACTCGGGGAAGAGTCGGCAATCGCGCCAGATACCTGTTCATCACCGCGCTTCGTCGCGCGGGCGACGGCAACACGGCGCGTAGAGTCTGCACGTCGGATCGCCGCACGCGCCGCCACGCTACCGCGGCGAGCATCACCTAAAACTACGTAGCGAAAAGCGCGCGCATTCGGGTTAGTCGCTGTGCGCGGTTTGCTGCGCATCCGTTGCGCGTGGTGTCGATTCCTCTTTTTCACCGTTTCCGCGTCCGAAATCACTTCTTCACGACTTTTACGACATTTCTGCACGATCGCGGCGTCAAACCCCGCGTCCACGGCCGGGTCCATTACTCCCTCAAAAGCTCGTTCCTCCAGCTCTCTAGGTTTCACGAAGTTCAAACCCCTCGTTTCGAGTAACCAACGCGCGCATCCATGTCCACTCTTATCCGGGCCTCACGCCTCGCGCGACGCGTGCTAAACGCCCACGCGCGGGCGAATCGACGCATTTAATTCACGTACATTTACTTCTCACAGCCACCGCAGATGCGGCGCCGCGAGCCGTCGTCGTCGTCGTCGCGGGCATCTCTTCTAATCAACAACCTGCCGCGCGCCCAACGAGTTCCGGTCAGTCTTTCGAGTCCGAGTCACGACGAGAGATCCACGCAACGTTGAACGGTTTCCGCCGCACCGCGAGCGATTCCGACGCGTTTAAAGCGGTCAAATGAATGCACAGGAACGATCGTTATCGTTTCCAACGCGCGGGCGTCGTCGCGCGCGTCATCGCGCGCGATCGACGCGTCCACACGCGCTCGGATCCGACCCTCAGGGCGCTCGTGACCCTCTCCGAGTG
>Ga0255743_10000628_pt1 | contig 30855 bp, 26 predicted proteins | sample 101ome_19_FD_179950 | JGI IMG/M metagenome (GOLD analysis project Ga0255743, IMG submission 179950) | Coastal salt marsh microbial communities from the Groves Creek Marsh, Skidaway Island, Georgia - 101405AT metaG (version 2) | ecosystem: Environmental > Aquatic > Marine > Intertidal zone >... | reverse complement strand
AATTGAGCAATCCCCGTGTGCGCGTGGACCGCTGTTTTCTGCGGTGATTCGCTTCGGACGTACTTGGGTTGTCCGTGCTCAGTCGTTCGCGCAGGGAAGCGATGCCCGGGTCGAAGGAAGACGGCGTGGACAGCGTAAGCACGGTGACGTTACTTTGTTGACCGGTGCGAACAAGGCGTCCGATGGCTTGAGATTTGACTGTGTCGTCCATCAACTCTTCCATGAAGACCAAATGAGATCCGGACGTGAGTGTGATGCCAACGCTGGCACATTTGACGGACAAGATGAAGATTCTGGACGTTCCTGATTGAAAGTTTTCAATAGCACGCTTGCGTTGCTTCCGTGTGCTCTGTCCCGTAATAATTTCAGCATTCGAAAATATCTTTTTTAACAGCATCAGTACACTTTTGAATTTTGAAAAGATGACAATTGATTTAGTGGTCGTCTCGACCAATTTTCGTATGGCAGCAAGTTTAGGCGTGTCGGTCAGCTTCTGGTTCCATTCGTTCCACTGCGCGTACATTAATCGATCAATCTTGCAAGTACGACCGAACATGTCTTTGAAGAGGGCATCGTCGCCACAGACCTTGACTTCTTCCTCCTGTTTGTTGGACAGTTCAACCAAGGCGGAGGATCGAATGTTTTTGCGGCACATGGGACAATTCGACCGAAAGGATAGATGCTGTGTGATGCAGTCATGGCAAAATAGATGACAGCACGGCGTAATGGTGGGTCGGTCGAACGTGTCCATGCAAATCACACACTGTGTTTCATGTAAGTTGTCAAGGGTCTTTCGAACTTCTTCTGCATACGCAGTGTCGCCCATTTTCTCACTGACAGCTTGTATGGTCTGTACGTTGCTGTTGGACTCGATGGAATGTGCAAAGTAGTGCAACGGCACCAACGATGGATGCACCGTGTACGTTTGTAGCAGGTCGACAAACAACGACAGTTGTGAGTACCGATAATATCCATGCATGTTTACTAAATGTTCCACAAACAAGTAGAATAACTTTTGGTGTCCCTCATACAACGAATTTTGGCCATCGTATGAACAATTGATGATTTGGTGGGTCACGTCCACATGTTTATACGGAATGTCGTGTAGTTTCAGACCATTCTTCGATATCCGTATCATCGTGGAAGTCATGGTATACTGCACAAGAGCGCGTTCACGCGTTGAATAGATGGCGATGTCGTTGTCAAAGTCAAAATCAAAATACAGACTGGTGTTACGGTTGTACAGGTTGAATGGTGACACGTGCAAAACTTTTAATTGTGATTCCAGCGACTTGAAATTATTGGTTTTGAATGGCGTTGCAGTGAGACACCACCGTTTGGGCGCACGTATAAAGTCACATGCGCACGTGATCATCGCATCAGAGCCTGGTAACGTATGACTTTCGTCGAACACGACCCGTTCAAACCCAGTCAAGTACACATACAATTCGTCTTGTCGAAACAATGTCCGTACAGTCGTGTACGTTGTTAATACGATGTCTCCACTGATATCTTTTTTCCGACCGTAACATTCGGTCAATTTCACATTTGGCAAGTACCGTCGAATTTGCTTGGCCCATTCATCCATAAGGGTCAGGGGAAGAACAATCAACGTTTTCATGGGACGTGCGTCGTACAGTCCGAGCACGCATAATGTCTTGCCCAAACCAACATCCATGACAAGTATTCCCCCACTGGATTTTTCCACACGCGACGCACCATTATGTGGACCAGACCACATATTGTACGACATGCCATTTAAATTCTGTTCAAAGATTGTGGATAAACCGGCATCCTTGTCCTCTCGCTCGATCATCTGAGCAATCGCCATGGATTGATATCGGAATAGGGTGACGTTTGCACATAGACTACCTTCGTAGAATACATCTTTTTGATACCACTCGCTGCAGTTGTCTAATGCATCCGTGTAGTGCGATGGTACTCGACCCCGGCACTGAGGAAACCGTATTTTTGGATAGTCTTGTAGTACGAATGCAAGTTCTCGTATGCACTGCGCAACCTTGTTCATACGAAACGACGATCCAATCCCGGGGTATGGTTCACCATGGTATACGATGTTGATAGACATGTCGGTGTCGGTGACATCTACAATCTTGACGCTGATCGACTTGCGTAAATTTTTGTAGCCGTCGTATTGTAAATTTCGTACGTATAACGAAAAGTTTCTGGGGTCCATGATATTGAAAAACCGCGTCATTGACTCATTGACCAGATCGCGTGGACTGTCTTCGAAAATCGATGCTTGAAGTCGTAATTTAAGTATGTTTTTCACTACTGTATGCACTTCTTCGAGTGACCGTGGAAAAAATCCTCGAGATAGTTCGATTGCATCGTAATGTGGCAATTGGAAATGGTACTGATCGCGCGTGTGCATTTTGCACGCCAATAACAGCATTTGGAACATTTTGTGCAAAGGGTCATCATCTTTCCAGTCAATTTTCTTCAATATTGCATGCATCACATGTCCAATGATCATTTCGTCGTCGCCTTGTGCATGCAAATCTTGCAACGTACTCCATGGGAAATATGTTTTAAATCCTTCCTCATTCTTTTTTATTTTGATGGGTTCCTTGTTTAACACATTATTCTGGGTGAACGTTTTCGGTAATTTTCGTTCGACCGTCGTGTGTTCCTGCAAGTATGACAATGGCAACCACATGTGATTTGCCGAATGACTGTCTTCCGATGGGTGCCGCAACCGTCCGTATTTTCGTACGAGACATATTTGAAAGTTGACGTCCGTGTCGATGACAACACCTCGCCAAGAGCTGTCATTCGCGGCGAGCGTCGCATGCAGGTATTCATGGTCTTCCTGCGGCGGAACTTCGGTAAAGTCGTCTCCAAACTGAAAGGCAGATTCGTTTATGAAATAGGAGTGAACGTTCACTTCAATATGCGAACTCGTGCCGAACGGTTGCAACGTGACGATGTCGTCTTCTCGTTTGACAACGACACAATAGTATATGGTGTCTTTTGCGGAATACTGCACGGTCGTACCCACGTTTAGATCGTCACGCCACTTTTCGCGTTCAAGTACCCGGATACGATCGTGCCCGATGCGTGTTCGTAGTTCGTCATTTTCAATAACAACACCAACAAGCTCTTCTGAAATATGTAGCACTTTTCGTAAGTCCAATTGGTGACATGTGAGGACAGAGGGGTGCACATGGAGGACAAGCATTTTTTTATTTCGACCCACTATAATCCTATCGCCTTTCTTTACAAAATCTTGTAATCTTATTTTCTTCCGTCCGGTAACTTTTTGTCGTTTCCTACCGGATGAAGATGGCAAGCGAAAGCGTTTGCGACTCTTGTGCCCAGGCATCTTTATTTAAAAACAGCGGCGTATATATACGTCAATAACTTATTTCAATAAAGAATGAACTTACGTGTAAAACTGTTGCACGCCGACGTTAGTCCGCCCACGGTATGTCCAAACGATGGCGCAGCGTACACGCTGTATTCACCAGGTCCGCTTGCATTTTACCCAGGGCTTCACAAAGTACCCATGAAAATTAGCTTTGACCTTCCACCAAATGTCATCGCGGTTCTTTCTCCGTTGCCGGATATTTTAGACCGTAAAGTTACTATACAACATGGCGTTATAGACCACGCGAAAAATGGTCAAGAATTGTGCATTTGGATCCAAGTGCCCCCCAACAAAAGCTTTCTACGAAAGATTGGCGAACCGCTGATGCATATGGTCCTGCAACCGTACCATCAACAAGGGGACGTCACCTTAGTAAAAGATTAATTTACACGTTGTCCATAAGGTAATAAATATTGTATCATAAAAAATAATTAAAATGTTCCGACGGTCACTCGTTTCATCCGGTCCGGGTGCAACTGTGTCTTCAAAGCACGTCTGACGGCGGCATACGATACGGATTCTACCATTTTCTTGAAATTGTCCACGGATGTCACGGACTTGTCTTGCATCAAACAGGAATGAACTGTCGCCGAGATGACGGCTGGGTTATCCCACGACACAACTTGTGATCCAATCAGCATTTGCTTTTGAATATCAATTTGTTCGTCGGTGATTCCGTCTTTCCATTCTTTCATGACTCGTTCGCTTGCGGCAATCCCCTTCTGCAAATTGACGGGTGCAAACGTTGCGGTCACTTCAAAGACGTGCGCGCCATGCTGCCTGTTTTGGCGGGCGTAGATCCCATACGTCAATCCCATTTTATCCCGTACCACCTTCATCAGTTCGCCGGCAAATCCGTTGCCGAGGGCGCCAATGGCTAGTTTCGTCGCGATAGAGGGCGATTCAATAACATGGCCCCATTTGACGGTGCACGACGTCTTTCCTGGAATTTTAAAGTCCACGACACTGGACGATTCCGGATCATTGAGCATGACATGATTGGATATCTGTTGATACTCGTTGTCGTTCTTCAACTTTTTACAATGACTGATGATTTCCTCCGAGGGCGATAGGACAGATACTTTCATAATGCCACGTTTCAAGAGCGATTGATGCTCATCAACAATGGTCTCATGATTGAGGTCGTACAGTGCCGCGCGGAGTTGCTCGTTGGAATGCAAGTAGTTGCAACCACCGTCTTTAAACAACGCTTGGCTCAGCAAGACTGTCGCTTGGTTGTTCACGTTTTGCATGGATCCGTACAACTCTGCGCCGATCTTCTTCTGCAGATATTCGAACGTGTCTTTTCGTAGCGACGGCACGGTCAATTCGTTTTGTAAGAGTGCGACCATTTTGCCGACAATCTTTGGATCATTGCTCGGCATGGACACGGTGATGTCTACGCCGTACGGTGAGTTGTGAATGTACCGTTCAATACCGTTCGTGTCAAGAAACGATTGTATCTTTTGCTCGCTAAATTCTTTGTGCTTTACTTGAAATCCTTTCGACATCATGTTGGCCAATATTTCGCGTGACATGGTTTCAAACGCGTTGTGCGTCGATGCCGGTGACTGCAACGAGACCCGTATATGCGTTTTGGCGGAGTTGTACTTGGTGAATGCCGATAATTGCGTCACTTGGGTGACATCGTTCAACTTAAGTGACGTCGACGCCGGTGCACGAAGCTTTTCGATGGGCGGGGCGGGCGCATATTTCGGCACAGCCAGTGGTACTTCAGTCTTTTCACTGTGACGTTTGCCAGGCATGTACCATCCGACGGTCGACGTGTCCACTTTGAACGTGTCTTGTGCGACACGCATGACATCGTCTAGCGTAACGTTCCGCAGGGTGTCAAACCGCGTATAGACGTCGAATGGATCGCCTCGAGAGATGGATTCATTAATTTCAGACGCCATTCCTCGTGTGGACTCCATGGCCTCTTTCCATCCGTACTCAATGCTCGCTTTGGCGGCATCCAATTCGCTTTGCGACGGTTTGGGATAGTTTTGCAGCAACTTCATCATCGCTTTCTCGGCCGATTGCATGGTTTCGTACTCTGCGTTATTGGTTGTGATCCATACAGAAAAAATGTACGGATCTTTCATGCGTTCCCATGATGGCATCACATCGTGAATGACGCCACTCTTTCGCAAGGGTTCTACGGGTGAAGAAGGGCCGGAGCCAATCAACTTGGCCAAAACTTCCAGTGTGATGGCATCGGGATGCAACCCATGCACAGATTTGAACGCGATGCCCATTAAACTCGTGTTGGAAGGCTGTTTAATGACAATTCGCCGTTGGCCGGTCTGCGGTTCTTCTTGTGTGTACATTTTAGGCGGCTCCGGCCCAGCTGAAATGTTTCGAAATGCATTCCATACCATATCTTTTACCTGGATGGGATCGAAGTTGCCGACAAATGTGTACGTGCTGTTGTTCGGAATGTAAAAGGTGTCGTGGAACTTCCGCAACGCACTTGCCGAGACGTGTTCGACGTCGTCTTTATACCCAATCGTCGCATGATGATATGGGTGACTTTGAAATGCTTGACCGACAATCGCTTGGTGAAGCAATTGAAAGCTATTGTTTGCGCCGCGTTCCAGCTCATTCCGTACGACGGTCATTTCAGATTTGAGGGAGGCCTCGGTCAACAACGGCTCGAACATGCGATCCGCCTCTCGAATGATGGCGTCGTTCAAATCTTTCGTTTGCATGACTTCAAAAAAGTTTGTACGGTCCAAGTACGTCGTCGCATTCATGTACATGCCCTTCTCTTCCAACTTCCACATGCCTTCTTTACCATTGAATTTCTTCGATCCCTTGAACTGCAAATGCTCCAGAAAATGCGTCGCGCCCGTAACTCCCAATCCTTCGCGTGCAGATCCGACATGGTACGTGATGTTGGCCGTGCACACGTCGATGCCGGGGCGCGGTACAAGAAGGACACGCAGGCCATTTGGCAAAAAATATTCGTACATACCGTTGAGCGTTTTTCCAGGGGTAAAACTCATCTTTATGAACGATACGGTCGTTAATATATAGTAAATTATAGTAGATTGGGTCATGGATACAAAGGTACATTTAATTACTTTCTTAAACACTACGCTTTACATACTTGACGATAGGGGACTTGCACCCGGTGCCAAGGACCGTAATTGACCCTGTTAAGAAGTCTACGTCGGATTCGTAGATATATGCTGTTTTCTTTTCTTTCGATACAGATTTAATCATGGTCACCGGTGTCGATTCGTAGATCGTTTGATCGCCAATTTTGACCGTAAAGTCCTTGTAACATGGCTCCGTGACCCATACAAGCTTGTCTATGTTACCAGGCGCGCGCAGGCCGTGTGTACTTGCAAACGTATCCGGTGTCTGCTTGCCCGTGTCTACGGTTGCCACTATATCTTTGCAGTGGTCTTTCACGTTCAATGTATTGTCAACGGCACCGGGCACGACAAAGTTGCCCATGTCGTCTTTCTCTAGTTCAGTGAACGGGATACCGTTGAATTCGTAAATGTTCTCGCATTTACCAATGGATACTACGTAATCGCCGTCGTACGACGTAGTGCAGTGTGTAATCATGTTTCTTGATTGGCAATCCATGCGAATCATACGACGCAAATTTCCCGCTTTCTTAAAATTCTTCACCGTCGTTGTACTAATGCTACTATTGAAAAATGTAGACACGCCATACAATGATCCAATCACAACAAGCAATACTATCACATTTTTACATGGGAACCCGCCACCTTCGCCACCGACGGCGATGCGTGGGCGACTGCGCGTAGTCGTGCCGCCGGCCGATGGAGTGGAGGAAACACGAAAGTTTCGTACTGCACGTGTCTGGCGACCTATTTCGCCCAGATTGATGCCAGATAGGTCTAATGCTTTCGCATGTGACATTTAAGTAGGAAATAGACAAATTTATACCGCGGATTACTTATATTGTTTACCTAGTTTATCTACACCTCGCTTGTGAAGTTGTCGAATGTTCGTGCTCTACGTTCCGATGACTTACTGAGGTAGTCTAAACGTTTTCTGGCTGCTGCAAGGTTACGCTGTAACAGCATCACCAATACGCGACGCTCGTCCTCGTTTAAAGTGTCTTTCTTCTTCGTTTTCTCAATATCCACGGTCAGTTCCTTGATTTTATCCTGTAATTGTGTCATGGCAAATGTTTGTATTAGTGCGAAGTCTTTCTTCGATTTTCTTCTTGCCTTGGCAATGACCGAATTCTGCGCATTGGCGTCTCTGTCGATCGACCCTAACAACAGTGACGCGTCATCCTCGTCGTTATCTTGCTGTTGGACCACCTTGTACGTCGACCGTGGTCGCCGTAGACTAGTGTCCGTGGACGCCGTGTCAAACTGCACAAACAATGCAAAGCAGTAGCATGTCAATGCGATAAACCAGGTGTCGCCCGTCCCTTGGCATGTACTGTTAACAAGGCATCGGTTAATGCTGACCCCAATACTGAGCCACATGATCAGGTACAGAAACAGTGCAATAAAACGAGCAAATCCCCGTCTTTCAGGCGCGTACATACATCCCCATAACGGGAACGGCAAAAAAATATAATACCAGGGGTTCACCCACGAGCTGGAACGCGATGCCATTCTTCTGTCATGCTTTTGTATGCATATTTATATGAAAAAATACCTATTCTTTACTACCAAAATTTATTTTTACGTCTATAAGTACTTTTACCGTGTACTATATACTTCATACCATGTCAACCTTGAACATTGAGAATACAGAGATGGCTGACTGGAATATAGAGTCAGATACCGAGACGAACGAAATGAAGTATGGACGTAAAAGAAGCCGTAATCGACGATCAAAAAAGCCCTGTTGGCGTGGGTACCATCGTGTCAAGTCAAAGCGTGCCTACACCTCCGGATCGTGCGCAAAAAACTTTATGGAAGATATCGGACCAACGTCGCTTAAATTTTAATACATATCATAATTATAATTACCTACCACTTTAATTGTACACCAGGTGACTTTCTTTTCTTGGGATTTGAAGCACTGTCTTCTGTCACTGTTTGTGGCTCATCATCAGTGGCGTCACTATCACCTCCGTCACTATCACCTCCGTCACTATCATCTTCGTCGCTGTCTCCACTAGCCATCGTCATCGCGACACCCATGGTTTGTTTCATTTCCTCCATCTCTTCCGTTAACTTTTGCAACCTTTCAAATAAAGTCTGTATTTGATTTTCTCGTTTCTGTGTTTCAAATGCAGCTTTCGCATCTCGTCTCGTCAATACATCTTTCACTTTTTTTACGTCTTCTTTACTGACCATCAATTTCTCAAATTCTTTTAATACCTTCTTGTGTTCTTTTATGATTTGTTCCCTAAACGTAGTGAACCCCTTTACCATTTGCATCCATCTGTCGACTTGTTGTTTTTTCAAGTCTTTTTGGAATTGAAGCACGTCCTCATTGACTTGCCTCATCAATTGATTGAACCTTTTTCGCATTTCGATTTCCAACGATCTGATCGTCTCGGCCATTTCTATAATCTTCCGATCGATTGATTTCCTATCTTTTTTCATAGCATCCAACACGTCATCAAAAGAAGAAGACATTGTTTCTCGCAGAACAATTGTACAAATATATACAAAAATATAATAGTCTCGTTTACCTTATACTCTATACGCCAATAACGTAGAAACATCAAGCAAAAAGTTAAAGAGTCGATAGTTTACATAGGTTGCCGTCACATCAAAGAATAGGATACTTATCCCCGTCGTGGGACGAAAGTTGGCTAGCATTGTTATAAACTCCATCTGTATAGTGAAAAACATATAAAAAAGACATACTGCTGTGGCCTTCTTGTAAAAGATATGATCGAATTTCATCCGCACCGTGTATTAATGCTGTGCCGTGTATATATAGTATCCCATGCTGTTGGAACACATTCATTGTTACGTGCCAAAAAGACAACGCACATCCCGTGGTATAAATAATTGAAAGCACCCCTTCACAAAATGCAAGCCAAGAATGTGCACAAACCCACACAAATACAAAAGATGCAAGCCAAGCTAAAGAAACCATCAAAAAATCGCCAATTTAGGGCATTAACAGACGTGGAACACGTTTTGCTCCGTTCCGAGACGTATGGTGGATCAAAAACGGACGAAAATTGGAGAGTCAACGTAGCAGGTAAAACTGTGACTATGCAAATTGTGCCAATGCTGTACAAAGTATTTGATGAGGCAATCACAAATGCAGCCGACTGTTTTGCACGAGGAAACAAGACCAAAGAGATACAGATTACAGTGGACAAGGAGAAAGGGACACTCTGCATCTCAAACGACGGTATGACCGTACCCGTACGAACGCATAAGGACAAAGACCCGTTGACAGGAAAACAGATCTACACGCCCGAGCTCGTCTTCTTTCGCATGCGCGCCGGTCAAAATTTCGATGATTCGACCGTGCGACATGAAGGGGGGCGCAATGGTATTGGTATCAAATTGTTGTCGATCTTCTCCAAGACGTCCACGGTCGAGTGTCACGATGCGAAACGTGGTCTGTATCGTCAAACATATACGAAGAACATGACGGTCGCCGGCCCGGCGGAGATTTTACCGCCAATCGAGAACACGCCGTCGTACACGTCGATATCTGCGGTCCTCGACCTGGAAAAGTTCAGCGTTGATGGCACGCCGTTGACGTCCATTCCTGACGACGTCTTTAAAATGATGCAACGCCGTGCGTTTGATGTTGCGGCCTGCTGCAATGGCGTGAATGTCGTCTTTAACAATGCATCGATTGATATTAAATCGTTCGACGCGTATGCTCAAATACAGCTGAAGGTTCCGCCGCTCTTCATATCGGAAAAGAAAACCTGGAGCGTGGCAGTCGCGTTGACGGACCCAGACGAGGAAGTCAGTAAGAATGTCTCGTTTGTCAACAATGTCTGGACACGTGACGACGGCACCCACGTCGATCATATCAAAGATGAAATTTTCAAAGTCTTGTTCGAGTCCCAAGCAATCAAAAAGCTAGGATTGAAGAAACATGACATTGAAAAAGAATTGCGCTTTGTCGTGAAATGCTACATTGGAAACCCGACCTTCAACAATCAAATGAAAGAGCGTATGACGTTGCCCGTCAAGTCATTCGATTCGAAATTTGTGCTCAGCAGTACCGTAAAGAAACTGTTGACGGGAGGGTTGCTGTTGGAGCGATTGAAACGCGTGAAAGAGATGAAAGACGGCAAGTCACTCAAGAAACAGGATGGGAAGAAAACGAAACGTATCTCCATGGTGAATTTGACCCCGGCGAAGAAAGCCGGTACGGCACAGTCGCAACGGTGTACCATCATTCTGACCGAGGGACTGAGTGCCGCTGCACTTGCACATGCGGGCTTGAGCGTAGTTAAAAACGATTACTACGGCGTCTACGCATTGAAAGGGAAAATATTGAATGGCGAAAAAGCCACGCAAAAACAATGGATGGAGAATGCCGTGATTCAGAACGTTATCAAAATCCTGGGACTCAAGCATGGGACCAAGTATGAATCCACAAAACAATTGAATTACGGCCATGTCATTATTATGGCGGATCAAGATATCGATGGTTTTCACATCCGTGGACTGGTGAAGGCAATCTTCTCTTCGCATTGGCCGGAACTGTTGAAGATGAAAGGCTTTATTCAAGTCATGAAAACGCCATTGGTCAAGTTTTTCCGTGGGAAACAGATGGTGCGTGAGTTCTTTGACGAAGCCACCGCCGAGACGTACGCAAAGGAACATCCATCCATGCGACGCAAATACTACAAGGGTCTTGGAACGTCAACGTCGGCAGAGGCCAAGGAATATTTCAAGAACCTAGATCGGTATGTATTTGATGTCAGTGGCGACTACTCTATTCTCAAAAAGGCATTTGGAGACGACACGGCGTTTCGAAAAGTACTGTCGTCGTCTATTCCGGAAGTGAACGAAGGGAAGACGTTGCGTGATTTTGTGTACGGTGCATTTTCCATGTACGTCCGTGCAGACAATGTCCGTAAGATACCATCGAGTGAAGATGGGTTCAAGATATCGCAACGCAAGGTCCTTTACACTCTCTTGAAAAAGAATTACAACAAGGAGCAGAAGGTGGCACAGTTGAGTGGTATCGTCGCAAACTTCACCCATTATCACAGTGGCGAAGACAACTTGTCGAAAGTGATTGTCAATATGGCACAGACGTTCGTCGGGAGCAACAATCTGCCGTTGTTGAATGCCAGTGGGCAGTTTGGTACACGGCACCATGGCGGCAAAGATCATGCTGCGCCGCGTTACATTTACACCGAATTAAAGAATTACGTGACTAAAATTTTTCGTCCGGAGGATATGCCAGTGTTGGAGTATGCGTCCGTCGACGGCCACGTAGTGGAGCCAGTCACTTTCATGCCAATCATACCGTGGGTACTCGCCAATGGAATCTGTGGTCTTGGAACCGCGTGGGTCTCCAATATTCCACAGCATAATCCGTTGGATTTGATTGCCGTGACACGTGCCCGTCTGTCCGGTGTAGACAAAGCCATGCCGTTCCCATGGACACGGAATCATAAGGGCCGTTACGGACGTACGGCCACGGGGAAGTTAGCGAACGTCGTTGAGTATCACTTGAATGGCACGACAATGACCGTCAGCGAGTTGCCAGTCGGCGTGTGGACAGAAACGATCGAAGAAAAGATCAAGAATCCGAAACAACGGCTACCGTTCGAATCTTTTGACCAGACCATGACCGATACATCCGTCACATTCACATTCTACGGAGTCACCGATGCCGACAAGTTGTCGACTGCCCTTAATTTGACCAAGATCATGCGTGAAAACTACGTTGTCTTCATGGACAGTGTACTGGTTGAGAGCAACGTCAAGGACATTATCGACCATCATTTCCGTATGCGCTACGCCATGTACAGCAAACGCAAGGCATACCAGTTGCAGCGACTGCAAGATGAAATTGAGGAATTGTCTGATAAGATGAAGTTTATCCAAGTGTGTGTCGATGGGAAAATACCACTGACGACTGCACCACCCGATGAATTGGAACAGAAGTGCAAGTCACTGGGCGTGAAATCGTCCTATCTAGACATTGGGCTACGCGAATTGACACCCGTGCGTGTGGCAAAATTGAAAGAATCCATTGACACAAAACAGGCCGTGCATAAGGAGTTGCAGTCAAAGTCCGTGGAAGAGATATGGACCCGTGAACTGGATGAGTTGGAACATATGCTACGACCCGACCATAAAAAGAGGCAGCGAGAATAAGTTCTATATTCGTAAAAGTGGAGGGATATATTCCGTACATATAATAATACTATAATTGATAGGATACAATTCATTATTACGTGTATTTTTCGAACCGTGTTATATCCATGCTTGGAACAAATCTTGACAAGAAGGAGCCGTCCCAAGATAAATTTTGTCGATTGAAATCGATCCTAACCTCGAGGTCAAAAAAAAAAGTTAACATTTTTTTGAGATTAAATTTGTCATTGGTGACTGTGACCAATGACAAATTTTTTTTTTTTAAAATGACTTGGGATTTTTTGTTCCAAGATAAGAATTTATATGTATGGAATAATATATGCTGTATCTATTATATCACGGTATTAAATAGGATGGGACGGAGGAAGAGTGTACCGTGCCATGGAGTAAAAGTACACGGCGAGTGTGACTAACGGGGACACATCACTTAAGTGACCGTCTCTTGGGTGACAGATCAGTGAACCGTGGATGGGGTTAAGAATGAAACCGGTCCTAACCTCGGACGAGAAAAAAAAGTTAAAATAATTTTGAGATTAAATTTGTCATTGGTGACTGTGACCAATGACAAATTTTTTTTTTTTAAAATGACTTCTAAATTTTTGTTCCAAGGTAAGAATTAATAGAATATTATATTATACGGAATAATATACTTGCACGGAATATATGTGTTGTATAGGATATATACACGTCATAGAATACTATACAATGGGACATATGTACGGTGCCCGGGGGTAGGTCATGGGTGAACAGCAGTGTGTGAGGGATATCACTGGTGACCCAGACTCAAAACAGCCATGGGAATGAAATCAATCCTAACCTCGGACGAGAAAAAAAAAGTTAAAATAATTTTGAGATTAAATTTGTCATTGGTGACTGTGACCAATGACAAATTTTTTTTCCAAAAAATGACTTCAGATTTTTTATTCCAGAATTATAATTAATAGAAATATATATTATACGGAATAATATACTTGCACGGAATATATGTGTTGTATAGGTTAACATCTCACAATAGAATAATCACCACGGCATATAAGTACGTATTCTACGGCCGACATGTGCGTGGGGACGGAATTACATACACATATTCAACGGTGGACATCGATGCCCGGCAAAATCGTGTTTTAGTAAATTCACAAAACCATGAACATTCCATTATTGCCCCACATCCTTTCGTTTTTGAATGTCTCTTCCCACGCAAGTTTATTGTGTGTGGACAAACATGTCAATCGTTGCTTGGACACGGAGTACATGTGGAAACGGCATCTAAAATACGTAAAGACTCAGAGGAAGAGTCCACGGAAGAAACCGAAAGGGGTCACGTACAAATCACTGGCAGTGATAGGATATACATTGCAACGATATACAATATTAAGTATACTGCGTGAGGCACCGACACATGGCGCCTTTAAGCAATTAATTAAACAGTTAGCATGGCTATGTCATCCGAAAGAGCTCCAACGATCTTTATGGTTGTATGTACATATGAAAGGCACATGTCCGTATATGATGGTCGCACGGACTTACTTGAATATTTTGGACGTACAGCATCGGTCTATTTCAAACCTTCGAATATGTGCGTAACATTGTATCCGAATGCGAGCACAACAATAAGGAGTGGGTACAGGAAATAAAAGGAATGTTTGACCATTTTGAAATGGTTGTTTCGATAATACTTGTACCAGCTTGGCTCGAGCGCGTGTATGACAAATGCTACTAAGCCCCGCCGGTCTGCAAACATGCAGGAAACGCACAGTATGTCGGATCGGGTGTACACGAAGGCACACAGTGCGGCGGACGTTCCCAGAAGAAAGTCACGGTAGTGTACGTCCGACAAGCGCGGATCGCCGGCATATATGAACAGACAAACGAAATGCATGATGGCACGGGATCGGAACGTCACTTTCCTGGTCCGTAGCATTTGTCCGATGTTCATGATGACGTGAGAGGTGATTTGTGCGTGTGTGGACAGGAGCAAGTACACGCCGGTAATGATGCCACCTACTAAAATCACGCATTCACGGTGCCGCAGTCCAACGAGAGAAATGACCCACCATGGCTGGTACGCCAAGTGTTGTATTTCTGGATTAATGTAGAATCCGACGTACAAGAGAAACAATCCGACACACGGCAAAATGTCTCTGCGTCTGGCTTTTTCGTCGATGGCGTGCGAATAAAGACCTAGTACCGACGACGCCACCAAATGCATGGCTGGGTTGGGCATGATCAAATACATGAAATACCAGTGTATTATTTCCCACATGTGTATATATTCAGCGTGACGATGCATTTAAATGGGTCTATCCTTTGTAAATCCAGACGGATTTCGCTTGTTTGTCATTTGCAATGCTATTGCGTTGCTCGCGCTTTCGATGGTTAAAAGTATTGTTGATATTTTACCGGACATGGACATTTTGCGATTTCTCGTCATCAACATTCTCGGAGCGATCATGTTCGTATCGAGCATTTACGCGGGACGCAATGAAGGCAAAACGAAACTCCTGTGGTTCATCAACGGGTTCACGATCTCTGGATTGTTGTTGATGGTGTATTCGTCATCGGTCGAAATGACGGGCGCCATACACAAGCATTACATGCCAGTTTTTCACATTTTAGAAGTGGTAGGCGTCATTTACATTGCAAACACCGTCATACGCAGCGACGAACGGGAGCGGTATTCCGAAATGACAAGATTTCATTCGACGGCACCAAGTAATGGTAGTATATAAATATATTGACTGTTTTTATAAAAATATGAGTTTCGTAATATTGAATCAATGTGATAAAATACGGGTAAAAACCAAAGACGGGGTGGTCATGCAGGTCTTTTCCGCGTTTTACAGGCATCCGGCGATGATAAACGAAGACGCCTGGCATTTGGTAAAGCACGGCAACCTGCGGCTACTCATAGACACCGATACGATGGAAATCATGAAAGACTTGGAATGTGAATGGGGGTTTTCACCCAAATCCGATACTATCATGACCTGCAAACTGACCAGCTGTATCCGTGACAAGGAGAAGCGCAACGCACAATTTGGAGAGAAATTAGAATACGCAAAAGGCGTACGATCTTCCATGGAAACATTTTTTGACGCAAAAAAGGTCGACGAATTGTCTGCCGCACTCGATAGTATTGATATTACTGAATTGTCCGATTCGGATTCTCATTGTAGCGATCAAGCGACTCGTAAAACTCTTGCAGACCAAGAATAAACTCTTCCCAGTACACGTGCACGGGATTTATCTCAGATGTAGGTGACTTTTCCATCGTTTTCTTATTTAAGTAACAAATGCATAAATACGTGAATGTGGGATTGCCCGTGTCTCGGTCGTGAAAAAGACCAAGTCGATGCGTCGGCACGTAATAATGACGAGGCACTGAGCACGGCGTACGAGGAAGGATGGTTCCGACCGTGTTTGTATTGTGATACCATGACAGCGAATTGCGTATCATATATTGTTTTAATACGAAACGACTACGATCAGTTCACGGTACACCTGTGCAAGCGTTGCAGGCGTGTTCCCGATCCATTTGCACTGAAATATACGCACGAGTACGACGCACATACCATTTTCCGTGTCGTGACACTATAAATAATACCATGGACTATTGTACGATATGACTACTAAACCCGAGTACATTTTAAGTATACTGGTTTCACTACATGATACAATTGACGATGAAGATACGAAGGCACGATTGAAGTCTCTTATGGACACGGTGATTCACACGGCGCCCGAAATTGTGGACAGTCGGTGGAAAGACATATACGAGGTCTGTCGGCTGCGTATCAATGATTTGAACAATGCATCGCACAAAAAGTGTTTCAGTATCTATAACGATGGCTACAAGAAGTACTTGAGCCTTTTCAAAAATTATGAGAGTATATAAGCGTTTCAATCACGAGAAAACCAAACATGGCTGCAATCGTCCCTGTAGACGCTCCCAAACGTACTCTATTTGGATTACACTTTCACAACGCTCATGTTAATTGGATGGAGAAATTGAAAAGACGGTATCAAGAGGACAAAACAATGTCACAATGGTGCAAATTAAAAGAGAACAATATGACGGAATTGATTTTTGTCAAGCGTGGACTCTTTTATGAAGTGTATCATAATGACGCAGACGTGTGCTACGTGCATTTCCACATGCCGTTCATGAAGGGCGACGACGCGCACAGTGGGATTCCAGACGTATCGTTCGCCGGTAAATGTGTGTACTTGGAAGAACTTGGATATACGGTGCGAGTATTAAACGCCGACGAGTAAATAGACACGGTATTATAATTTTATTTTACATACGGAAGGGTACATATTTACATCAACGGGCGTCTTCTTCTTGTCGTGCACGTGCGCGTTGACCGTCAAATCGCGCGTGACGGGTACATTGAGGCCTATCGCCACATCCCCGTTCTCATCGTACGTGTATCCTAATTCTGACTTCCACGTCACAGACAGTGGTTCTCCATGCGCCTCCGGTGGCAGTTCAAAATCGCCGTCCATGCCATCCGTACTATCTCTTGCCTTAATGGATGTTCGAAAGTACAGGGTGGACATGCACCGTACATCGAGCAATACGGTCGTCTTTGCCGGTATGTTGACCTGTATCTCGTGTAGTTTCTTGCCTTGCATGGAATTGAGTAGCGTGTTAACGAAGGCCGAGAAATAAGATCCACTTTGTGCGTACTCGATTTCCGTTATAGGAATGACATGGTCGCTGTCTGTCTCCACGCGAAACGAATTGTCCTGTTCGGCCACAATGCGCACTTCCAAAAAGTATTCGGTCGTATTACGTAGTGTAAATGGTGTTTGTTGTGCAATAATACTCATATTATGTGATAATTAGGGTGGTACTTAAATACGCTGTCGCGGCAAATTATACCGCGCCCAATTCGGTAGCCAGTTTCAAATCTTTCGTTTGAACCGTCTCCCGGTTGTCATGAATCGCGCAACGATTCGCTTTTTGGAAGACATCAATGAGGTACTCTTCCGCGGCGACGTGCAATGCTTTGTAAGCAGCGCCTTTAAAACGCAAGTCACGCCGATGACTTCCGGCAGTTTCCGCCACAACGCGGTTAAACGGGGCCACTGGAATAATTAACGAAGTACGTTTTTGCTCATTTCGAATTTCACGAAGGGCATTGGTCGCGGCTTTTCTTTTTCGTTTGGTCGAGGATTCTGTGGATTTTTTGGCAATCGAACTTTTCGTCATGATTTTAGAAATGAAAGACGTTCAATATATACCCCCAATTTTATTTTTAATGGATTTTTGCGTCTAAATCATGACATGTTTGGGTGATTGTAGTCGACGGACTGTCCCGCTGCGAATTGGCGATTGTCGTCTTCGGCTTGGTATTTGAGTGCTAAGCGGTCGATGAAATCTTTGACACGCTTCTCTTCTGGCCGTTGCGGTGCCCATTGATTGTATTCTTGCACGGCTTGGTGCACATCTCGAACGAAATCATTGTTCGGCACAGCCTGCGTGAATGGCTCGTTGGCCACTTCGTCGTCAACGATGAAATCATCCATGTCCTCGTTCTCTCCACATTCACTGTCGCTGTCTTCGGCGTCGAGGGGCATGGGTGTCAATATATTCGGCGGTATCGTGTCTGACACACGTAAGAATTGATTCTCCATGATCGTCGGCATGAAACCAAAGGCATGGTAGGTCGTAATATAATCCGCTTTGCTTGGACTAAAGACTTGAATGACAGATGCGCGTGGGATGGTCTGCCAATCGCCGTTATACGACCACACGTAGCCGTCGCACAAGGTAGTCTTTTCTAAAAGAAACACTTCTAAATCGTCGTCTTCGTTCACGCCGACCAGCTCTGCGTACCATACCTCCGGCTGGTCGTCGTCTGATAGGCCGTTTACGTGCAAAAGGTCTCCGTTTTTCATGGGATTTTTTAATGTATAAATGCAAATATTTATAGGTCCAAAAATGCAAAAGAGTTCGTCCACGCCATTGGAAAACATGCAAGAATTGCACGAATGGCTGTTGACATGGGAGCGGTGCAACAATACGGACAAGCGTGCTCGCGACGCTAGCAGTCAATCCGCGGCCGTCGATGTCCCACGTCGGAAGCGCGTGAGTGTTCCACGGAAACAACATGACGTCTCACACTGAGCATTGTGTCGAACCAGTGCACGGTCGCAATTTATTCGGAATATAAATAGACGGCCGTCCTATGGAAACATGGACAAAATTCAGTACGATGTGCGGCCCATCGATACCGAAAACGTGATCAATGCCAGAAATCGAATACGGCTCTCGTCTACGTTGAATTTATTCGGCGTACTCCTCTACCTTAGCGTGCGCTCGTCCATGGTACAACCGCAGGCGTCATGGGCACATTTGCTTCATTTTTTAATCGATCCCATCGCAATATTCGTCACCATCATTGACAATACCAACTATGTCTTCTTTCTGTTCATATCCACCGTCTTTGCGTTGTTTGTGGACTCCAGCGTGCTCATATTGAATTTCATCGCGGCGAGTCGATGCATTGGAGACCGCACGGCGACTTGCTTCGAACGATTGTACGAAAGTGCCATCTGGCTCTTCATCGCCGGTTGGTTTGTTCTTATTGGCATTTTCCAGGTGACGCAGATATACGCATTTGTCGCACAGCTGAAAGAGAAAGACCGGATCGAAGCGGCGAACCGAGAGATGCTGCAGTCCGAGAAACGCATACCGACGTGGAACTCTATCGTAATCTTCTCACGAAAGATTAAAACCATCAACCTGTTCCTCTTGACATTTGACGTAGTGTACGCAATCACCATGGCGACGCAGATCGCAGACATGCCGATCTTAGCGATAGGATTTTTGCACATGTTGATTGATCCCTTCGTGTACTTTACCATAAACGATATGACCGAGCAAACCATGTACGAGATTTTCCGAATCACTTATTCTGTCAGTGCCACGTGCAACGTTATCGTCATTGTGTTACTCATGCAGACCAACATCGCCACGATCGCGAACATGCTTAGTTTAATGATTTCGACGCTGTTTCTGGTGATGGACGTCGTGCAAGTCATCTACACCAGCATTGTAGTCGACACCATGAACGAATTCAAACGTTTCAAAGACAAATTTTCGGATTAATTGCATGAACCCACTTACAACGATAAAAACATATTGTATGTGACCCACTGCTCCTTGTAATTCCCAAACTTATCCTTCCACCCAATCTTAATTTGACGCTCATCGTTGTTTATTTCTTTCACAGTAATGGTTCGTTTAATTTCAATTGTATCTCCAATAGTAATATCTGTAAAATGATCCATTTAGTATGTAGTACATGTACATTTATAGTGCTTCAACTTTAAACCAATTCATGACGACCGTCCACACGACCAATATCATGATAATGGACAGAAAGAGCCATTTCGAATTCGAATTCGACGCATGCATCTTTCGGCGCATATTCCGGACTTGCGACGTGTTTTTCTCGATTTCAATCTGAATTTGGGACAGCTTCTCTTTCATTTCAATCTTTGTTTCTTGTCCTTCGGCCAACAATTGCCCCAATTGGTCTTCGACGCCCGTCAATCGGTCTTCAATGACACCCAGTCGTTTCAACGACAAGGTACCCTCTTCCATTGAAACATCCTTTTCCATTTGTATTTCGCCGCGATGCTTTTATACAACTAATCCAATCGTGACGGAATATCTCTTGTGATAATCTGGAACGCGGTCGGCACGATTGCAGGTACGTCACACTTGCCACGTTCATACATGGAACGAATATGTTGCTCGACATGCTCGATGGTTGCGGCCTGTAACTGATGCTCTGCTTTGAATGTTGTTAACAACTCGGGATGCGTCGTTAAAAAAATTCGCATCCAGGCCACTTCTTTCTCAATTAATTTTTCAATTGGGTAGCATTTGGTCACCAGAATGACCGTCCATAAAGCATGCCTTGACTGCTCAAAAAAAGACGGATTTGGTTGACGTGCGACGTCAATTTCTTTCAACATGGTCACGCGCTCTGAAATTAGCGCCATAAACTTTTCCACCGTCGTATTGAATTGAGGACACATCGCACGGTAATAGTACGGTGGAGGCGGATTGCTCGCCCACGGTTCTAGTTCTAAGTACGTTTTTGCAGTATTCTCACTTGTCCATCCTACGACCGTATCACAGTTGCAGACGACACCCACGGGATAATCGCCAGCGTAGTCCGATATGTCAAATTGTGTTGGCGTTTTGATATAAACAAACCCTTCAATCGAAGATGGGCGTGGTTTTGGCAGCACCGTTGTCATTGTCGAGCGCCAACAAGCGGGCGTCGGGCGAGTTTTGTATTTGTCCCAGTTCATGGTCGCTTTTGCACACAAGTCGCAATTTCTACACTCTGTTCGAAGGAGTGACGTGTTTGCGGCACAATTTTAAAATTAGGTGATTCAAAAAATATGGTGTTATATAATAAAACAATATATATGTACAAATATACTACGTACAGTATGCCGAAAACGCAGAAGAGAACGAACAAAGGAGTACCACCGGCCAAAGTAAAGACGACCACCGGCGACGAAGTATGTGGTATTTGTCTTGAGAATACAAGTACGGATACAGTGTCCCAAATAGCCTGTTCACATCGATATTGTCACGACTGTATACTGCAGTGGTCCAAGTACAACAATACGTGTCCTATGTGCAAGAAAGAATTCCGACACATTACCGTCGTGTCGACAAATAGTCGCGAAGAGGTCCAAAGACCGCGTAGCAGGGTCGCACGGCGCGACATGGACAATTCGCACGGGTTTTACTCGTTCATTATAAGTGCTTTTTTCCGTAGCACTTTGTTTCGAAGTCGTCTTGAATTAGGACTGCTCAATGGACAACGAGCACCGCTCGCAATTTACTTGATATTGCTTGACATCTTGGAACAGATGCAAGAGCATGGGATCACGCCACAGGTATTTTCGCAAGAAGAATATGATTCTGCATATGAATGGCTCGGGCGAATGGACACAATCATCGGCAGCCTTCGCTTGCACACAATACAGTTCATTACGTAAATTGCAACAGCATCGTCTGCGTCGTCGAATGAATAGAAGAATCAATCTTGTCTGGCGATGGCACGGGTGTCGTCTGCGGCTTGGCACATACGCTCGGAAAAGTCCACGTTCGCTTTGACAATGTCTCGCCCGAAAACAGTCGCTCAATGTAGGTATTCATCTCCGTAATTGTATTTTGCAACCGTACAATCTCTTGATATAACCCCTTTGTATCTACATCGTGTTCATTCAATACTTTGCACTGGTCACGTAAATCGCCCATCGTACGTTTGCTCTGAACGTGCGTCACACGTTTCCAAGAGCTGTACCGCGTGTAATACTCCTCCAACACGTCTTGCAGGCATGCTTCAGTCCATGCCGTCAAAGACGTATACGAGGCCACGCCTTCAAGTACCGTCTGGGGTGATGTCTCGTGCGGACGTTGCAATGTACACTGCCCAACAAGACCACCTCGTAAAACTTTCGCGGTGAAATGGTTGCCTTTGAAAGTAAACTCGACCGAGTCATTCACAGCGACCATCCCCGCGGCAATTAAATCTGCAAGAGAGGCCATTTCAGGACCACAGTAACACTTATATACACCCGAAAATACTCATTGGCGTGGCATTGTACTATACTGCAAGTACAGCTTGGCCATATCAATGCTGTGATACTATTGGGAGTTGTGCGTGCGTGATGTAGGAGTGGCCTGGACGTGTAGACTGGTCATATCAATGCTGTGATACTATTGGGAGTTGTGCGCGCGTGATGTCTGTGCACATCTCGCTATACACGACGTGTGAGTAGACGGACGACTGACGTCAAACAGGAACGATTTACAAACACATACACGTCAACGCCCACTTCGCGCAAACACCAGATTGCAAACGTATCTTTATTAGAACGTATTATCAATGTTGTCGAACTAAACTAAACTACCGCAAATGATTGAAGAATTCGTTGAAGAATTCGCCGCCTGGACTGACGAATTCGCCTGGTTTTTGTGTTGGTTGGCAATTTTCCGTGCCGCAGATTACCAGTTTAAAGTATGCTGTACCAATCCTGTGACGCTGTTTTTCTTGAAATTCATAGAGTCTGTCCTGATTCTGTTTTTGCTTAAACTATTCGTGTTAGTCCAGTTTCATAAAAATAACATGGGCGTGAAAGACATGGTATGGAAATTGTACAATTATACCAAAGTGCATGCCAACAAGTGGGAGCTGTAAGCTAAAGTAAAAGAAAAGATGATCACTTTTAAAATAAGCATGGCAAAAGCAATTGGTCAAATCGGCAAATTTGAATCGTGTTGCATTTGCTTTGATACATTGGTCAGTGAAGTACGTTTACCTTGCGACGTCTGCCGTAATGAAATATGTGTGAAATGCGAAACGAAGATTATTGTCGATGGCGTGTACAAATGTCCCTTTTGCAGAAATGTGGTGTAGACATTCTTGAGTGCGACAGATTGACCGGTAAAATGCTATTGACTTATGATTTGTATAATATTGATAGACATGATATTGCGGCAGAAACGAGTAACCCATTTCACGGAGTGTCGCAGCCATACAAAATGCACAAATGCGTAGGTACGTACAAATACGGATAAAAGTAAATAACTAAAGGTAACTACACACACTTTGGCGTCACTTTTACATCGGCATTATTTACTACGTAATCGAGTACGCATTATTATGTGTTTAGGCAGTTTTTGGCGTTCGACGCATGTACGCACGCGTGACAACAACGCTTCGCTCGCTTACGACACTTGCACTTTGTACTCCGATAAAACCGGTGCAGCGTCGTCACACGTCCGAACGAATGACATTACGATGCATGTTGTTGTGACGCGGTGGCGACAAAGTGCAGGGTATTTTGAGACACTCTGCAGCAAAACACTCACCGTGCTTTCGGCTGTTGATACGTCGTTGCCGTTCGTACGCTTTACTGCGACGGCTTGAACGTTTGCCTCGATGAGTCAACAGGTACAACCCATCGACTCGTTCCAAGACATTTCGGACAGTACACCGGCACCAGAAGACACCGACAAGGCGACCTACTTGCGTTTTACGTTTGTTCGGCAAAATTTTGTATTTGTCACTTTGACTGTAGTGTTTGCCTTGTTACTGGCGGGATTTTTCATTGTCGTCAAAGCGTATACAGCTACGTTTTTAAATTTACTATCATGGAGAACAATAACATACCTTGGGATTCTATACATTCTTATTTTATTATTATGTATTCGTGCTAATGTGGTCGATGTACTGAAAGCGATGCGTGGCAACGTGAGAAGAAGACCGTTTGAACGGAAAAGTAACTTCGATAGCAAAACAAAGGAAACGTTGTACGAATTATTTGACTCCAACGGAAAATGGTATTTGAATCGACTCTTTGGGGGCGAAGTCTTGGAAATGGCGTACCAAATATGGAATTTTACATACTTTCGCTGTGTCATAAAATCGTCATACTTGGCGGTATATTCGTTGTTAATGTCGGTTGAATGCGTTGCCGTATGTATGAACATGTTGCCGTTTGATCAACCGATCGGTGTACACAACAAGAACCGAGCTATTTTACTGGATATATGCATGGAGGTATTTTCGTCTGCGTATCCGTTGATGGTACTCTTTTATGGTCAAGGCATACCCATTGCAGAAACGGAATTCATGCAAATTGTTCTGTTTCCAGCGTTGATGTTGATGATGAAGTTACGAACCACGTGGAACGACCAAGTGATACTTATGGTCGATAAGCAACGAGTGTACGACCTTGTGATGGGTGCGAAGAACGACAAAGAAACAAAGAAAAGACGACGCACATCCTTTGCAGCGCGTGAAACTGCCGTCGCGGATATACAAAATCAATACCTTACGCGTCGATACCGAGTGGGTGTATTTGGTTTCTCATTGTTTGCCTTCTGTGTATACTTTTACTCTGGGGTGATGCTGAGCGGCTATTCTTTTTTTCACACGTACAAAGAAACAATGCAGTATTGTCTTGCAGACGTACCTCTATGCACAAATGGGGTTATACCCGAAAATAATTGCGCGTCTTTACGGTTATTGAAAACAACATATGAGGACCATCAACGTTTTTTTGAAGAAAGCATTTCCATGAATGCATTGCAAGTGGTGAAAATAAGCGGGGTTCGCGACGTGTCGCAATTGTCTGTCACACCGTGGCAACGCTTAAAGGTATTTTGGATTTTTAACAGTCCAATACGCAAATTTGATATTGACGTTTCCTCGTACGAAAATTTGTTTCAAGTGCGCTTCTTTAATTTGAGCAATTTGACGCACATTCACAAGTCAATGATCTCGACTACGTCGTTTGAACTTCGTGTACAGCAGTGTCCACAATTGGTATTCCCATCGGTGCAGAATCCATTGCTAAGAGTGTTGATACTGTCAAGTTTAAAAAGCGTGGATGTCACGGATTGGGATGCCCCTTCCTTAATAATGATTATGTTAATGAACGTGAACTTGACAACGTTGCCATCGATGGGAAATCTTGTATCTTTAAACGTGGCAATGAATCCACATTTGCACATGAAGACCACACCAATCGTACAATGGTATATCGATATGCGACACAATCACATTTCTGACGCAGTTGTGAAAGAATACCAACATGTGCCATTTAAGTATGGATCTGGGGTCTCGTGTCCGACCGCCTGGAACTGTACTGGATTTTGCAAGCCCACGTGTATTGGCTACTCGTCCACCGTGTGTCTTCCTTCCTGCATGGGAGGGTCGTGTGGTGTGCCGGCACCGTGTGCCGCTGAATTTAACGATCTTTGAATCTTTTGATACATTATTTTGATACTTAATATTATGTTATGCTACCTAGTAGATGTATGTGATGTTCTGTACTGCGTACCGAGTGCTTGCATGGCTTTTGTATGGTTTGAAGACATTTGTCGAGCAGCATGATACGACGTTGAAGTATACGATTGAAACGTAGGTTTTGGCTGGATCGATCGACTGGTGCTGTTGTACGAAGATGTACCGTTGTTGACTGCATTTTGGAAGTGTTCGGCTGGCAATGACATTTTTACGACATTCTGTGTATATTTATATGGGATATATTTTAAATCGACCATGCTACGAATATATATGTTAATTTATTTTTAAGACTTTAGAGACTAAATTTAGATAAATAATACATTATTATCACTATTTTCTTAATAAAATACAATTATTTCACTTTAATTTTTTTTCACTTTTTATATCAAATTAAGGCTTTTCATAGAAACAAATACGCATATAATTGCGTTTATAAGCATGAAATCCAATTTTTCGTATCACAATCGTAATTTGGCACCACGCCAAGAAATTGTATAGCTATGAACAGTATACCACATACTTTTGGTATCAATCGAGAAAACCGTTCAACAGGCTCAAAGCGTGCATCCAAGTATATGGCGATACCAAAGAGTACGAAGTAGAATACCCGTAATGTAATGCCTATAAGAGACACCCTGCCATCGTAGGTCGCACGTACCGCAATGCAGACGCCGATTAGAGGTCCCAAAACCGCGTTCAAGAAGATGACCAACTTGGGAATGCCCTTGGCATGCGACGACTCGCCATGGTTCTCGTTTGTGATTCGATACATCAAACGGCCAATTCGCTTGAACGACGACGGAGTCAACGGTCCGTCATGTGCATCAATTGATTGCGTTCTTCCGCGCGGCTCTGGATTACTTTTTAAAATAGATGCTCGGCGCGGAACGTCCACCATCCATTGCGTCACGTCACGATTGGCGCAAATTTATACGGACGACTTCTCAAACTCACCGGCTAATTTTTGCGCGTCTGGACCCAACAAGTTATCTTTCGGTTCCCATGTATTTTGACTGTGTGGATATCCAGACCATTTCACAAAGTAATACGCTTTTCCGTCGCATACTTTTTTATCGCAAATGCACTCCACCTCGTAAATATTATTGTCGAATACATTGTGCGCGTTTATGGTTTCGCGCAACTGGACCAATGCCTCGGCGGCGTTCGTATTGCGGTCCGAGTTTCCATGATCTAACAACGCAGCATCATTTGTATCGGTCAAGTCAAAACTAAGCTGCTCCCTTCGACGTAACTCTTCCCATATTTCGTCGGTTTTGAACGGAGACAGTCGCTCCGACAGATCTGGTGGGTATGACGTTGGGTCGGCCACGTCATGGCTTGACTCGTCGCTAGACTCGTCGTCGAACACCTGTCTCAAATCAAATTCGGTAGCGGATGTCATACTCTACAATTTTGTGTTTAAAAATATGTCCTACTCACTTAACTGACCGTCACCCATACCGTACCATGTACCCTGTTGTGCACACACCCCACTTGATTGTACATTACCACTGACAATCATGGTTAGACACCAGCATACAAATAGCACCGACAACGATCATCCGGATACATGCGTACAAAAGTATCGCAGACTATTACTGGTTCGATTTGACACGCCAAAAATGTGGAAAGAACGATGAGGAAAGTAGATCATACTGTATTAAAAAACGCCTATCCTATCGACGCCAAAAATGGACGACGGTGCAGCAAAGTCATACTTATTCAAATATTTGCGTGTCCTATGTCGATCGATGACGTGTCGTAGCCACGAACGAGGATGACATTTCACGCCAGGGTGAGGGAGGCCAAAAGAGGGGACACTTAAAAGATAAATATACGTAAATGCATACGCCGTTGGTCCGTTTGAAGATTGACGCCAAAAGAGAACTGGTCAGACTGGGTCACATACTTATATTCGTAGTTTATTTGACTATATGACTGCATCAATCGACTACCATGCTACTACGACCACCGGACGTAAGTATTTTGAAGTTAGCGATTCGAGTTAGTGACCAACCAGATAACATCCGTTTGTCTGTATGTTCCCCGCGTGGCAGCGCAACATTGCAATGATTCGAAGAGAATTCTTTTACAATCAAGACGTATATATACAATATGGACGATATCGATGACGATTTTTTGAACATTGACTTTTGCATTGATAACTTGTTCTCGGACGACGGCTGCCATGGCGACAGTGGCGACGAATCCAGTAGCACGGAAGAGAGTCGTTCTTCTGATACCACTTCGACTGACGAAACAAGTGATGGCGACGATACCTTTGTATGTCAGAAAACATTTGTAGTGTGTGGAGCTCCAAAACGGGTACGATTTCGACAGCCAGTGTCCGAAACAGTGTTGAACAAAATGCAGCAAACATTAATCAATATTGGTGCAACGGACGGTAAGCTCGTGGACGGAGTCCTTCTAGGTGATGTCAGTGTGGATACTGACGTATTGGACACCATTTTTAAATTTCTTCCGTTTGAATTTATTGCGAAATACTACATGCTGAAATGGTGCGTACAATTTAAAGGTGTTGCATTGGATACATGGAACTCTATCCAAAAACAATTTTGTAACCGTGACGGTAAGCTCGAAAGTGACAAGACGCTTACTGAAAAAAAACATTACATAACGACGAACGCATCCAAACGCATAGTGTTTAAATCTACAAAACCAGTGGCGGATGCATGCCACGACTCGATGCTCGAGTTTGATGTTGTTTCCACGACATATCGAGGTACGAAAGGCCTGGTATCTTTTGGGTTTCCATGTGACGGTATTGTTTCGGATGCACGACGCCGCGTGTTCTTTTTACTAAGTGAAAAAGCTCGCTTTCAATTTTGTTATCAGCAAATGTTTGGAATGATGTCGCTGGACACTCCGTTGGATAAGCTGTTGCCATTTGATACGTGGAACGTGACAGACGATGTAAAAATTATCGTGAAAGAAGAAGAGGTGCAGTACGTGACGAAAAAGCGAAAGTTGTCTGCAGACGCATATGTTAAAACGACCGAGTCGGCGACCATTTCAAGGGCCGCTGGGGCGATGGACACGCCGGTGACGAATGTAACGCGTCTGCGGCTGGAATATACGGTTGCATTGACAAAAATAAAAGAAGAATGGACGTGTGGGACGCCTCATAATGAAAAGAATGAAAGCGACGACCATGTGGACGATCTGGAAGAAACCGCTTGCGAATCATGCACTCCGCCACCTAAAATAGATTCGACCAAAAAGACACCTACGTCACCAATTCAACCCATGAATGTGACCCCATGCAGATATGCGATGATATGGGGCGCCGTCACAATATACAGTATCCTAGTGGTTGCATTTGTGGCGTTTTTTTTGCGACGAGTGGAACCGTACGTTTTGATTCCAATTTGGGATGATACGTGGATGACGCCTATTGTGTTTAGCATTCCGTTGGTTTTATTAACGTGGAAACTAGCACCGAGTACGAAAGACATTCTGTTGGTTTTATTGACTCTTTTATTAAGAATACAGTTTGAAAGACGACTAGAATGGGAATGCAAACGTGCGATGCGACTCTTTTACCTCTTCGCGTCGATTCAAATGCTGTTGTGTCCGTGGGTAGGTGCAAAAAGCACGTACGCCATGACGCTCCTGATATTTGCGTTGTCATTTCTCGTGCCGCTTCATTTTAGTGTACGAATCATGTACTTGGTGGTGTTCGTCGCGTACAATGTGAAGCGTTTGAACCATTGCCAGGGCGTAGGAACCATCATATTGTCGCCTTTCCGTGATGTGGTCTCCTTAGTTATGATGATCGTCATGGCGATTACGGAAGTACTAAAGCAAATAGCGTAATTTGATAGATCAATTTGATAAATACGTAGTGTTGGCGTCTTGCCTGCGTCGTCCACTTTATATTAAAAACGAACGAGTATAAATGCATCCGTTTCTGTTTGGAAAGATGGCAATCGTTATTACGGCACAGAATGGCATCCTGGCTGTTATTTGCGCCGTGTGCGTCGTCTTAGTGTCAATATCTGTCGATAGCGTCATTAAATCGCTCGATGAGATGCTCGTACCGTGTCAGCATGGTACTTCGTATTCTAATGGTAGGTGCAACTGTGTCGGTACTCCGTTTACAGGGACGTTTTGCGGCGAGTGTGATTGCGCGAATGGGTTTTGTACGGAAGGCGGCACGACGCCTCGCGTCACGTCAGACTATGGATGTCGATGTCCACATGGGTCCAAATTCTTTGGGTACTTGTGTGACAAGTGTTTTGCGGTGGAAGAGGAATTCTGTACTGGCGAATGCAAAGAAGGGTACGTTGGTGCACGGTGTGATCGAAAATGTTTTCCGAACGTATCGTATGCAGAGACACTGGGCGATATGGTCACGGCCGACCAATATGCGTGCCACGAACTACGAACAAACGGTGGGACGTGTAGCCCTTGTTCTGGGCATGGAACGTGCATGGATGGGTACTGTGTGTGCGATGACAATTGGTTTGACGACGGTCCTTCCAAGTGTTCCAAAACATGTTCGCCTGGGCCCTCTGGAAAAATATGCTCTGGCAATGGCGTGTGTCAGTTATACGGCGAAACGGCCGCCTGCGTTTGTGCGAAAGGATGGCGCGGCGACGACTGCTCCGTACAATGTCCCGGTATTAGTTCCACCGGTAAATCGTGTTCCGGTAACGGCGTATGCTCGGTATCGTATACCAAAGATCAGCCACCGACAGCTTCGTGCAGTTGCACCGGAAAGTTTACCGGCGAAGCTTGTGATATAGAGTGCCCTGGCACGGTGGATATTTGCTCGGGACACGGTACGTGCCAAGTAGAGAACAAGACGGCATCTTGCCTCTGCGACACGGGTCTTATTGAGTGGACTGGTGCAGGGTGCAATTGTTCGGACTTAATCACGTGCAACGGTCGCGGGGCGTGTTCGAACGGAACGTGTGCATGCAACGATAATTTCGCCGGGAAAAATTGCCTGCAGTGCAAGCCCAATTATTACGGAACGTCGTGTCAATTTTTCTGCGAGAAAGACAATGTTTCAAACGAGACACATCATGGGTGCAATGGTCGCGGTACGTGTACGGTATTGGACGCGGGAACACCGGCGGAATCGATTGGGTGTGCATGTCAGAGCGATGAAGTGCGTAAAAGAATTGGTCGTACGGTACAAAGTTTCTATTCTACTTTTGACAGTGACCTAGACTGCGCCGACTGTCCTAGTGGATTTTTCCCTAAAACCAGCGTGTTCGACGCGTACGATACGACTGCGGTAGGACTGTACGTTCCGTGTCAGATCCAGTGCTCGCGTGCGACGTGCAACGACCTCGGCGAGTGC
>Ga0255743_10000620_pt1 | contig 31074 bp, 28 predicted proteins | sample 101ome_19_FD_179950 | JGI IMG/M metagenome (GOLD analysis project Ga0255743, IMG submission 179950) | Coastal salt marsh microbial communities from the Groves Creek Marsh, Skidaway Island, Georgia - 101405AT metaG (version 2) | ecosystem: Environmental > Aquatic > Marine > Intertidal zone >... | reverse complement strand
TATTGAAATTTCAAAAATTAGGATATATGATGAGTCAAATGATAAATTTGATCCAAGACATATATTGTTAGTTTGTATTGATAGTGTGTTAAGAATGTTGCATCCCATAATGCCATATGTTACTGAACACCTGTGGCAAAATTTACCTGAAAAATTAAAAGACCAAGATGGTTTAATAATAGCTAAATTTCCGATTGGAGATGAAGAATATATCAATTTGGAAGTGATGAGTAGTTTTGATAAATTAATTGATTTAATATCTAAAATTAGAACTATAAGAGGTGAGTATAAGGTACCACATACTAAAAAGATAAGTTTATTAGTTTCTGCAGGTGAAAGCACAGATATATTAAATCAAGGATCAAAAATAATTTGTGACTTAGGAAAAGTTGATGATACTAAATTACAAATAATGGAAAATATAATGCCTTCAGAGAAAATGATAAGTTCAGTAATTGGTGAGATTAGTATTTTTATCCCTATGGAGGATATGATCAATTTGCAAGATGAAATGATAAGATTAGAAAAAGAAATTGAGAGTAAAACTAAACTTGCGAATAAATCAAAAGCAAAATTATCATCTGATTTTTCGATAAGGGCACCTAAAAATATTGTAGATGAAGAAAGAATAAAATTACAAAAATTAGAAGGAGAAATTGAAAAATTAAAGGACCGAAAAAACTTATTGTAAATAATTTATTTAAGTAAATTTGGTATATCAGATAATTTATCGGCTATTTTTGCACCTGCTTCAGATAGGGCTTTTATTTTTCCTTCTGCTGTGCCAACATCACCTTGAACTATAGCACCTGCGTGGCCCATTGTTTTTCCTTCTTTCGCCGTTTTACCAGCTATAAATGCAATCACAGGTTTTTGAACATTATTTTTAATATATTCTGCTGCGATTTCCTCTGCATCGCCTCCTATTTCACCAATCAAAACTATTTTCTCGGTTGATGAGTCATCATTAAATAATTGAAGGACTTCTTTAAAATTTGTTTGTTTGATTGGGTCACCACCAATTCCAAAAATAGTTGAAACACCTAAATTGGAATTATTTAATTGATGTGCAACTTCATAAGTTAATGTGCCTGATCGTGAGACCACTCCAATATTACCTGATTTCACTATATCTCCGGGAATAATCCCTATTTTGGCTTCACCAGGTGTCATTAAGCCGGGGCAATTTGGCCCGACTACTATAGTATTTGAATTTTCAGCACGATTAATAATTTCCATAGTGTCTACTACTGGAACACCTTCTGTAACAATGACTAATAATTCGATACCTGCATCTATAGCTTCAAAGGCAGCAAGTTTTGTGAATTTTGCAGGAACAAAAATTACAGAAGCATTAGCACCAGTTTGGTGAACTGCTTCGAGCACTGAGTCAAAAATTGGAAAACCATCAACCATTTCCCCACCTTTTCCTGGTCGAGTTCCACCAACTACATCAGTACCGTAGTTTTTCATTAATTTTGCATGATATAATCCTTGATATCCAGTAATTCCTTGGACCAATACTTTTGTGTTTTTATCTAATAAGACTGCCATTTTTAATTCACTCCTTTTGCTGCTTCTACTGCCGCTTGTATAGCAGGTTCCATTTCTTCAAAAGCTTGCAACCCTTGATTTTCTAAAATTTTTATACCTTCTTTTTGATTAGTACCCATCAATCTTATGATCAAGGGGATTTGAAGATTTAATTTATTTCGGGCAGAAATGATACCTTCGGCTACTTGATCTAATCTTGTAATCCCACCAAATGCGTTAATCAAGATAGATTTTAGTCCTTTATCTTTGACCATAATTTCTAATGCTTTGAGAACTTTTTCTTCTCCTGCTCCACCACCAACATCTAAAAAATTGAGTGGAGAACCACCAAATTCAGCAATTAAATCTGCGGTAGCCATACCTAATCCTGCTCCGACTGATAGCATTCCTATTTCTCCTCCTAAATTGACATAAGAAAGATCTGCATCTTTTGCTTCTTTTTCAGCAGATGTATATCTTAGTTCTTGAGAGAGAAATTTTTCTCGGTTGGGATGTTTGAAAATAGCATTGTCATCAACAATTACTCTTGCATCAAGTGCGATTACTTCATTGTTTTTTGTAATTACTAATGGATTAATCTCGCAAAGGGACAAATCTTCTAATCGCATCATTTTGACCATGGTTGCGATAATATTTGCAGTTACAATTTTATTTGAACCTTTCATTCCTCTTTTTGCCAGTATATTCATGAATGTATAACCATAGACATCTTTTCCAAATGGTACACGTATAGTCTCAATTGCATCTGGATTGGTTTCAGCTAAATCTTCTATATCAACACCTCCTTCCATTGAAAATAATACTAAGGTTTCTAATGTATGTGAATCAAAAATCATGGATATAAATATTTCTTGTTGAATGTTTGCTGCTTCTTCGATCAAGAGATGAGTGACTGGTTTATTTGATTTAATATCAGTCATTTTTAAAATATCTAAGGAAAATTTTACAACTTCTTCTTGAGATTTAGCGATTTTTATCAATCCTCGTTTTCCTCGTCCACCTGATAGTACTTGAGCCTTTATGGCCACTGGTAAACCTAATTCTTCCGCAGCTAATTTTGCATCTTTTTCGTTTTTAACTAATTTTGATTTTGACAAAGGTATACCATATTTTGCAAATAATTCCTTACCTTCCATTTCAAGAATTAATCCCATATATTTTATGAAATAATGAATAATTAAAAGTAAGTGGTATTTTTCAAAATTTATGAATCAAGAATTGATTAAATTAATTTTTGATTATTTTAGTTTATTTTAAATTTTTTATTATTTTAATTTATTAATTGAATTTTCTTCTTGCAAGAATTGCTACAGCAAATAATGAGAAGATGAAACCAGCACCTGGGAATGGTAATCCGGAAGAGGATGATGCGGACCAACTGCTTTGGAAATCAGCATCGGACCATGAGAGTCCTGCGGATGTCCATGTAGCTACAGCTGAAATTGCTCCAGCAGCAACTTTGGAAACTTGATAGAAACCTGCGGTTGAGTCACCGTTTGCATCGAAACCGATGGCACCAGTGGCACCGTCAAAGCTTACTGCACCTAAGTTTGCAATAATATCAGCACCTGTGGTTGAAGCACCAGCTTTTACTGCTAATGCACCAGCTTTTACTGCATCATATGTTTCTCCAGTGTATATATCACCGGATGCATCTGGGTATGCTGCGGCATATGCATTTTGGAATGCGGTTACAGAGTCAGCTGCTGCTGCGGATGGTTTGACTAATACAAATCCTTCCATTGCATCTGCAGTACCGGTAGATTCTGAGAAAATACCTTCATCTGCGACACCGTCTGCTCCAATTACTTTACCTGTATATCCTTGTGCATCTAATTCTACAAAGAATAATGAACCATCAGTAGCATAAGAAATAGCTACAACTACTCCAGGTTCTTCTGCAAGTACAGTTTGTACTGTAGTTGCGAAGTCTGTTTGGGTTTCTGCGTAAGTTACAATTGTAGCAGAATTACCAGAGGTTGCTTCAAAATTGTCTTTTGTTGAGTTAGCAAGACCGGTACCATATGCATTGTCTAATGCGACAACTACCATTTTGGTTACACCAGCTGCGTTTGCTAAATCAGCTAAAACTTTTCCTTGTAAGGCATCAGATGGAGGTGTTCTCCATAAGTAACCTTCATCACCTGCAACTTTGTGATCATCAAATAATGTGATAGCGGGTGAGGTTGATGCGTATGAAATCATTGGTACACCAGCTTCAACAGCAACTGCAGCAGCAGCCATAGTGTTTGAAGATCCAGCAGCACCAACTACGTAGTGTACTCCAGCATCGACAGCAGCAGTCATAGCAGCAGAAGATCCTTCTGGTGTGGTTGCTGTATCGTAAACTGAAAGCTCAAATGTATATCCATCAAAAGCAGAGTCATTGTTTAAATCAGAAACTGCTAAAGCTGCGGCTTTTTCAAAACCTCCGGAATAAGCGGATAAACCACCTGTTTGAGGAGTTAAGAGACCGACTTTGACGGTTACATCTTGATCTAATGAGCTGTTTGCTGCAGCAGGTGCAAGCATTAAAGCTCCGATCATGAGTGTTATAAAGAATATTCTTTTCATTTTATTTTATTCTCCTTGAAACTAAATTGATAACTTAAATGAGATTTTAGTAATTAATTCAGGTTCCAGCATTAATATATTCTACTCGATATTTATATATTTTATCTTATCTAGCTATGTGCAGTGACACCATAAGGGGTTATTATTTAAATTATATCCAATTTATATATATTAATTAATCTGCATTTTCTGGTTCGGTATTATGACCAAGATAATAAGATCCTAAATCTGTATTATTTAGTAAATTATGACCAGTATCTTCATGAACCACTTGACCTGCAGCTAAGATATAACCTCGATCTGCTATTGCAAGACCAGATTTAGCATTTTGCTCCACCAACAATACAGCAACACCAAGCTCATCTCTCAACTTTTTGACATGTTCCATAATTTCGGTTACCAAATTTGGTTGTAAAGCAGCACTTGGTTCATCAAGAATAATCATTTTTGGATTTGTTATTAATGCTCTTGCCATTGCTAAAGTTTGCCTTTGTCCTCCAGAAAGAGTCTTTGCAGGCAGTGATCGTCTCTCTTTAAGTATGGGATAGGTATTAAATATTTTATTTTTTGCATTTTTTAATTCATTTGCGGTTAATGAAAAACCACCCATTTCTAAATTTTCTTCTATTGTTAGAGAAGGAAAAACATTGTTTCGTTGGGGTACGAAACCTATATCATTATGCACCATTTTATTTGATTTTATATTTATTAAATCAATTTTTTCTTCTCCAGGATAGTACATAACCTTACCTTCATGGTGCGTGATTAAGCCATAGATAAGTTTTACAAGTGTGGATTTTCCAGAGCCATTTGGGCCAATGATACAAACTATTTCTTTTTTCTTGACATGAATATCAACTCCATGTAGAATTTTAATTTTAGGACCATAGCCTCCATGTAAATTTATAGTTTCTAAAATTTTATCCATTTTTATTAACCTCTATTTACCTAAGTAAGCTTCGATTACTTCCTTATTTTGTTTGACTTCTTCCGGTGAACCATGAGTAATTATTTCACCTTGATTTGCGACATAGACATGATCAACTTCAGCTCGCATAATTACATCCATATCATGTTCAATAAGCAGAATAGTTAAACCTAAATTATTTTTTAATTCGACTATTTTTTGAAATAATTTTTCGGTTAAAGCTGGATTTACTCCTGCTGTTGGTTCATCTAATAGTAACATTTTAGGTGAAGACATCAATACTCTACCGATGTCTACTAATTTTGATTGACCTCCACTCAAATTTTTAGCATATTCATATGCCATGTGTGTGATATCTAATAATTCTAAAATTTTAAGAGCCTTAGATTTTAATTCTTCTTCTTGTTTTTTGAAATGTGATCGAAATAGTGCATTTAATATTCGTTCTCCGATTTGTTTCTTGGGAGGCAGCATTAGATTTTCTAGTACGGTTAATTCTTTGAACAATCGGGTATCTTGATAAGTTCTTGATAGGCCATATTTTGCGATATCATATGTTTTTTTACCCAATATATCGATACCATCAAAAATAATGCTATCCGAACTTTCATCTGCAGGGAGTACTGCACTTATAATATTGAATAGAGTAGATTTACCGCAACCATTTGGGCCAATTAAGGCAGTTAGGCTGTTTTCTTTGACTTCTAAAGAGAGATTATTGAGTGCTTTTAACCCATCAAAAGACTTTGAAATATTATTTATTTTCAGTAACATTATATTTCATCTCCTTCGATCTCTTTTTCATTTGACAATAATAAATTACCATTACTCTTTGAGATTATATCTGTAACTTGGGAACCAGGTGGAAGTAAAAATTCTCCATTCACTCTCGGACGATAAGCTCTTTCTGGTAAAACTCCACGGGGGGCAAATCTAATAAACAATATCAATATTAGACCTACGAATATTAATTGTAAATATGCAATAGCTAGATCCGGTGCATTTGGTCGGATCAATTTTAGGATGGAGTCAAGTAAATTAAATAATGTTGAGCTTTCATTATCAAGCAATCTAGATGCACGATTCAATACTACAAAAATTGTCGCTCCTAATAGCATTCCTTTATTGTTACCTCGACCTCCAATTATGTAAACTACCCAAACATTGAATGTTATAAGAGGGAGAAAACTTTCTGGAAATACAGATACATTAATCCATGCGGTGAGTACTCCTCCTAAAGCAGCAACAGCTCCGGATAGAGCCATAATTTGTACTTTTGCATTTAATGTATTCTTACCATATGTTGAAGTGACTAAATCATCTTCTCTGATTGATCGTAATATTCTTCCGTATGGAGAATGAGTTAATCGTTCGCAAATAAAGTAGATAATAATAAACATGAGAAAGCCAATAGCAGCAATTACAAAACGATAAGGAATTTCAATTCCAAATAACAAACCATTAGTGGTATCATGCCATTCTTTGAATGGCAGAGGTATTTGAAGTATTGCCGGAGTACTAGGACGTTCACCATTAATAATAGGGCCTCGTAAATTGGGTTCTGTTTTCATTAGTTGTCTAAAAATTTCCCCAAGTGTGATTGAGACAATTGCAAAATAATCATCTTTCAGACGAAGTGTACTTAATGCAATTATTGCAGATACTATAGCGGTGATAATCATTGATAAAAATATTGCGAGAATTGTATTTACTCCTGAATTCACAGCCAATAATGCATAAATTACAGCACCTAACGCAATTTGGAAAACAACACCAAAATTGAGGACTCCTACCAAACCTGTACTAAGATTTAGAGAGATACCACATATTGCATAAAATGTTATGAAAACTAATATTTCTTGAGCGGTCACTGCTTTTCCTAATTGTATTAACATAATTTCTGCACAAACAAAAAAATATCCGAAGGCTATGAACCTCCGATTTTCGACCATTTTTTCTTCTTTGCCCTCTGATTTTTGAAAAAGGTAAAACAATAATATGGGTAATAATAGCATTATGGATGATGGGGTGTCTTCAATGTTCAGAGGAATGAATATCAAGTTTCGAAATAGGATTAAAGTCATTCCTAAGAAAGTATATAACAAAGCTCTATTATCCACCATTTGAATTTTGTTATGAATATTTTTAATAACATTTTTTGTCTTCATAATTATTCATCTCCATATAATCCCTGAGGTTTAAACAAAATTACAAAAATCAATATAATGAAAGGTGTAATTGTATTATAACTTACTAAAGCGGTACGCTCATAAGGTGTATCCAATAAAATACGTTCAATGCTTGTAAGATAACTATTTGATAGTACTTGTGTAAATGCGATAATCATAGCGGCATAAACACTTCCTTTTAAGGACCCTACACCACCTAAAACAATCACTGCGAAAGCAGGTAAAAGGAATAAAAACCCTGAAAAAGGTATAACAGGAAGGGTTGAGGCAAATATAATTCCGGATACACCTGCTAATCCACCTCCAATGAACCAAGTAATACGAATCATTCTTAATGTATCAATGCCTGATATTTCTGCTAAATCTTTGTTATCCGCAGTTGATCTAAGTGCTTTTCCTAATTTTGTCTTTTCTAAAAATAGAAATAAACCACCAACCATTACTAAAGATACTGTTAATGCAAGAAGTATTTCGTATCTAAGAGCAAAATTTGTTCCCTTGATGTTTAGTGGAGTTACGCCACTTATTGAACCAAACAAAACAGAAGGAATGTCTATTCTAGGAATTTCTTGAGATGAGGGCAATCTAAAATATACTGCTTTCCCTCCATAAAACATAGAAACAATATTACGAATAATTAAGCCAACTCCGATACTCGATATCATTAATGCTTCGTTTGATGCATTTAATTGTCGTATAGGTTGAAAAACTAATAGATCACTTAGAAGTGCCACAATACCTGCTAAGAGGAAGGCAACCAATAGTGCACCAAAATAATCTTGAAGAATTGGTGATCTTTCACTGTAAATTTCCGACCAAGCGACACCCACGTAGGCACCAACAATAAAGAGTTCCGCATGAGCAAAATTTGCAAAACCTATGAGTTTGTAAGTCATATTTAATCCAATTGAAATGCAGAGATAAATGCTGAAAACATAAAGGGTAGAGAAAATTATAAATGAAATATCCATTCGCAAATTAGTATTAATAATATTAACAAATGTATAAATTGAAAAAAGTAAAATACTTAAATTTTTAAAAATATAGTTCCTATTTTCGCTTAACCATGTTTTTCTTTCGTGCGTTGAGGTTAAAGCCTTGAACTCTTTTACTTTTTCAAACATCATTATATTGCAAAATTAATTTATGTTTAAACCTTTCCAACCAATTATTAATTGAGAGCTATAATATTTCTATCATTGGACTTTTTATGAGTTACAGAGATATCAAAGCTAAATAAATCAATATGAAAATACCTAAAAATAATACTATTTTTGAGAAATCAAAATTATTTGCAATTTTTATGAGGTACTTCATAGTTATTAATCCAAAAACAGCACTAAAAATAATTCCAATTATTATTCCGGTTGGCTCTTCTATTAATGCAGAGACACTATTTTCCATGAAAATTAGATCAAATAAATCTAAAACTATTGCGCCCATAATAGCGGGGACTGCCAATATGAAAGATCCTTTAAAAGCTTCCTCACTATCAATATTTACTAATAATAAAGCTGTGATGGTAGTACCGGATCGGCTTACACCAGGAATAATTGTAATTCCTTGTGAAAGACCAACAATGGCCATTTGAAAAAAAGTAATTTCTTCAAGGTTTTTATTTTTATTGAGGAAATATTTTCGTGATCTTAATAGTAATGATGTAAATATAAGAGATATACCCAATATTAACATAATTAAGTTTCCGAAGTTTTCGTTATTTAAAGAATTAGTCAATAAGTACTTGATTGGAAGACCTACGATGCCTGTAAAGATACTTGTAATAATGATAAATTTTCGTAAGAAATCTCCATCTTTATCTTGGATATTAAGAACGGTTTTCCATTCTTGACGATAGTAAATTATTACGGATATCAAGGTGCCTAAATGTAGCCAAAAAGCTATTGAAAGTATAAGATTAGAATTTTCAATACCAAATAAAGTGCCAAGCAATATTATTTGACCTTCTGAAGATACGGGTAACCATTCCAAAACTCCTTGCACAACACCTAATACAATGAACACCCATATTGATATCATATTTCGATCTGGTTTAATTTGGATATTAAGTTTTAGACTTTTAATTGTTTCAAAGTGAATGCATCAAACAATATTAAAACTGAGAAAATATATTAAAATTGATTGAATATGGTAAGTAAACCAAATTTCCCTCCATCTGTGATCCTTGATAAAGAAAGTATTATAATTTGGGATGAAGATATTTCCTCTATATTATATTCTAATGGATACTTTGGAAAACCATTAGGGTTAAGAAAACCAACACCTGGAAATTTAAAAAGACCGTTAGTTTTATCATTATTCGATGGTTTAATTTTGTTGGAAAATTCAATTATTTCTATATCTTTGAATGATAAGAACATAAATATAGATGAGTTTGTTAAACATGCAAATAACTATTATGAAGATTTTTATGATAAGTATCAGGTTTACAAATATCTTAGAGATTTAGGATATATAGTCAGACCTGGTATGAAATTTGGAAGTGATTTTGTGATCTATGAAAAAGGCCCAGGAATTGATCATTCAAAATGGGTAGTGCATATTGAAAAAGATAAAAAAGAATTAAAAGCAATTGAAATTGTTAGAGCAGGTAGACTAGCTGCATCAGTGAAAAAAAGATATTTAATCGCAACAAGTATCTCAAAAGGGAGTCCCAAATTGTATAGTTTTGATAGAGTGAAAATATAAGATATAAATTGAAAATAGTTGAGTAAATTTTGAATTATTTATATAGTTTTAACTCAATTAAATAATATAAGGTGATTAATCATTTCTGAAGAAAACAAAAAAATTGATGAATACATTTCAGAAGTTGTAAATAATAGTAATAATGCTAATATAGATGCACTAGGTGTTAGAGTTCAAAATTTAAAAAATATAGCACATGAAAATAAAGAATTATATGATGAATTGTTTGAATCATATTCGGGTAGTTTAGATGAATTAGGATCTAAATTTAGGAATATTCGGGAAAATCTAAAATATTTATCTTATGATGACTTAGATATTGAAAAATTAAGAATATTTGGAGGGCCGATTAATTATAGTGAACAAAAACAAGAATTTTCAAATGACCAAGTAGAAGATAAAGAATATAATATTTTAGAAAAGGTTGCTAATTCGATTGAAAATGAGGAAAATCGATCATTTGTTGATGACATAAATAATTTAGTGGAAGAAGAAGTAACACAATATGAAAATGAAATTCAAGAAAATACAAATTATAGTGAGCCAGACACTATATCTGCTAACGAAACATACGATGAAAGAAGAGAAGATAACATTAGAGATGCATTTCAAAAACCTGCTGAGGCACCCGATATGAATGCTATGAGAAATGAAATCATTAATGCAATTAAATCAGAGTTACCAAAACCTGCTGAAGCACCCAATATGAATGCTATGAGAAATGAAATCATGAATACTATAAGAGCTGAACTTCCAAGGCAGAATAACATGCCTGATATGTATAATTTGAAAAATGAAATCATGAATACTATAAGAGCTGAACTTCCTAAAACTGGTGAAATTATAAACTCAATTAGGGCTGAATTACCAAAACATGTTGAAGCACCCGATATGAATGCTATGAGAAATGAAATCATTAACGCAATAAAATCAGAGATTCCAAAACCTGCTGATGCACCTGATATGAATGCCATGAGAAATGAAATCATTAATGCGATTAAAGCAGAATTACCTAAACCTGCTGAAGCTCCTGATATGAATGCCATGAGAAATGAAATCATTAATGCGATTAAAGCAGAATTACCTAAACCTGCTGAAGCTCCTGATATGAATGCCATGAGAAATGAAATCATTAATGCGATTAAAGCAGAATTACCTAAACCTGCTGAAGCTCCTGATATGAATGCTATGAAAGATGAAATTATTAATGCCATGATGATGAAAAACAGAGACCAAAGATATGAAGATAGTAGAGATAGAATAAGAGATCAATATCAAAGAGATTATAGAGAACCGCAAAGAGATCAATATCAAAGAAATTATAGAGAACCGCAAAGAGATCCTTATTTTGAAAGGAACATTAGAAGGGAATATCCTGAAAGAGATCCTTATTATGAAAGGAATATTAGAAGAGAATATCCTGAAAGAGATCCCTATTATGAAAGGAATATTAGAAGAGAATATCCTGAAAGAGATCCTTATTATGAAAGGAACATTAGAGAAGAAGACGGAAGGAATTATAGAGAACCTCAAGTTAGAACATATCAGAATAAACCAATTCAAAGAGAATATGATGGGACAAAAGTTGAGCGAAATCCAAGAGGTAATATTAATCAAGAAACTAAATCAGATGAGGCTAATAGATCTGAAAGTGAAAGGAAAACTAATTTTAATCAATCTAATGCATTTGAGAGTCTTGAAAATAATAATAAGCAAGATGAATTTGATAGAGATAATGAGAATAAGCAAGATGATGAGAATAATCGTTTTAGTGGGTTAATTTCAAGAATTAAAAAAGATGAAGATGATAAAGAATATTAAATTCATATAAGTTTGCTAGCTTCTAATAATCCATTCCCACCTTTGTAGGTAATATTATTAATATTTACACGAACAAATTGATCAACGTCATTTTGTTCTAAGAATTTAATGCCATATTTCTTTTTGAAAACTGATAGGTAAAATGCAGAGATTGTTTTAAGTTCGGAGTCAATATGTTCAACGTAAAAATAATTTTCTTCTATAAAATTTATAGCTTCACTGAATTTCCATAAAGAAAGAGCTTCAATACAATTTCTAATTATTATTGTTTCATGTGATTTTTTCAATAATTCAAATATATCTTGTGCAAATTCGTTTGTTTGAATATGTATCATAGACCTAATTACAGCAGCTTGAATTTTCGTATCTTGTGTACTTAATAAATCAAGGAGAGGTTGATAAACTTTTTTAGTACCTAAACGACCCATAATCATTATAGAATATAATTTTACATAATCATCAAAATGGGTGCGTGCAGATTTTATTATTTTGTCTAAGGAGTCAAGACCCAATATTTCGGAGTAGGATTGTATTGCCATCTGACGTACAGTTGATGCTTCATCTTCATAGGCGACTTCCAATAATTTATGAGCGATATCGGGAGTACCGATTTCTCCCAATTCTCCTGCTGCCTTTACTCGATCATTCGCATCTTGGGAATATAACCTTGATAATGTTATACTAAGTTTATCATTATTTCCTTGATTCATTATTATCATACTAATCTAATTATATATTATATCTACTATTATGGAATTTGATATTTATTAAGTTAAAATCGAAAACCGAAGCTCATTGCATCGGGACATGCGTCCACACAATTTCCACATGATATACATAAATTATTTTCAATTCCATCTGGATTTTCCTCTGTGATTGGAACATCCGTTGGACAAGCTTTTTCACACGCATTACATCCATCTACACATTTTGCTGCATTTCTTTTGATTGCAATTAAAGAATTACCTGAAGTGTAACCTAACAAAGCACCAGTAGGACAAATCCATCTACAATATGCTCGGGGAATTTTAATTGAAACATAAGTGAATACTACAAGTACAATTGATTTCACAAAAAAGAGAAGATCTAAATTATCTAATAAAGACGCATTACCTGATAAGTCAAATACACCCCATATTAGTGCATAAAAGAATGTGACAAACATCGTTCCTGCGGGATCAATAACTCCATATGGGATGAAAGTCCAAAATTCGCCACCTGTTAAATCTCCATTTAATCTTTGAAGGCCAAAAAAGCCGGTAATTATTACAGAACCCCACAAGAAAAATCCACCGATATCTTGTAATTCTTTATTGGTTGGACGTGAAACTTTTAATTTTTCTACAAAACCGAGATTAGCAAACATTGATAAGAAGTCTTGCCAAAAACCAATTGGACAGGCCCATCCACATGTGAGTTTACCAAATAAACTACCAGTCAAGAAAAATACTCCTAAGACTAAAAATGGAAATTGACCGTTAGCTAAAATATATTGTAGCGCACTGAAACCACCCCAAAATGTTGCATAAGGTGCACCAGGTGGTAGCACTACGGGTAAAGGAAAATTAGTACGAGAAAAACCAAATATTACTCCATTGAATAGAAGAAAGAAAGTTATTTGAGAAACTAAACGTAATGTTCTAATTCTTTTAGATGGTAAAACGGCCAACCACTCTTTAATGATATTATTTTCTGGATTTGAATTTTTAGTTGACATATTGCTACCTACCATGGACGAGGAAGTCCACCATCTTCATCACCTATCCAAGGTGAGAGAAAATCAACCCATCTATCAAAATCATTAGGAGTGATGCTATTCATTATATCTAATTCAGATAAAGCAAAACCTGTGAGTATGAAAAATAGACTCACAATAATGAAAGTAAGATACTTAATTCGGTTGTTGATTTCCATTATATTTGTCCCTTAATTTTCTATAAAATAAAGTTAGTTAAAGAGTTGCTGTTAATTATGAAAATCACTGAACAATGAAAATATTAAGTTTAAAAAAAATCATCCAAATTAGTCTGTTTTTGTGTATCCTCAATAACTCGATTTGTTTTTTGAATGATATTCAAATATCTACCTTCGCTAAAATTTTTTTCATCAACCAAGAATTTTGTAATCGCTTCTGCATCATAATTATGTGTGAAATCTAAATTAATATTTTTAGTCACATTTGGTTTTAAAAATATATCAAGAATATCCTTGTAAGGGATTGATGCATCCTTAACAGAACTAACATTTTTTTCGGTCTCTATAAAAGAACCGTATTTTTTAATATATTTGTAGGCAGATTTAGGACCAATACCTTTGACTCCATCAGGATTAAAATCTGAACCCAATAATATACCTAAATCTATCAGTTGAAGTCGAGTTAAATTTAATTTATTTGATAATATGTTTAAGTCGATCTCTTCGGGTGAAATCAATTTTACGCCTCCACCAGGTAATGCTCTTTTTCCTGAGATATTCAAATTTCGGACTATAATAGGACTACCGAATAATAGTGCATCATAATCTTGTGTAGCGGCCCCATATACTTGCCCCTCTATAGATAATTGAGCAGCTTGAGCTTCTCCTTCACCCGGGGCGTCAATGACAGGGATACCCATAAGTGATAATAATTTTTTGGCATCATCTATCATATCGCTTGTAAGATAATTTGCTCTTGTAGCAAATTTTCGAGCTCGAACTAAATCACCTTCTTTTAATGCTTTTTCATATTCTTCTTTTGCAATTTCTCGTTTTTTCCGTCTTTCTTCTTGAATTTTAGCTTTAAGTGGGTGTGATTTTCCATCAAATACATAAACAGGGTGTATTCCTTCTTGTATCAAATTCGAATTTCTTAATAGAATGCCTACTAAATGTGAAGTAACATTACCTTGGTCATCAACTAATGAACGACCTGTTTGATCCCTAATTGATGCTAAAAATTGAAACAATACATTAAATGCGTCAAAAGCTAGTTTTTTGTCTTTATAATGTGATATCTGAGTTTCTTTTTTAATTGGAAAATTGGATTGCCCAAAAATATCAGATAAGTTTTTCACTCCCATTGAAGCAGTCAAGATGATATTAATATTCAGTATTATTATCCATTTGGTAATAAAATATGATTATTGCCTAATTTTGTGATAATAGATAAAATCCAATATGATTTACATTAATTAATACTCCATTTTCATGTGGATGATTGAAAAACCATATAACACTATAAACCATTATTTCGTATGGTTTATGTTGTGAAGGTGAAAGCTAAAGATGCCAATGAAACCATAAAATACCTGAAAGAGAAAAAATTTGTTAATAATGAATACAAAATATCAAAAAATGAAAATTATGTTTTCATCCCAATAATTGACAAATTCAATAATAAAAATGAGATACTTGATAAATTTATTGTGAAAAACATCAAACTTGACAAGATAGAAAAATCTCCGAAATCTCTGTCTGATGCATTAAAAAAAATAAATCCTAATTTAACTGACGAAAAATATACAAAATCATATGATCAAATTGGCGATATTGCAATAATCGATATTGATAAAGACATGATAAAATATGAAAAAGAGATAGGAATGGCAATTTTAAATTCAAATAAATCAGTTAAAACTGTGTTCAGAAAAAGTAAAAAAGTGAGTGGAATGCTTCGATTAAGAGGATTGTCTCACATAGGAGGGGAATATAAGACAAAAACATTACACAAAGAATATGGTTTGAGTCTAGTAGTTGATGTAGAGAATACATATTTTTCTCCAAGATTGGCTACTGAACATAATAGAATAGCTAATAAGATAAAGGAAAATTCGGAAATTTTAGATTTATTTTGTAGCTTAGCTCCATTTGGCTTCCACATAGCTAATGATAAAAATTGTCATATTGATTGTATCGACATAAATCCTATTGCTATTGAAATGGTAAAAGAGAGTTTAATAAAAAATAAATTAGTAGGGAGCTTAAATCCTATTTGTATTGATGCGAGTGAGTTTTTATTGAAAAATAATAAGAAATATGATTATATAATTATGAACCATCCAAGTGGTGCTTTTGATTTCTTAGAACGAGTAGGAACTAAATTTAAAAAAGGAACTACTATATTTTATTATGATTTTGTAAAAATCAAAAATTATGAAAAAAATATAAAGGAAAAATTAAAAACAATCAATTTTGATATTGAAAATATTCATATTGTGCGACAGTCTTCTCCGAGTGAATATCATATTTGTGTAGAGGGAATATTAAATTAATAAAAGCCAGATCAGTTCGCCCATCATTAATCATCACATATGCTCATAATAATGATAAACTTCATCATCTCTGGCATATAGTGGTTTAATTTATAGTTTATTAGGAAATTTAAACATGTGTGAAAGAAGGTGAATTTCTATATAAAATACAAAGATATGATTTTTTGTAGATTTGTATATAAATTATGATCGAGTTTGAGTTATAAGTGTCACGAAAAATTAAAATCATATTCAATCCTGCATCAAGGGGTGGAAAATCAATAAAAATTAAGGATGAAGCAATTATTTTACTAGATAAACAAGAATTTGAATATGACATCATAGAAACAACAAAACCGTTAGAGGCAATAAATATGGCTAGTGATGCGAAAAATGAAGGATATGATATGGTCGTTGCTTTAGGTGGTGATGGCACTGTTCATGAAGTTGCCAATGGTGCGATAAAAACAAACATACCATTAGGCATTATACCTGCAGGATCTGGTAATGATTTTTCAAAGGCTATAGGTTTAGATGGAAGTTTGGAGCAATCAATTGACACTTTAGCAAATGGAAATATATCAAATATATCAACGGTGAAAATTGGAGATAGATACTCAATAAATGTAGCAGATGCAGGTTTAGGGGCAGATGTTGCCAAGTTAAGCATGACTACATTAAGATGGTTGAAGGGATCAATAAAATACACATTATTAATGATAAGAAAGTTAATGACACATAAACCGTATAAATGTGTTATTAAAGTAGATGGGGAAGCAATTGAAGTTGACTTGAATATTTTAGCGGTTGGCTTCGGCCAATCTTTTGGCTCTGGCATGTTAATTTTACCAGATGCAAGATATTCTGATGAGAGAATGACTATTGCAATTATAAAAAATGCGGCTCGTTTTACAATTTTAAGATTGTTCCCAAAAATTTTCTCAGGTAAACATGTTAATTATAAAAAATATGTAACTATGTTAAAAGGAAAAAAATTAGAGATAATTCCCAAATCTAGAGATATTAATATTGAAGCTGATGGAGAAGTGATCGATAATTCAATCAAAATATTTGAAGTGGCATCTCATAACTTACAAGTTTCAATACCAAGGAACTTTAAACTGGATCAAAAATCATTATGGAATAAATAAAATGATAATGTTAGTTTTTATTAATAGGATGATCAGAGTCATAATCTACACCAGTAATTACAGAGGGATTTCCTAAAGGATCAAATTTTTCATAATCACCATCAAAAATTTCATCTGATGAAATTAGTCCGTCGGAAAGAGTGATCACTCGCATGCCTTTTCTAAGCATACCTACATCATGTGTGACCATTACGATTGTAGGAGACCAATTTAAAGCTTCTATTGACTTAGATGATTTTTTATTGATGTCATATAACAAATCTATAATTTCAGCACCTCTTTGCGAGTCTAAGTCACCTGTTGGTTCATCTGCGATGATTAAATCGGGACGGTTTGCCATTGATCTTGCAATACCCACTCTTTGCCGTTCCCCTCCTGATAATTCATTTGGATAATGAGTTTCTCTACCTTCAAGTCCTACCATTGCTAACAATTGGACTGCCCAAGGTCTTCTTTTTTGTTTATCAACTCCAGCCACTAACATAGGCAATTCTACATTTTCAACTGCAGACATAGCTTCCATTAAGTGAAAATGTTGAAATACTACACCTATTTCTTCTCGACGTAGTAAAGCCAATTCATCTTCTGTGAAATTGCCTAATTCCTTTTCGTTGAATAAAATTGAGCCTTTAGTAGGTTGCTCCAATCCACCAATTAGGGAAAGTAGTGTACTTTTTCCTGAACCAGACCTACCTAATATAACTATGAATTCTCCTTGTTTAATCTCTAAATTAATTTGGCGTAAGGCATGAACTTCATATGAAGCTTGTGAATATATTTTTTTAATATTATTAAAGGAAATTAAAGAGTTCATTTTTTATCACCTATTCGTCAGCAGGTTCGATATATAATTTATTGGAATCAATATCTTCTACGAATTTAACATATTCTTTAATTTTATATTTTTCCCTTAAATATGTTGGAATTCTGACATTACCAAATTGGTTAACTACACCAACTTGTTCTCTTTTTGTTGATGCCCAATTTTTTGGATTTTCGTTATCCAAAGATCTTCTAATTCCAGCAATGGAACCATCTAAAATATTATATGATTTTTGAGTCATTCTTTCAAATCGATTATCATGAGTAACTACAACTATTGTAATATTTTCCTCATTGTTAAGATCTTGAAGATAAGAAATTACATCCATTGTTGTTTCACTGTCTAACTCTCCTGTAGGCTCATCTGCAAATAATATTTTTGGATTATTTGCTAATGATACAGCTAAACCGATTCTTTGAGCTTCTCCTCCTGATAATTTGCCCAAAGTGTGATCTTTTCGGTCAGATAATCCAACTTGATTTAATAAATCTAAAACACGTTTTTTTCGTTGTTCTCGCGTGTAGTTTCCAACTTGCATGGCAAATAATACGTTATCATATGCGGTTAATTTAGGTAATAAATTACGATCAGGCAATTGCCATAGAAAACCACAAGACTTTCTTCTAAAAATATTCAATTGATCGCCAGATAATGAATGAAGTGGATGCCCATCTACAAAAATTGTGCCTGTTGATGGACGTACCATACCTCCCAAAATATTGAGAAGGGTGGATTTACCTGCTCCTGAGGGGCCAATAATTGATATCATAGAGCCCTGTTTTATTTTTAAATCGACGCCTCTAAGAGCTTGAAAGCGTATATCTGAAGCAGGATCTTTATAATGTTTGGTTATTTGATTTAAGTCAATAAATTCAATGTCACTATTCATTTTAATCTGCCCTCAAAATTGAACCCGTTTGTTTATTTGCAGTGATTTGTACGGGTATGGCTGCGGCTAATATGCTTAATATTATTGCGGATAAGACAAATAAAGATGTTGTTATCAAAGGATATCGCAATTTAATGGGGGGTAATGTAGAGCCAAATACAGAAGTAATTAATAAAAATAAATTAGAGGAAATAAATGAACCTGCGATAATTCCAACACTGATTGAGGTGAGAACTAAAATTATTGACTCGACTACTAATAATACAAATATTTGTTTTGAGACCATTCCTACTGCCCTAAAAACTCCAATTTCACGTTTCCTTTCTGAAAGAGATATGAAAGTGAAATATCCAACTCCAATAATTGATGAAATTATTGTAATTATAAGCAATATGTCAAAGAGTTCATACATTAACAGTACTTCTGGACTATTAAATAAAGATTCTTGGATTAATACTACACTTTGAACTTGCATGCCGTTATTAATAGGAGAGTCATCGAATTGTGAAGATTGTAAATCTCTTGGTTCGGGAAATTGGTCATTAGAATTAGAGAAAATGCTAGTCAGATTTTCATGTAGCATAGTATGATTTGCCCCAATGGCAGCTTTTGCATATAATAGCGTAGTAATCTCATTTTCTAAATATTTTGATAATGTATCAATATGCATCACCACATGTAATATTTGTACCGAATTTTGTTCTATGTAAAGGGATGTAACTAAATTTGGCCAATAAGTAAATGTTCCCCCGATTTTTTCATTTATTCTAAAATCCTCATGTTGTATTGAACTATTAGAACCAATTTTCCAATTTATTGCTTCTAACTGATCTGATTGAATCAGAATATGTTTGGCGTTAATTATATCCATTAAATTTTTTAGAGTTTCATTTGAGTATGATGAGTCCCAAAATGCGGTATCTAAATATGTATTTGGATCGATGGCTAATATTGATATTTGATTATAAAGAGTTGATCTGGATTGTATATCGATTTTTTGAATAAATGCAGTATTAGAAATTTGTGTCAAATTGGTGACAGCTTCGAGTTTATTAGTATCGTTCATTTCTACTCCTTGGACTGAAAAATCTGCACCAACATTATAATAGGTAGTTTCATTACCCCAAGATGAAAAGGAACCGGGTACACCTAATGCTACAAAAGAAAACATCATTCCGATTATAAGTAGAACTGCCAATTTAGATGCTGAAAATTTATTATTTCTCATGTTTCTAGTTGCTAAAGCAATCAGATTACCTTCTTTTAACCAAAGAAAGTCAGATATGAAAGTTAAAAAGTTAGAATAAAATCTGGAAACTAAAAGAGGGATACCTATAACAAGTATAGGTAAGGTCCAGGGGGAAAAAAATATTAATGTATTGTAAATAAATTCTTCAAATGTTAAATATCTTAAGGCTAACCAAAAACCGATACCTATTACTGTAAATATGACATCTAAGTAAAATCGTTTCCAGAATGGAATTTTTGTTTCCTCAGATGCCTCTCCTTCTTCAACAGTTGTACGTGAAATAGATAAAATGGAAAAAATATTAAGATCTAAGGATAATATTAATCCTATTATTGGCATTCGATAGAACCAATTATTTGGTACGAACAAGGTGCTTTCTTCACCAAAAATATTATTTTGAGTTATAATTTGTTGGGTCCATGGTAATGAAATAATCATACCAAAAATAGTCGCTATAAATGCACCAACTAAAGCATCTGAAATCATCATCGATTTTAATTGATTAGAGGAAATCCCTCTTATTTTCATTATTGATACTAAATTTTGTTTTCTTAATTCAACCAAATTTAATGAAAAATAAACTAAATAGAGGGCTATAGCAAGCATAGGGAGTGATATAACTAACAATAAAAACCGTAGGCCGGTACCTTCAAATTGTGCATCATATATTCGCCATTCTGCACTTGAATATACATTGGAGTCAAATCCTAAATTGATGATGAAATTATTTACGTCATTCATAATTGAATTTATGGCACTTAAAACAAAATCTACTTCCATGCCTTTTAAATTATCAATATCGATAAATGCATTTACTACTTGTGCGCGTAGGACATTTTGTTTATTTTCAAAAAAGTTTGGCATTGAACTATTAGAAACAAATATTCCATTTCTTAATTGCCAAGTATAATCATACCCAATATCCCAACCAAAATTGATATCCTCATCTGTAACTTCCCACCAACCATCAAAATTTATAGTGAAATTGTTGGAGTCTTGGTAAGGGCCAGTAAAAATAGTTGTATTTAAATTTTCAAAGAGACTTTCATTTATTGAAATGAAGTTGTTCCCATTGAAATAATCTTCGGAAATTGTTAGTAAGGTAAAATTCTCATTCCATACAAGATTTTGGGGAAAGGTGGGGAAATTCTGTAAAATATTAAATTGTTCTATTGTTATGCTATTTCCTTCGATATAGATATCAAACTCTTCTTCTATTGGGAGATTAAGTTGTAGACTTAGTCCAAAAGAATAAGCATATTCGATATTTTTTGCAATCATACCATAATTGGATGCTGCCTCAGAAAATTTTGTCATTATTTGATCTTGATAATCCATAAAATAATTTTGAGTTGGATTTGGATTTTTTGACCAGACGTCTTTATATTCTGTAATTTGGAATAATGGGAGTTCCCCATCATCAAGTGCATCTTGATATATATTTCCTATTGGAGCGGATGTCAATAGAATAATTTGTGAAATTACAGTGATGGCTAAAATGATACCGATTATAGATACTAGTAAGTACCTTCTATTTATTTTTAGATATTTTGAAATTAAGGGAGAGATGTCTCGAATATCGTCATCTCCAATTTTATTTCTGAGAGATGTTTGGACAAACTTGAATAAAACGATCAAAAATGCGCTGATTAAACAAAATAGCATGAAATTGTCAGACTGTGGAATATCAATTATCAGAAGTACAACATATAAATTTATCAAAAATAGGAAGACAGTAAGAGATTTTGTTTTACCATTAAATTTTGATGATTGTCTTTCATAATTGGTTTGTGACATGATTTGACGTCCATAATAAATATATCATCAACATATAAAACTTAGACAATATGATTTCACTTGAAAATTATTTATGAAATATAATTTTGAAATTTTAAGAATTAAGAAATAATGTTGATGATTTTATACTAAATAATAATAACTGTTATTATTAAATAGTTAATAGGGAAGATATGAGTAAGGTCCATGATGTATTGATAATTGGGGGTGGACCTGCAGGCGTTATTGCTGGAATAGGTATTGCAAAGGAAGGCTATGATGTTGTAATAATTGATAAGAAAGAGAGAGGTAATATAGGTAAGAAAAATTGTGGAGATGCATTAGATACAAAACATACAAATATCTTATTTGAAGAGCTAGGGATTGAATTACCTAACTTAAATAATGGAGAAGTAAGATCTGAAGTTAGCAAGATTACGATTGCGTCAAAGTCTTTGGATACTAAATTGACAGCCAGTGCACCAGCATATCAAGTTGATAGATTAAAATATGGTCAGACATTATTGGAAACTGCTGAAAAGAATGGAGTGAAAATATGGGACCAATGTACAGTGAGAGGAATAATTATTGAAAATAATTATATAAAAGGAGTGAATTATTTTAATCAAGATGGTGAGAGAAAAACAATATTAGCAAAAATCACAATTGATGCATCAGGGTTTATTGGAGTAATGCGAAAAGATATTCCAAAATCGATGAGTAATGGAGTTAATTTAAGCTTTCCCAAGAAATGGACAGTTGGATCATATAGAGAAATAGTACAATTCAAAGATGGCAAAAATCATAAATTTCAAAATGAAATTGTATTACTATATCATAAAAAAATCAAACCACCAGGTTATGCATGGATATTTACTGAGGGGAAAGATAAACTCAACCTTGGGATTACATGGGTTAAAGATATTAAATATCCAGAGGGTAAATCCATGAAAAAAATATATTCTGAAATATTAGGGGAATATTTTAATCCTGAAGATTACATAATATTAGATAAAGGTGGAGGAAATATACCAGGTATGCCAAATTTTGATACATTAGTTGTAAATGGTGGGATGATTGTAGGTGATGCTGGAGGTTTAGCGGACCCAACTACGTTTGAAGGGCATGGACCTGCTCTAGAGTCGGGTAGATTAGCTGCAATAGTTGCTGTAGATGCATTGAAAGAAGAAGATTATTCTAGTGAAAAACTATGGAAATATAATAAATTAATAATGAATTACCCAGGGAGTATGCATGCTCAATCATTTTTAGTTGCTAAATTTATTAGAGAAATGGGAGTTGAAAACTTTTCATATTTACTGGGAAAAAATATTGTCACAGAGGATTTTATGAATAAAGTTTTTCGAGAAAAACAAAAAATATCTTTTATAATGGCATTGAGTATAATAGGAAAATCATTTCCGAAATGGAATATTTTATTGAGATTGCTTAAAATTTACTTCAGAGTACAAAAAATAGGAAAAATATATATTGAAGATTATCCCGAAAATCCTTTATTATTAAATGACTGGAGACTAAAAAGGAATAAAGTTATAGGTGAAAATTTCTAGCCCCAAGTTATTGGTACTTCATAAACAACATCAGTTTTACTTTTCTCTTTGTAGGAAAATTTTATAATTGCACCAGAGGCCTTTGTATGATTACCATAAATTTGGGCAACTGCATATGCTAATTGACCTTTAGAAATAGATTCTGGATGTATTTGATTTAATTTCCCAACTTGTTTAATGTCACCCTCGGAATATAAAATTTCACAATCAATTAAGTCAATTGTAAAAGGATTACATATTATAATGAAACGTACAGTGGTCATCATTTCTTCCTCATCATAAATTAGAGGACCTAATTCATGAGGACGGATACCAATAATAGCTTGTGGTTTATTCAAGATTTGAAGTATGAGTAGAAATATTATGTAAATTGGTAATAATATTTGAGACAAAGTCATAATTAATACTTGTCCAGAAAATCCGAAAATTAATAATTCGATTAAGATAAGATAAAGTAAAAATTCGGTACTTGAGTCAAATATATTTAGAAATATTGAAAACCATCTGTATTGCCAAGCTCTATTAACTTGATCGGTTAATCGTTGAGCTAGGGTATTTGGAGAGGAAGTTGTTTTTTGTTTTTCTTTTGTTAATAAATCTGCGAATCTATTAAGATCCATTGAGTCGTAATCCATGGTGGTAAGTAAAATATTCGATGTTTGCATTCCAGTATAATTGAATTTAATCATTTTAGTGTCAAGAAAAATTCTAATTGCAGCATATGATTGATTCGTCTCGGTATCAGTGATTGTATCATCTGTGATGTTTAATATATTTTCGAACTTAATCTTCTTTCTGGTGAACCAAAGATATGGAAGCACTAAACCATGGTCGTCAAAGAAATATTTGCCCTTTATAATTTCTTTCCTAGCATATAATATTGAATAAAATAAGGTGATTATAAGTATTGCAAGTCCATCACTGAATTCATTATATATCCATCTAATCATTGTTGAGATTACTGCGAGATTTGAAATTACATAGATATATATCTTTGGTTTATGTTCCCAAATTGGTTTTTTTCGTACAGAAGGAAGTAAAACATTACTATTTCGAGATGTATCATCGAAAATTTGTAGGTCTAATTGACTTGCTGCTTCAACCATAATCATAAGCTGATCAACATTTTAGATATATATTGGTATTGTACAATTTTTATTTACTAACATTACTAAAAAATATTATTTTGATATTATCATAAATAATTAATGGGGATAAGAATATATTAATAATTCTGATCTTTGTGGTAATGTGGTCAAATCACAACTACCGTTAAGATCAGCTATAATAGAAATATTAAGATTGAAAAACGGGATGATGTTAGATAATGATTTATTGATCGCATTGAAGAAAAGATATGGAAATTATATATTTTCTGACAGTGAAATTGGCAAAGCATTGCTAACATTGGAAACTCAAGGGTTAATTCATGTGCAAATAATACAGGGGAAGAAAAAAATTATTCAGGAAATTAAAGAACATGATGGATATTTAGGAGTTGAGGAAGAGTAATTTCAACTTATAAATTATGATGATATATGAAATGCTAAATATAAGATATGGTTTGATAATGTATGAATATTGAGGAAATAGATGCTTTTTTTTTTGATTTGGATGGTACCTTATTGGGTTTAACAGATGATGACTTTATGAGAATTTATACTGGTTTAATCTCAAAAAGATTTGAAAAATATTTACCTAAAAAGAAATTTATTGAGGCTTTATTAGGAGGTACAAATGCCATGTTTAAGCATAATGATAGCAATAATTTTGTTCTCGAGTCATTTTTCAATTATTTTACGGATAAAACAGGGATTAGTCGAGAAGAGACGTATAATAATTTTCAAAAATTTTATATGAATGAATTTGGAGAATTAGAAAAGGCTTGTGAGAAGATAGAAGTTGGGCCCAAAATTATTAAAATATTAAAGAAGATGAATAAAAAAATCGTTTTAGCGACAAATCCGGTATTTCCTGAAATAGCGACAAGGAAAAGATGTGAATGGGCAGGATTATCATTTAATGATTTTATACATGTTACTCATGCTGAAAATTCAAATTATTGCAAACCAAATCCTAATTATTTTATTAAAATGTGTGAAATGATAAATGTAAACCCAAAAAGAGTATTAATGGTGGGCAATGATTTTCTTTTTGATATGTCTGCATCAAGTATTGGAATAAAGACTTGGATGATTGATAATTATCAAAGTAATTTAGAATTTAAAGAAAAATATAGTGTTGATTACAAAGGGTCATTAGTTGAGCTATATAATTTGTTAAATAAATAGTAATTGTGAATAAATTGACTGATTTTAGGAGAATAAATGTTTACAATTAAAAAAATATAAAATATAAGCATGTAAAAGTACAATATAGAGGACAATCAGTAGGGTTGATGATTGTTTTTAAGGGAAAAAATTAATTTTTTAATTTTACATTGCTTTAATTATAATTGGCCCTAAGGAAGTGAGAAAATGGTTAGAATTGATAATTTAGATAATGAAGGATTGAAAAAATTATGTTTGCAATTACTGAAATTGGATGATGAAAATGATATTATAGAAAAATTAGCTAAATATGGTATAAAAGATCAACCTGAGTATTGGACAGATTATGGTCAGGAACCATCTAATTATTCAATAATTGGTGGACAACAATCAACATCAGATAGAGCTTTAGTAGAAAAATTGACAAATTCAATAGATGCGCTGTTAATGTTAGAGTGTTATAAGAAAGGGTTAGATCCAGAAAGTGATAAATCTCCAAATAGTATCCGAGAGGCTTTGGAAGAATTTTACAATATGAAGAATGGTAAATTATCAGATTTGGATGATGTACAACAAAAAAGTTTAGCAGAAAACATACAATTAATCGCTACAGGAGATTTAAACTCACCATCTATCTCAATAATAGACAAAGGAGAAGGACAATCACCTTCGAGAATGCAGGATACGTTTTTATCATTAATGAAATCAAATAAGACCAAAATAAAATTTGTTCAAGGAGCTTACAATATGGGATCAACAGGATCTTTAAGATTCTGTGGAAAGAAAAATATACAACTTATAATATCTAAAAGAAATCCAAAATTAGCAGATAAAAAAGATGAAGATCATGATAAATGGTGTTTTTCAGTAATTAGAAAGTTCCCGCCTCGAGAAGGAGAAAAAAACATAGTATACAGGTACCTTACATTAAATAATAAAGTTTTAAGTTTTGTGAGCGATGGATTAAAAATATTACCTGACATTTCAAGTAATCAAAATTATAAAAACCAGATGGATAGTGGAAGTTATGTTAAGATGTTTAATTATGCATTACCACCTGGTTTAAAATCAAATATAAATAAAGATCTTACAAAGAGATTGGATGCTTTATTGGTTGAACCTGCTTTACCTATTACGGTTTTAGATAGAAGAGATTATGAAAATCAAAATTCATTTAAACCTGGGTACGTAAAGGGAATTGAAATTAAATTATATGAGAGAAAGGAAAACCGATTAGAAGAAAACTTTCCATCTTCAGGCTCATTCTCACTAAGAGAAACAAATTTCATTTACAAAATATATGCTTTCAAAGATAATAATTACAAAAGATATTTTTCTAAAGATTCCATAATGTTGACTCTTAATGGACAAGCACATGGATTTTTATCGAGTACATTTCTTGCAAGAAGAGGAGTAGGTCTATCTCACGTAAAGGATTTGGTGATTATGAGTGTAGATTGTAGTCAAATGTCGAGAGATTTACAAACTGAGATATTTATGACCTCTCGTGATAGACTGTTAGCTGGTGAGTTAAAAGATGAATTAGAAGCAAAAATAGAAAATGTATTAGGAAGTCATAAAGGATTAGAAAAACTTAATCTGAAAATTAGAACAGATAAAGCATCTCAAGTTGGAGATGATACTGTATTATACAAAACCGTAGAGAACATTATTAACGAACCAATTATGAGGGATGTCATACGATATGGTAGAATGGTTAGTCGGACTGTAGAAACATATGAAGAAAATGAAGAAAAAGTATCATTGAATTTTCATCCAAGTATGTTTAAAGTTGCAAATGATTATACCAAAGATACTCCAAGAGTAGCGACAGCAGGAAAACCATTTGCGATTAAATTTGATACTGATGTTGCAAATGATTATTTTGATAGGATCTCTGAACCTGGATCTATAGAAGTTAAGGTAGGAGGGAAAAAATTAGAAGAAGGAAAGTTTTTCAATAAACGATTGTGGAATGGTGAATTTCATTTGATGATAAATAACGAAAATGAATTTACTGAACAAGAATTATTAGATTTTGAAGTCACAGTAAATGATAATGAGAATAATAAATCATTCAACTCAAATTTTTATGTTGAGGTAAAAAAACCTAAACCTACTTTGCCAAAAAATGGTGTGTCAAATTCATCACCAAAAAGACCAAGAGTCAATAGAGGAGTTAAAACACCTAATATTAATCGAATTTTCAAAGATATGTGGAATTATCATAATTTCGATAGGTTCTCAATAGGATATGCAATACCTGAAGATGATGATTTTAATGTCTATATAAACATGGATTCAGATTATGTGAAAAGTGAATTAATGAATGCCGATGATAGAAAAAGAGAAGTATTTACATTCGCATATTCAACTATGATTACATTATTTTCATTAGTTTATGTGAATAAATTAAAAAGAGAGGCCTTGGAGAAAGAATGGGATGTTGATGTTGAACATGAAACTAGATTATTATTTGATGCGATAGGACCAACCTTGATTCCAGTTGTAAGACATATATTAACTCAATATGAAAAAATATGAGTTTCTAATCTGAGATAATTATATCAAAATCCATATTCCTTTTTTTCATCTCACTGAGAAAAATGTCGAAAGGAACGTCTACTTCTCCATATAGAACACCATATTTGGTGATATTTTTTTCTAGTATCATTTGGGCGATAATACTTATTGGGTAAGCCGTGGTGCGTCCCATTGATGTGATTTGATTTACTTCATCCATATAATCAATTAATTCCCACTGGTGCTTTGTAGGCTTATCACGTATTAGACCTTCGACAATAATCCTTACTATAACTAAATCGGGAGTATTTTTGGGTAATAATTTTGATAATTGTTTTTCAATAATTTCTCTATAAGTAAATTCATTGATTTTTTGCTCTGATAATAATTCATATTCTTGTAAAAATTGGAAAAACTTAGCGTGCCCAGGATATCGAATTGTTTTATAATTTAAGTCATTAATTTTATTTTGAAATAAATTAGGTAATGAACTAGAACCACCTGAAGTATGAAATGCCTCTAACTCGCCTATGGGATCTTTGAACTGTAATTTTTCAACTTCTGTTAAACTTGGTACCTTGGTTATTTTTGCATTCTTCAAAATTACTGATTCTTCTATATATTCGTTTGTTAATCCCCTGATTGAGAAAACTTGTTGATATTTTAGGATACCTTTAGGACTTTGGGGTAATCCACCGACCCGAATGTGACAAGAATTTACGGAGTCAAATAATGATATGATACCTGATGCAATTATATTTGCCATTCCAGGTGCAAGTCCACAGTCAGGTACAATTATAACTTGACTATTTTTTGCAAGATTATTTAATTCATGTTGTTTTTTGACTACAGAATTATTTCCTCCTAAGTCAAGAAAATGTGTCTTGGTTTTGATACATAATTTTGTAAGCTCTAAATTAAATTTGTAGTCAATTGCTCCGAAAGCTAATTTTGATTTATTCAATAATTCAGTAATTGAAGAGATATCATTTGTTATATCTAATGCATGAATGGTAAATTTATCATTAAATTTTGAAAATCTAGTTTTAAGGAATTTTATTCTATGAGATGAATTTTCTACGAAATTTATGAAATAATCACTATGGTTGAACAAATCAAAAGCAATAGCTTCACCCATCATTCCTCCGCCAAAAATTATAATTTCCATAATATACTTAGTGCTTAATCTGTATTTTATACATTATTAGTGATTAGTATTAATTAGGCATCATTTTATTATTTTTTTGTATCAGAATTATGAATTTCAATGCAATCTACACATAAAGTGGGGTCTGGACGTGGAGCTAATGGAATTGGGTCCCTTTCCATGAAATTAGGACCATCTGATCGAATATTACATAGTGTAGTATTCTTTTTCATTTTTACAAGATGGGTTTCTCCTAAATGACCTAATCTTTTGAAAGTATAATTGTCAGCCATATATATTTCATAAATTTATCTGTTTTTTATATTACCCTATTGTAACGTGAAAAATGAACATATCTGAAAACTTATTATTATTTTATTTACTAGCATTATAGTAAAATAATGAAAAAGATATTATTGATAGGTGATTTTAATACCTGGCTGTATAAAGTTGGAAGGTCGTTAAATACTGAATACAATGTAAGAAATATCCACTTTGTTGATGATAATATTGATGCAAAAAAGATTATTGAGTCATTAAATGTCAGTCGATATGTTAAATCCGACAATTTTCATGAGGTAACAATTGAAATTATAGATTTTGAGCCGGATGTTATAATTTACAAATCAGAGTATCTTTTCCAAAGAGAAATAATTGATGAAGATCAATTGCAGATATCATTATATGACATGTATAATCACCTAAGAGAAACTATCTCATCTCAAAATATACATTTAGTAATTATAGGAGAGGAAATTCATGATTTAAATGATATTATTCAAAAAAATCATAATTTAGCTATTGAGTCAATTGTAGGAATGAAAAAATTAAGTTTGTTAAATTTACCCCATAATATATTTGAGATTACAACTGAAGATATTGATCTAAGTAGAATTTATGATGAAATGTTTAATACTCTATTGGATATTGTAAATAATAAAAAATACAAAATATAAGTAACTATATTAGAGTAAACAATCTCAAAGTACCGAAAATAGCAATTAAAATAATGATTTGTTTCCATGATGATGGTGATGAATTATTTTTCAAGGATGATTTTGAATATAATTTATACCAATAATATAATAGGATTAGGATGAAAATAATTTCAACTATTAATGCCAGTTTAACATTTCTTAATGAAGGAGCCCACCATACAAATAAGAATGATTGAGTGCCATCTGCAATCCAATGAATTGAGGGAATATTTTGAATTTCAAAATATTTTTCTAAAGGACGCCTTATACTCCAATCCCAAAGATCAAATCCTACTGCGGAAAGCATTGGTATAGTATACCTAATATCTAACTTAAGAAAGTATATGGCAAAAACAGCTTCCGATATGTATGTAAAAAGATGCCAAGATGCATATACAAAATCAGACCAATTACTTTCAGATGGATGATAGGTAAAATGCGCTAATGCATCGATTAAAGCGTGAGAAATAAAAGGTAGAAATATTGATAGAAGTAAAAATTTAGTTGTATAAACCTTATTATTCTGATCTGAGATTTCTTTTTTATTAAAGAAAATCAAAATTAAATGAAAAATAACGATACCAGTAAGATAATGTGCTACGCCGTTAATAATTGTTCAACTTGTTAATATCTTAAAAAAATTAGGGGTTTTATGACTATTTTTATTATATTTAGTAATAATTTATTATCTTTAATT
>Ga0255743_10000619_pt1 | contig 31091 bp, 28 predicted proteins | sample 101ome_19_FD_179950 | JGI IMG/M metagenome (GOLD analysis project Ga0255743, IMG submission 179950) | Coastal salt marsh microbial communities from the Groves Creek Marsh, Skidaway Island, Georgia - 101405AT metaG (version 2) | ecosystem: Environmental > Aquatic > Marine > Intertidal zone >... | reverse complement strand
CCGCCTTCTCCCGCGGTGACAAAGACCATGTCGGCGCCCTGGAGGACTTCCTCGATCTCTTCGATGTGATCTTCCGCCGCCTTGCGCCCGACCTCCGGGTTCGCGCCGGCTCCGAGGCCTCGCGTCAACTCCCGGCCGATGTCGAGCTTGACGTCGGCGTCGCTCATCAAGAGCGCCTGTGCGTCGGTGTTGATGGCGATGAACTCCACGCCCTTCAAGCCGACCTCGATCATGCGGTTGACCGCATTCACGCCACCGCCGCCGATACCGACGACCTTGATTACTGCCAAGTAGTTCTGAGGAGCCGCCACTGCTGCTCGTCCTTTCCTCCACGTCGACGCGAGGGGGCGCATCGACTCGTGCGGCTCGAGGCCGAAGTCTCAACCTTTACTTCAGGCTGAAACATCGTCTGGCCCTGGGCCGGCGGGAGAGTAGGGGGTGCAACGCCTTCGACGCAAGACGAAAAGCAGAAACTTTTGATTTTTTTATTTCTTGGGGCCCTTTTCGCCAAAAGTGGCCGGTAGCGATGGCGCGCTGACGTCGTAGGCCTGGGCGCGGCGCGGCAACAACGAGCGCAGAACCTCTGCCTTGAACTCCGCTTCCTGGGAATTCCCCCAGCGCACGATCGACTTGTTCCCGAGTTCCAAACGAATGTCATCGACGCTCACCGCCTGGATCACCCGGACCCGCTTTTCCAGATCCGCGGGAAGGGACGACGCGACCTTCACTGCCTCGGCAATGGCACTTTCATCACCACGGATGATCGGATCAGTGAGCCACAATCCTCCGGGGGGATCGAAGATGTTCCCCTTGGCATCGACACCCCGACGCTCCTCGCCTTGCATGACCACGGCCACCGGAGACCGTTCGGTCACAGCGATCACGACATCTTGTGGCCATGCGCGCCGAACCTCGACCGATGCCACCCACGGCAGCTCGAGAACGCGAGCCTGGGCCGAGGCGGTATCCAGGCGCGCGATCGGCATGCCGGCCGGGATAGATGCCGCCGACCGAACCTCCTGGCCGCCCACCAATTCCCCCTCGTCACTCAAGCCGATGACCGAGACCTGATGCACAGCAAGCAACGACGAGAACCAGGCGGCCCACACGGCGCCGCCGATCAGCGCCACCACCAGCACGACGCTGGCCAGTCGCCACCACCGCCGTCGTTGCGCCCGGGCTACCCAGCGATCGGCGACCGCGCGACGCCGACGGCGCCTGCGTGTGAACCGGAACCGTCGCCGCCGAACTTTGCGTTCCGGCCCAGCTGCGCGCTCGTTGCCGGTTTCTGGGTCTGGTCCCGACGTCAAGGCAGGCACACTGTCCCCGCCGAGGCTCGGGTTATCGATCACCGTCATAGCCGACTCCGGAGGCGATCGAGGACTTCGGTACCCAGCATGCCGATATCTCCGGCGCCGAGGGTCATCACAATGTCACCGGTACGTGCGCGATCGGCGAGGATCCCGGCGACAGCGGTCCAGGACGGTTCGAAGATCGCGTCGCCCTCGGGCAAGGGAACATTCGCGGCGAGGGTTTGTCCGCTGGCTCCTGGAATCGGCTCCTCACCGGGAGCGAATACTTCAAGGACTACCGCCACGTCCGCCAAGCCGAGGGCTTGCCCGAATTCCTGCACGAACATTGCCGTTCGGTAGTAGTGATGGGCTTGGAACGCCACGATCACCCGGCCGGCGCCGACCACTTCGCGGGCCGCTCGCAAGGTCGCGTCAATTTCCGTCGGATGGTGGGCGTAGTCGTCATAGACACGAACCCCCGCCACCTCACCTTTGAAGTCAAAACGTCGACGAGTTCCAGAAAATGATTCGAGCCCTCGCCGAACATCTACATCGGCGAATCCGAGCCCCGTCGCCGCAACGTAGGCGGCCAGGGCGTTGAGAGCGTTGTGTCGACCGGGGACCTGGAGGGCAATCCGACCGAGTCGCACCCCGTCTTTGGCGACGGTGAAAGACCAGCCGTTGACGTCTTGGATCGGGTCGATCATGCGAACCGTGGCATCGTCACTCTCGCCGTAACTTCGAACATCGATGCCCTCGGCGGCAAGCCGTTCGCCCATCGCGCGGGCCCCCGGGTCGTCGGCGCAGACAACAACGAACCCGCCCGTAGCCGCGATCTGCCGTCCAAAATCGTCGAAGGCGTTTTCGAGGGCGTCGAAGGTCTCCCAATGATTCAAGTGGTCGGGTTCGACGTTTGTGACGATCCCCGCAACCGCCGGCAGGGCGAGGAACGAACCATCGCTTTCGTCGGCCTCCACGACGAAGAGCTCCCCCGTCCCCAGGTGCGCATTCGACCCTGATTCGTTCAACTCGCTGCCGATCACGAACGATGGATCAGCACCACACGCTTGCAGGGTGACGGTCAACATCGACGTAGTCGTCGTCTTGCCATGTGTTCCCGACACCGCGACCCCACGTCGACCACTCATAACCGACGCCAGGGCTGTGGCGCGAGACATCTCGGGGATCGAATGCTCTCGTGCGAACCGACGCTCGGAATTCGACTCAGGAATAGCCGTCGAGTAGACGAGGGTGTCTGCGGTTATCGACTTCTGGTGCCCCACCGACACCTCGATTCCCAGAGCCCGCAGAGACTGCACTCGCCGCGATTCCTTGGCGTCGCTGCCCGTGACGTGCACCCCGCGGGCAGCAAGGATGCTCGCGATTCCCGACATTCCGGCTCCACCGATTCCGACGATGTGCACGCGACCGAGGTCGGTCAGATCCGCCCCGCTCATCACCGACCCTTCCGTCGCTGCTCGACGACATCGCCTATCCACCGCACCATCGCCTCGCCAGCGTCCCGGTCACCGAGAGAGCGGGCAGCCGACGCCATCGTCCGGAGCCGACCTTCATCCTCCACCAGGGAGAGCACCGTCATCGTGAGCCACTCCGATGTCACAGCCTCATCCGCCACCTGCAATCCCCCACCCGCGTCCACAATCGGACGCGAATTTCCTGCTTGCTCGCCGTTGCCGATAGGCAGGGGCACGTAAATGGCTGGCACACCGATCGCCGTCAATTCCGCGCAGGTCATCGCTCCGGACCGACACACAACAAGATCGGCGGCGGCATACGCCATATCCATCCGATCGATGTATGCGACGGGTCGATAGTTCAGATGCGGGTCCGGGAGCACGTTGTTCCTACCCACGGCGTGCAGAACGCTCACTCCGGCGTCCGTCAGCGCGTGGATGCTGCCGGCGACGACATCGTTCAGGTGTCGGGCTCCTTGGCTTCCGCCGAAAATCAAGACAACCGGTCCCTGGTCGGGGAGGTCCCACATCCCTCGCGCCACGCTGCGTTGTTCTGCGACGTCGAGTTGCGCGACCGATGGACGAAGAGGAAGCCCCAAAGGTCGGGCGTGGGCGAGCACCCCGGGATGGACGCTCGCGACGTTCTTCGTCCACTTCGCTCCGAGCACATTGGCGAATCCAGCTCGAGAGTTTGCTTCGTGAATGACCAAGGGAGTGCGCGTCAGCCACGCAGCCGCGTAGCCGGGCACAGCTGCGTAACCCCCGAAGCCCACCACCACGTCCGCCGACACTGCCCGCAGATGGGCCGCGGCCTGCCGCACACCCTCGATGGTCACGAACGGGAAGGTGACCGCGCTCGCAGACAGGCGTCGAGGAAAAGGCTGCGCCGTGGTTGCCACCAACGGGTATCCGCGGGCGGCCACGAGTTCGCCTTCGAGGCCCCGGCTGCCACCGATAAAGGAGATAGTCGTTGTGGGATCACGTTGCACGAGAGCGTCCGCCGTTGTGAGGGCGGGTTCGAGGTGGCCGGCTGTGCCACCGGCCGCGAAGACCACGTGCATGGCGACGGACCGCTATCGGCGCCGCAGGGCCTGGGCCGTGCTGCGCCGTCGCAACGCACGTCGGGCACCGGGTTCTTGACGAGCAAAGGCCATGAGCATGCCGATGGCTGTCAGAGTCGGAATCAGCGATGACCCTCCGTAAGAGACCAGCGGGAGAGTCACCCCAGCCACAGGAAGAAGCCCGAGGACTCCGCCGATGTTCACCACGGCCTGCACCACGATCCACGCCCCGACTCCGGCGGCGGCGTAGCGAACGAAGGGATCATCGGTGTTCCGGCTCAGACGAAAGACCGCGAAGGCCAGGAGGGAGAACAACGCCAACACGATCAACGTCCCTAGGAGCCCGAGCTCTTCGCCGATCACGGGATAGATGAAGTCTGTGTGGGCCTCCGGCAAGGTCCCCCACTTCTCTCGGCTGGCACCGAGCCCCACTCCCCAAAAGCCTCCGGTGCCGAGCGCATATTGCCCTTGGGTGACCTGCCAACCGAACCCCAGTCGATCAGAGCCTGGATCGAGCCACGACAGGATGCGGTCCATGCGATAGGGCGCGGCCAACGAAAGAATCCACACTCCCACGGCCCCCACCGCGGCGAAGACGGCGAAAACCCGTAGCGGCGCGCCGGCGGCGAAGAGGATGCCCGCAAGGATGGCTCCCAGCATTACGGTGTTCCCGAAGTCACCCTCGGCGAGAACCAACACCATCATCACGGCTGCCACCGGAACGATGGGGATGAGCAGGCCACGCCACGTGTCGAGTCGACGCGACCGCCGCGACAGCACTTCCGCGCCCCACACAACAAGCGCGAGTTTCGCGATTTCACTCGGCTGGAACCTGAACGGGCCGAAGATCTCGATCCAGTTGCGTTGTCCGGCGACTTCGACGCCGATGATGAGGACAGCCACCAGGAATCCGAAGGCGGCGAGCAGCAACGGCCACGCGAAGGCTCGCCAGAACTGCACGGACGTGCGCGCCGCAAAGAACATCGCCACGACGCCAAGAAGTGCGAAGAAGGCTTGGCGTTGAGCAAGGGTGTAGGGAGATCCGAAGACGCGGACGCTTTCGATGCTCGACGCTGACATCACCATGATCAGGCCGAGGAGAAGCAAGAGCAACGCCGAACCCATCAGCAGGTAATACGCACTCAAGGGGTGACGGGCGAGCAGTGCCAGCGGCGAGGTCGATTCACCCTCGCCGGGGCTCGGGGATCGCTCGGATACCTGCGGCGACTGGCTGCTCATGACGCCGAGCCCCGCCGCAGCGCAGCATCAGCGAAAGCACGTCCACGTTCGGTGTAGTCGGTGAACATGTCCCACGAGGCGCACCCGGGGGCGAGGAGAACGACATCACCGGGTCGGGCGAGCCCAGCAGCTGCATCAACAACCTCACCCATCACACTAGTTTCGTTGCGTTCCACGACGATTACCGGAATATCGGGTGCGTGTCGGGCCAAAGCGTCGCGGATTACCCCCGCGTCACGCCCTAAGAGCACCACTCCTCGGAGCCGATCATGGATCTCGACCACCAAATCGTCGAATTCCTGCCCCTTCGCCACACCACCGGCGACCCACACCACCGACGGGTACGCCAGAAGCGATGTCTTCGCCGCATGGGTATTGGTCGCCTTGGAGTCGTCCACGTATCTGACGCCCGAGAACTCGCCAACCTCGGCTATTCGGTGCGGCGCCGGCTGGAAGTCACGAAGGCCTGCCCGCACCGCACTCGGATGCACCCCGTAGGACCTGGCAAGAGCCGCGGCGGCCAGCGCATTGGCGATGTTGTGAGGAGCCTGGGGCCGAACATCGTTAATGCTCGCCAGTTCGAGGGCTGCATCTCGGCGTTGCTCGAGGTAGGCCCGGTCCACCAGCAAGTTGTCCACGACTCCGACCATTCCGACGTCGGGAACTCCCCGCGTGAAACCGATAGCCCGACAACCCTCGATCACGTCCGCGCGTTCGACCATTCCCCGCGTGACGTCATCGTCGACCGAATAGATCGCGGAGTTGCGTGTGTGTCGGTAGATGCGTTCCTTGGTGCTCACGTACTGCTCGAAGGAACCGAAATGGTCAATGTGATCATCAGCGATATTCAGACATGCGGCTGAGTAAGGGCTCATCGATGTCACGAACGGAAGTTGTGGCGCGCCCACTTCCACGGCAATGACCTCGACATCGTCGTGCATGATCACGTCAACGAGAGGAACACCGATGTTCCCGGCGGGTACCGCCCGAGCCCCCGATGCCGTGAGCATCGACTCCAGCATCAACGTCACCGTCGTCTTTCCGTTCGTTCCCGTCACGCACAGCCACGGGGCGTCGGATGGACCGCGGCGAAGCCGCCACGCCAGTTCGAGTTCGCCCCAGATCGGAATCGTGCGGGCCAGCGCCGGGGCCAACACCGGCGCGGACGGTCGAATCCCCGGTGACACGACCACCAGATCGCTGTCGAGTGGCAACTCGGCAGCCTCACCAAACCGAATGACCGCACCCAGCGATCCGAGTACTTCTGCTCGCTCCTGATGAATGTCCCCCGGTGACTCGTCCACGATGGTGACTGATGCACCAAGTTGCATCAATGCGTCAGCACACGAGTAGCCGGCGACTCCCAGCCCGACAACGCAGACGGACAGGTCGGACCATTGCGAATCTCGCTGCAGTGCACTCACCCGGTGCTCGGTCACGCACGTACCCACTCGGCGTAAAAGAGCGTTAATCCTGCTCCGATGCACAGTCCTTGAACAATCCACAACCTCACGACGATTTGAATCTCGGGCCAGCCGATCATCTCGAAGTGGTGATGCAACGGCGCCATGCGAAATACCCGGCGCCCGGTGAGGCGGAAGGAACCCACCTGCAAGATGACCGACACCGTGGTGATCAAGAAGAGACCGGCAATAAAAGGCAAGAGCAACTCGGTACGACTGAGAATGGCGAGCCCGGCGATGCCGCCGCCGAGGGCGAGAGAACCTGTATCGCCCATAAAGATCCGCGCCGGCGCCGTGTTCCACCACAGGAATCCGAAGCACGCTCCCGCGGCGGACGCCGCAACGATTCCGAGGTCCAGGGGATTCTGAGTGGTGTAACAGAATTCAGAATCGACAAACGAGCAGTTCTGTCCGTACTGCCAAATTGCGAGCAGCACGTAGGCCAGGAAGCTCATCACCGATGCTCCGACGGCCAATCCGTCGAGTCCGTCTGTCAGGTTCACGCCATTGGTGGTCGCGGTGATCAGGAACCACACCCACACCAGGAACAACCCCAGGGGGAGAACGAGCGGAGTGTCGCGGACGAAGGAAACCGCCAAGGAAGCTGCGGTCTCACCATCGGCATCGGGGAACTGGACCGACAGGTACGCGAATGTGAACGCGACCAGAGCCTGTCCGATCAACTTGGTTCTCGCCCGCAGACCCGTGCTGCGCTGTTTGAAGATCTTTAAGTAGTCATCGGCCAGGCCGACCAGACCCAATCCCACCATCAAGAACAGCACTAGCAAACCGGACGTACTGACCGGGCGCCACGTCAGCAGGTGCGTGCCGAAATAGCCCGCGAGCACCGCGAGAAGAATGGCGACGCCGCCCATGGACGGCGTACCCACCTTCGATTCATGATCGGGGTAGGCCTCGTTTTCGGTGCTGACGCGAATCGCCTGGGCGTGACCCCGTCGAGACAGGAGTTTGATCAGAATCGGCGTTCCTACCAACGACACCACCGATGCGATCGCGAGGGCGATGACCACAAGTCTCATCGGTCACTCCCCTGCGTCGTTGGGCCGCTATTGAGAAGATGCTCGGCCACCCGCTCCATTCCTACCGCGCGAGAGGCCTTGACGAGGACGACATCCCCGGACTGGAGTTGCTCGTCCAATAAATCGATCGCCGCCTGTGGATCCTCCACCCAGACGGATTCGTCTCCCCACGACCCTTCGTTGCTCGCTGCCAGGTGCATCACCTTGGTGCCCGGCCCCACACACACCAGGCGGGAGATGTCCAGGCGCACGACCAGTCGCCCGATCGCATCATGCTCGTCGGTAGACCTCTCGCCCAACTCCAACATTTCGCCAAGAACGGCCCACGTCCTGCCGGACCCCTGCATCGCGCGCAGCGTCTTGAGCGCAGCGCGAACGGAATCAGGGTTAGCGTTGTAGGCATCGTTGATCACGGTGATGCCCTGCGTCGACGTTTGGACATCCATGCGCCAGCGACTTCGGGCCTGGGCACTGCTCAATTCTCGCGCGATGTCCTTGCCCGACATGCCGCACGAGACACCAACCGCCGCTGCTGCCAGGGCGGCCGAGACGAAGTGTTCGCCGTGCAGCCACAGGTGCACGGCAACACTGTCTTCCCCGGGCACCGTCATGTCGAATGAGGCCCGCCCCTGGTTGTCGAGTTGGACACCTGTGGCGCGGACCCCAGCGGATTCGCTCTCGCCGAACCACACCACGGGAGCATCCGATTGTTCGGCCATGGCGCTGACCGCAAAGTCGTCGCAATTCAGCACGGCGACGTCCTCCGCGGACAGGGCCCTCACCAACTCTGATTTCGCGCGCGCGATCTCCTCAGGTCCATTCATCATTCCCACATGCGCGAGCCCCACGTTGAGAACGACCCCGATGTCTGGCTCTGCCATCTCGGCGAGGTATCCGATGTGCCCAATCCCCCGCATCCCCATCTCCAGCACCAGATAGTCCGTCGATGGGTCTGCCTCGAGGATGGTTAGTGGAACGCCGACTTCGGTATTGAAGGAGCCGCGGGCCGCAACCACAGCGCCGGGCAGAACGTCGGCGATCAGGTCCTTGGTTGTGGTCTTCCCGGAGGAACCCGTAACGGCGATCACCGTCGCGGAGAGTTCGTGCGTGCGGTACCAATGAGCAAGGCTCCCCAATGCTTCCAACGAGTTGTCGGTAACCAAACACGGGACACCGGCAATATCTCGGTTCGAAATGATCGCCACGGCGCCGGCGGCGATCGCCTCCGCCGCGAAATCGTGTCCGTCGACCCGCTCCCCCTCTAAGGCGCAGAACACGTCACCCGGTGTGATGTCCCGAGAATCGATCGCAACTCCGGTTGCCTGAATTCCCGTCGCATCGAGAGCGGCATTGACCGACGCGTTCATCGCTGTCGCGAGGACATCGACAGGGAGCGGCTTCACTCGACACCCCTCCCTGACTCCCCGCCTCGACGATCGTGAATGAAGGATGCCAGCACCTGTCGATCGTCGAACGCAATCACGCCATCCGACCACTCCTGTGTCGCTTCATGCCCCTTTCCCAGCACCAGAACGACATCACCTGGTCTCGCCGTCGCCACTGCGAGCCCGATGGCGTCTCGCCGCGAATCGCACTCGTGAATCTCACAACTGCCCTGCACTCCTTCAAGAATCTGCCGTCGAATGTCCGCGGGGTTCTCCGATCGCGGGTTGTCATCGGTCACGATGACGACATTCGCCCGACTGGCAGCCATGCCCATATCCGGTCGCTTCTGCGGATCGCGGTCTCCCCCGGCACCGATGACAACGACGACTCGTCCTTGTCCACGAGCGGCTCGCTCACGAGCGGCCGCGGATACCACCTGCTCGATCGCATCCGGCGTGTGCGCATAGTCCACGATGTAGTCGATTCCGTTCTCGCGTCCGACGAGTTCCATCCGTCCTGGGATACGAGCCGTCTCGGTTGCGTCCGCAGCAACGACGAGCGGAACGCCCACGCCAAGTGCCCCGACGATTGCCACGGCGGCATTCGCAACAACAAAGTCGGCACCCACCGGAGTTCGCACGTCGCAGGAGTCGACGCCATCGGTCAACACCCACCCGCCATCGACAGCGGTCATATTCCAGTTGGCCGCTTTACCGGTGGTACTGACCGTCTCGACGGGAATAACCGACTCCCGTGCGAGGCGCTCTCCCCACTCGTCATCTATCAGCACGACTCCCCGCCGCGAACGCTCCTTTGTAAAGAGCTCCGCCTTTGCGGCGAAGTAGGCCTGCATAGTCGCGTGATAGTCCAGATGATCGTGGCTGAGGCCCGTGAAAACGGCCACGTCAAATACGACGCCATCGACTCGATGCTCGCTCAGCGCAATACTCGAGACTTCCATGACGATGGCCTCCGCTCCGCGATCCACCATCGACCTGGCCATCGCCTGGATGTCGGGGGCTTCGGGTGTCGTGCGTGGGCCTGATGCGAGTTGATCGCCGTTCAACGTCGAGCCCAAGGTTCCGATGACACCACAACTGACATCTCCGGCGTCAAGGGCTGCCGCGAGCAGGGCGCAGACGCTGGTCTTGCCGTTTGTGCCGGTTACCCCGACCATCGTCAGCGACCGCGTGGGGAAGCCAGCGAGGAGCGCCGCAATGTGCGCGACCAAAGGTCGCGGTTGTTCGTATACAACGATGGGGATATCGCTCTGGGCGCTGCGAGCGATGATTAATTGACCCTCGGCATCGGTGACGACCGCTACCGCCCCTCGACGACATGCTTCGTCGATAAATTCCGCTCCGTGACGGTGGTGGCCAGCGAGCGCAGCGAAAGCAAAGCCCGGCTCCACTCCATCGGACGACAGCGCGATACCAACGATGTTGAGATTGCCTACTGATTCATCAAGAGTGCCCGTCACGTCCGCAACCACGCCGCGACCGGCGTCACGAAGCACCTCGGCGAGCCGCATCGACTATCCAGTGGTCAAAGAGAGCGTTGGAGCTCGCTTGCCGGACGGAGGAATCTGCATTGCCTGGAGAGCATAGGAAGCCACCTCTTTGAAGACCGGGGCAGCCAATTCACCGCCGGTGCGTCCTCGCTGCGGTTGGTGAACAAATACACCGACGGCCAGTCGAGGAGCATCCGCCGGCACCACTCCAATGAAAGAAGCGGTCACGTCACCTGCGTAGCAACCGCAATCTTCATCAACAAACTGCGCAGTTCCTGTTTTCCCTGCGACACGGTAGCCGGGAATCCGCGCTTGCGGGGCAGTGCCGCCGTCCCCCGTAACAGCTTCCATCATGGCCATGACTTGACGTGCCGTGTCCTCACGCACCACTCGGGAGCGTTCCGCATCGGGGGTATCGACGACCGTTCCGTCTGCTTCAACGATGGCCTTCACTATCGATGGCTCCACTCGAATACCCTGATTGGCGATGGTTGCGAAAACGCTTGTCATCTGGACGGAAGTTGCCGAGTACCCCTGACCGAAGGCGAGCGTGAACGGTATCGTCCCGTACCACTCCTCGGGGGGCAGCATCATTCCCTTTGATTCAGCTGGTAGTTCGAGACCGGTGTCCTGCTGCAACCCGAACTTCTCAAAGTACAAATCCAACGTCTCTTTCGACATCTGCTCAGCCAAAAGGATCATTCCAATATTGCTGGACTTCGCGAAGGCACCGGTCACGGTCAAGTGAAGAGTGTCATGATCCCAATAATCCTTGAATTTCTTGTCTGCTCGTTTCAATCTGCCCGGCACCCTGATAGGAGACAGGGCGTCCACGATTCCTTCATTGATAGCAGCCGCAACGGTGATGACCTTTCCAGTCGATCCCGGTTCGAAGATGTCAGTGATGGCTCGATTCCGGCGCTCGTCCTCCGTCGATTGTGAAACTCGGTTGGGATCAAAGTCCGGTGCCGTTGCCATCGCCACAATTTCGCCTGTGCGAACATCCATCACGACTGCGGTCGCGCTTGATGCGCCTGATCTGCGCGCTAACTCTCGGATAGCTTCTTCAACGGAAAATTGCACGTCTCGATCGATCGTGAGTTGAACATCCGATCCTGCAACCGCTGCAATTGACGACAGATTTTGCGTGGGAATTACTCTGCCTCCCGGGCCACGCTCGTACGTCTGCTGTCCCGGGGTGCCGGTGAGGATGTCGTTGAAGGCCGATTCGATGCCGGTTCCACCCGATCCGTCTCCTTGCACGAAGCCCACGATGTGCGAGGCCAGGTCGCCCGCCGGGTACGTGCGCTGCGAGGTTTCTTCACTGAAGATGCCCGGTAGTCGAAGGGATCTGATCCGGTCCCATGTTTCGGGTGTCACTCCTTTCGCCACATACATGAAGCGTTTTTCGCCAGTAAGTCGATCGGCGAGCACGTCTTGCGGAACTTCAAGGATCGGCGCAAGTTCCACCGCGAGTGCAGCGGGATCCTCGATCAACGTTTGATCCGCGGTCACGTCGCGGGCTTCGACTGTTACTGCCAGTGCTTGGCCGGTTCGATCCAGAATGCTGCCGCGATAGGCCGGGATCTCCAAAGTCCGTAGCCGCTGACTGAGCGCGGCGTCCGCCAGAGCCTCGCCTCGCACCGCCTGGAGGTCCACCAGACGCGCTGCGAAAACAGAAGCAACGACGGCAGTTGCCAGAACGAGGGCGGTGCCTCGGCGCCGAGCGTTCCCCCGACGGAAATCACCCGGTGTTCCGTCAGTTCCCCCGGAGCCCCGCCCACCAGACGTCGCTCGGCGTGGTCGTCGACTCTGGGTCTGCTTCGTTGGGTAGCGGGTAGCCATCACTGCCCCGCCTGTCCCAGCTCAGCGCCATCGACTTCTCCCGCGCGGGGCCCGTCAGGGCCCACCAGAACAGCCCCGTCGGTCGTGGCCGTCTGACGTAAGGCCTGACGTTCTTCATTACGACGTGCCTGCTGCGTCGCCGCGTCACCGGTGGGCTGAGCAGCAGCATCGACAAGAACCGCGCCGTCCCCAACCTGCCGTCGCTGCGCGGGCGGCAATTCTTCTTCGCGCCCGTCGACAGGGAGAGGATCGATGAGCGTCGCTGTCAAGGAGCCTGCGAGATTCACTGTCCGAGTGCGATCACCGGGAGCGGGTTTGGCTTTTCCACGAACTTTGCCGCTGGGTACGGTAAGGAAGACCGGGCGTGTGGCCGGCACCATGCCCAGCGCGCGGGCCCTCGATTCGAGTACCGGCGGTGCAGCCACAGCAGCAATCGCTTGGGTCAACGAAGCTTCGGTCCGCGCGAGCTCACGTTGTTTCGACTGCAACTCACTCACGACGAAAGCTGTCTGGGCGACGGACGTGTTGATCAGCAACATGACGATGAGCCCCAACGCCAAGACGATGGTGACCACCACCGCGAACAACCCTCGGCTCGCCCGTTCTGGCCGTAGCGGAGCCACCAGTCGCAGGTGGGGGCGATCGCCTCGCAGTCGGCGTCCGGCCGCCTCAGTGGCGAACTCGGTGCTTTCCGACGGCAGCGAAAGCGCGGATGGGTCCGCCAGAGGCGATTCGGCAGCGGACGACGTAACGCTCATGCCGCCACCCGTTCGACGGCGCGCAATCGAACCGAGGCCGCCCGCGAGTTGGCTTCCACTTCCGCCTCCGACGCCATTTCGGCTCCCCGCGTGAGCAACCTGAAGGACGGCTGCATGTCCTGGGGAACAACGGGAAGATCCGGTGGAGCATCGATGGATGTGCGCGCCGCGAACTCTGACTTGACGATTCGGTCTTCGAGCGACTGGTATGACAGCACCACGATGCGGCCGCCCACGCTGAGGACATCAAGCGCTCGGGGGAGAGCTCCGCGCAGTACCGTCAGCTCTGCGTTGACCTCAATACGCAAGGCCTGGAAGGTCCGCTTCGCCGGATTTCCTCCTCGGCGCCTGGCTGCGGCGGGGATGGCCTCCTTGACGATCGACGCCAACTCCGACGATCGGGACACTCGGTGACCTTCCCGAGCGCGAACGATTCCGCGTGCGATGCGGGGTGCGAACTTCTCCTCGCCGAATTGCCGAAGGATGCGAACAAGATCTTCTTCGGCGTAATCGTTCACCACATCCGCCGCCGTCAGGGCGTCCCCGGGGTTCATCCGCATGTCCAGCTCGGAATCCTGCGCGTACGAAAACCCCCGTCGCGCTTCGTCCAATTGCATGGACGAGACCCCGAGGTCGAACAGCACGCCATCGGCACACGCGATTCCCTGGTCGGCGAGGATGGAGGGAATCTCGTCAAACACGGCATGCACCAGATGCACTCGCTCCCGACTCGCGGATAGTCGCTCTGCGGCGATCTCGAGAGCCTCGGGGTCTCGATCAATGCCGATGACGCGAATTGCGGGGAATCGATCCAGAGCCATCCGCGAATGACCACCCAACCCAACCGTCGCGTCAACGAGGACAGCACCTGGCTCCGTAAGGGCCGGTGCCAGCAAGGCGAGGACGCGCTCGCTGGCAACGGGCGTGTGGTGAATGAGTGGTGATGTCACGAGTCGACTTCCCCATCGACCGGGACGTGCGTCCCGATCGCGGGTCTAGGCCCAGCCCGCCACGACGACGGAAACGACATAGAGGACCGTTCCGGTAGCGACACCGGCGACCATGACAGCCACACCCGTGCGGACGGGGTGAAACGTCGATGTCACGTCGGGAAGTTCGTCGATTGCTGCCATGTCCTTCTCCTTGTTCGCGGTTGAGATGAACGTCTATTCGGGTGTTGGTTGGTTCGGCTTGCTCGGTGTGGTGCTGAAAGGGACCAGGTCGGTCAGGTCCCCGCCCGCTTTGCGCTTCCTGGCACCGGGGAAGGGGTGCCAGGGGGTGCCCAGCGGGAGGAGGCCTCACCGCCTGTGTCACATCACGCCTGGAATCACCTCCTCGTCTATTCCGGAGAAGTCGTCCTCCTGGCTTCCCAGGTAGGACTCCCACGTCGAGGAATCCCAAATCTCGGCGGTGGTTCCGTTGCCCACCACGATCACGTCGCGATCGAGACCCGCGTACTCACGCAGGGACGTCGGCACCGTGATCCGCCCCTGACGGTCGGGGATCTCATCTGAGGCGCCGGAAAACAGCACCCTCAAGTAGGCCCGAACACGGGCGTCGGACCGCGACGCCTCGTTCAGGCGCTCGGAGTAGGCGGAGAACTCCGCGGCTGGCCACACGACGATCGATCGGTCCTGACCCTTGGTCAGCACCAGGCCGGCGGCCAATTGCTCACGAAATTTCGCCGGGAGAACCAGGCGGCCCTTGTCATCCAATCGAGGAGCGTGGGTGCCCAGAAACATTGGCTGCCCTTCCCCTCTCACACCACTTTGGCCCCATTCGCCACTGTGGTAACCCCAAGTGCCTCCAATGTACTCCATTTTCCTCCACCGTCAACCCCCTTTCACCAAGAATTTCCCCTTGGTTCCCCGGCGGCTCCACGTCGGTTTCCCAGCGGCTCCCCGGCTGATCCCCCGCGAGCCGAGCCCCCTAGGCCTCCACCGCTGCCTACAGTTCCCTCGTGACCACCCCTCGGGTCCTCGCGGCCCTGACGATTGCCGCTGCCTGCGCTGTGGCCGGTTGCTCCACCCCATCTCCCAACGCCACCGGCACCCCGTCAGCGGAAACCAGCGCACGCCCGTCTCCTCAGGCCTCGTCGACGCCCACGCCCACGCCGACACCGACACCCACCCCGACACCCACGCCGACATTTCCACTGAACGGCCTGCCCCAGCCCAATCAGGACGAACCGTCACCCGTTCTCGTCGTGAAACTCGACAACACCCGGTTCGCTCAACCGCACGCGGGGCTGGACCGGGCCGACATCGTCTACATCGAGGAAGTCGAGTACGGCATCACCCGCCTAGCCGCCGTTTTCTCCTCCGATGTTCCTGAGCGGATCGGGCCGGTGCGTTCGGCCCGAATCACCGACATCGATCTTCTGGCTCAGTACGGATCTCCCGCCTTCAGCTTCTCCGGCGCCCAGCGCAAGATGTGGCCGGTGATCGCTAACTCATCGTTGATCGACATCTCGCCCAACAAAGCTGCATTCGCCTACCAACGAGACTTCAGTCGTCGGGCCCCGTACAACTATTTCCTTGACGGTCCCGAAGGCCTCACGGCCGCGCCGGACGCATCGCAAGCCCGCGACATCGGACTGACCTTCAGCTCCACTCCTCCCCCAAACGGATCGGTCGGCTTGTCAGCGCGTTACGAATGGTCTGCCTCGTCGGCTGAATTCACCTACGACCAGGCCAGCCGTCTCTACCGCGTTTCACTCAATGGCCGAACCGCTGAAGCGGAGGTAACCCCCGACGGTCAGCGTGCAGCAACGGTCGTGATCCAGTACGTGAAACAGGAACCTTCACGCTTCTTCGACAAGGGCGGCGGCAACACTCCCCACGCCATCACCATCGGCAAGGGCGATGCCGTTGTGCTGCGCGACGGGCTCATGTATCAGGCGAAGTGGTCGCGCCCGGACGCCGAATCCGGTACGACCTTTACCGATGGTCAAGGGCAAGTCTTGGCGTTCAAGCCCGGACAGCAGTGGATCGTTCTCGCCAATCGCAACGCCGCCGCCACGCTCTTCCCTACCCCGCCGTCACCGAAAGACATCGACACGTCTAAGGAATCAGCATCAGACCCAGCGGAATCGGAGTAAGCGAGCTCGGACTAAGCCGACGAGCCATCACCCGGTGAGCAGGCAACAACGGACCGAACACCGTGGGTGTCGTAATGGTAGATGGCGATCTGGTGAAAGTGCGCAGCAATCGCAACTGCGACGTCCACGGGCATCCCCCACACCAACCACCCCGGCTCTCGCCAGGTGCCATCCGGCGAGAAGCCATCGGCGCGCCACACGTCGGTGTAGTCCGCCTGCAATACATCGCGCAGTTGGGCATTCGCTGCCTCGTTCTGCGCCCAACTCCGTCGTTCCGATCCCGGGTTGTAAGCCGTAAGAACTGCCGCGACGTCTGTCCGTGCGAGACACTCGAACGACGGGTCCACCCACTCCCCGTTCGATGGATCTTGCGCCGTCACCAGCGCCTCCTCATACACGGCGAACAGTGCGTCGGGGTCGCTCACCGTTTCATGATGCCAGCGTCGCTATCTGTCGACACGTAGGGACGCCGGTCGCCGTGGACAACTTTCCCGGAGCATCAGTCGTTGGGATAACTCGCGACCCCGGTCACGTATCCAGAATGCTCGTAGATTCGGACATCAATGACCCGAGCCGCGGCACTGGCGACGCCAACACGAGGCGCGATTCCGGACAGTTCAACATCAACCACTGGCCAGCGCGCCAAAGACCCCCCGAGCCCTTGCCCTGTCGCCTTCGCAGCCGCCTCTTTCGCCACCATGATGGAGATCGCGCTCAGCGAGACAGTTAGTTCGCGCTCACCGGGCAAGAGTGCGCGCACGAGTCGTGTGACGTCACGATCGGCTTTCTCGACATCCACACCGATCCGGCCTGGTCCCACGGCGCCGAGGACCAACCCCGAGGTGTGCGCGATCGACACGCCCCATGCTGAGTCTGCAATCACCGGAGCGCCCTCGGGTGATCGCTCCACTCGAAGGTCCGGGATCCCGACAGCGGTCGCCGCCTGACGCACGGCGCCTCTCCCCAGAGCCCATTCGGCCCACCGCGGGCTACCCGTTGGCGGCACATCGACACCCTCGGACAACTGCTGCCAGTCTGCGGTGACTCCGTCCGCAAGGCCTCCGTCCATCAAGGCCTCGTGGGCACCCTCGACGACATCCTCGCCATCGTCAAAGGCAAACGACCAAATCACGATGTCGTCGATCGGGCACGGCCATCGCGACGGCACCACCATCGTTGCAGTATGGCGCGTTCCGGTAGTGCGCGACGGACAGTTGCGTGAAAGACTTCTCTACTGCCCAATCTGGGAAGAAGGCAGGAGGAGCCTGTGCCCGGCAGCATCGAGGATGAGCAAACGTTCATCGACCGTGCGCACTTGCTTCTGGACCAGCACATCGACCACCTCCGGTCACGCATCAGCAACACCACGAATGCTCCGAGTACGGGCACCGGCCAAGATGAACTCGAACGTGAAGCGCTCCTGGACAATCTGCGCCTTCAACTACACGCCGCCGAGGCGGCACGCCCTCGAATGTGCTTCGGGCGACTGCGCTTCGACGGAGGGGACGATCACCACATCGGGCGAATCGGCATGCGCGATGAGGCCGGCGACATTCTCCTGATCGACTGGCGAGCCCCGCAAGCCGCGCCGTTCTATCAAGCCACAAACAAGAATCCGATGGATGTCGTGCTGCGGCGGCGCATCGCCACACGCCCCTCACCGCAGGGGCCGCACGTTACTCACGTGGATGACGAAACCTTCGATGGAATCCACGAAGCCGTTGACCCGAGTCTGTCGGCAATGGAAGCGCCGCGCTCGGGACGGATGGCAGACATTCTTGCCACCATTGCATCCGATCAAGACGCAATTATTCGCAGCGATCTTGACCAGGTCACCATCGTGCAAGGAGGCCCCGGCACTGGCAAGACCGTTGTCGCGCTTCACCGCGCCGCATGGTTGCTCTACACGTATCGCGAACGACTCGCACGTGACGGAGTGCTGATCGTTGGACCCAGCAACGTCTTTCTTCACTACATCGATCAAGTTCTTCCTAGTTTGGGTGAAACAGATGTTGTTCTTCTGACACCTCGACAGTTGTATCCGGACGTGCGACCGACCGCAGACGATTCTCATGACGTGGCACGCATCAAAGGGTCGGACCGCATGGCACGGGTGATAGCGCGGGCCGTCGCCGCTCGCGTACGCATTCCTCGCACAGGTGTGACCCTGACGACACACACGGGCATGCGGATACGACTGTCCTCAGAGGAAATCGAGCAGGCGAGCAAAGGTATCTCCCGCAGTCGACGCTTCCACGACGGTCGCGATCCATTCCTGCGGCGCGTGCTCCAGCAAGCAGCACGCAATGTCGCGCGCGACACCGGTCACGATCCCGAAGACCAGGAGTACTGCGACGATCTGATTGCGTCAATGGTTGAGGACTCGACAGTCCGCCGGGAATTCAACTTGATGTGGCTTCCGACAACCGCCGAGCGCATCATCGGGGATCTGCTCACCAATGCATCGATCCTTGATGAAGCCGCGACAGGCATCCTCTCGGCCGATGAACGAGCAGCACTAGTGCGCTCACCGGACGCTCCCTGGACAACCGATGATCTGCCGCTACTGGACGAAGCAGCAGACGCATTGGGGCCATGGGAACCGCCTTCGGCTGCACCACCTGATGTTCCGGACTACCGAGAGTTGCAGGCCTCCGACGCCTACCGCATTCGACCATCACACTCCAGCGGCAATGCGGGGTCCTTGGCCGAGCGAGCCATTGACGACCGGGAATGGGTCTACGGGCACGTGATCGTTGATGAAGCTCAAGAGTTGAGCGCAATGGCCTGGCGCGCTATTCGCCGGCGAGCGTCCCGCCGATCGATGACCGTGGTGGGCGATCTCCAACAGTCGTCTCACCCTGCCGGTCCTCGCACCTGGGAGGAGGCACTCCCCTGGGCTCGCAGCAAAACGGCCCTGCACACGCTGACGGTGACCTACCGAATCACTCGTCAGATCGCGGATGTTGCCACACGTCTGCTGCTGGAAGCGGGGGGTGATCCACCCGTATTGACCCCCATCCGCGACGGATCGGACGTGGTCGAGGCATCTCTGCCACTCTCCGAGTTGCCGCAATACGCGCAATCGGTGGCGTCCGAGGACGGACGCAGCGCCGTGATCGCACCCGACGCACTACTGCCCCATCTGCGCGAGCTACTGCCCGAGCCGCGCTTCGGTTTCGGCAGCGCAGCGCTCGATGCCCCCATCGCCGTGCTCTCAGCCCAACAGGCCAAGGGACTCGAGTTCGATTGCGTCATCGTGGTGGACCCCGATGCCCTGAGTTCTCAACACCCACGCGGGGCGGACATCTACGTAGCGGCCACCCGGGCTACGAAGGATCTCCACATCCTTCGCGTGCGGTGATGGGTGGACTGCGGTTAGCGCACCGCGATACGCGGATCGCGGTAGAAGAACCGGCACCGCACAACGCCCCCTGGAGCGTCGAGCTTCTACTCCGACGACCTCGACTCTCGCAGAGTCTCCGTCACGTCGGACGGTAGTTCCAAGTCCGTCGAGGATGCGACGCCGAGTTCCTTCATTCTGCGGGCCTGAACCATCACCCTGCTGTCCATCGAGCCGATGAACTCGTTGTAACCCTTCACGGCACTCATCAAGCCTTTACGCAAAGTTCCGAGGTGATCGACGGCTTTCTCAAGCCTGGTCAACATCTCCGCACCGGCCGCCCGGATCTCCTCAGCGTTGTCCGCCATCAACTTGCGTTGGTAGCCGAATTGAATTGTTCGCAACATCCCGAGAATGGTCGTTGGCGTCGCCAAGACAACGTTTCGGGCAAAGACCTCCTCCAGGAGCAAGCCGTTGGTCTCCAGAGCACTCGAGAGCAACGACTCCAGCGGAAGAAACATGACAACGAAGTCTGGGCTGATGTTGGATTCCCAGTAACGCTTGGACGACAGTTCCTTGGCTCGAGCCAGGACGTCCTCCGCGTGTTTGTGCAGGTGCGCGTCCACTTCGGTTTCATTGTCCGCTTTGATCGCCCGCCAATAGGCGTCGAAGGGAAACTTCGCGTCAATGAGAATCTCGCCGCCTCCCGGCAGGTCGACCACAACGTCCGGGCGGGCACCGCCGGCCTCGGTCATACGAGAGTCCTGACGTCGGAAGTGAACTCCCTCGACAAGGCCCGAATGCTCGAGCAGTTGCTCGAGTTGCATCTCTCCCCACTGACCACGGGATTGACCTGAACTCATTGCGGCGACGAGTTGCTTGGTTGCTGACTCCAATGACGTGTAATTGCGCTGAACGCCATCGATCTGCGTGCGCAACTCCGCGGCGGATTTCGCTCGTTCGACCTCGGCCTGCTGGGTCGTACGTCGAAGTCCTTCGAGTGCCTCACGCACCGGCTCAAGGCGGTCCTCCAATGATTTTGCTGAGGACTTCTCCCCCTGCAACGAGGCACGATCGGTCTCCAACACCCGAATTTGCCCCTGCGCCTCGATGAGTTCGGCATTCACGCGGGCAACTGCGGACTCGGATTCGGCACGAATGGCCTCGGATTGGAGTGCGAAATCCTTGCGACCCATCCGCCGGGAGGCGATCCAGCCCACGACCATGCCGGCGACAAGCCCCAGAAGAACTCCTACCGCCACCACAACACCCAGGCCTATATCCGTCACCATCGCCCCTTCCGCATCGGTGTCGTCAGGTTAGCGAGACCGACTGACATTTCACTTGGTGACGGGCACTAATCCGGACGCGACCCGGACCAATTGGGCATACGTCAACCCTTGGCTATCGATGCGGATATCGGAAGCTAGCGGCTTTCCAGAACTCATCGTGCGAGCAAGCAATTCCACACTCCCCCCGAAGCGCACCACGTCTCGGCGATCACAACGTCGTCGATCGCTGTTGGACGCGTCTTGACCCCGACAGTCCGCGAAGACCCGTGCCCGAACAACCCGCTTGCTTCCCGGGGCCCCTATCCGCACCGCGACCGTCTCCACCAGACCCTGCTCCGCACGGTCGACAGGTCGCGCCGCCCAGCGATCGGCAGCGCCCTTCTGGGCGATCGTGAAGCTTGGCATCCTCTTGCCGTAGGTGGCGCCAGCGAAAGTCGCTCGATTGGAGGACTTGCCATACGCGATCACGTCGATCGGTCCGCGTCGTGGCAAGCCTGCGGTGTAGGTCGGACGCCATACCGCGACATCGCTTCCCAGCACGGTGGCGGCTCGTTGATACGTCCGTGCACCAGCGACGACATCCGCTGCGAAGGCGGGTGAGGCGCCCACGGCAACCAACAGCAGCACACACGCCGCGGACAACATCCGCACGAAGCGACGCGCCATGGTCAGCGGCGCCTGCGAGCCCGGAGAGAACACCACAGCACTGTACGTGCCGTCACGTGCCGCTACCGCATCCGTCCTATCGCGCTCGTCTGATCGCGCTCGCCTTACCGCACCCGGGCCGTTCGCGATGCCCGTGAGCACCACGAGCATCGGGTGAGTGTCGCCTTCACGCGCGTTCCACGGGCGATCGACTGCGGGACGACCTGGTCAAAGCGCCCGTCGGTGACGGTTGCGTAGTACGGAGCACCCCAGCGACGGTTCTTGGCGAACCGAATTTCCACTACCCCGGTGGCCGCCGACTTATCCATCGAATCGCCCGCCGTCGCGCGACCACGAACGCGCGTTCCCTCGTGGACGGAAACGGCTGTCACGCGGCTGATCTGGGACGACGCCGGACGCACCCAGAAGGTCAAGGGGTCCAATTCGACGCTGTCCTCGCTTGCCGGCCCGATCGCGCGAACAACCGTCGAGAGTCGATACTCCCCGGTGCCGTCGGCGGGGCAGACGAATATCTCGTCCAACAGCTGCCCCGAGACAGCGTCTCCCGGCAGCACCAGAAAAGTGCCTTCGTTACGAACACTCTCGCTACCGACTTTGGTCACTGTCGTCTCTCCCAGGATCGACGTGTCATCAGCGCGGCCGTACGTCACCAGCAGCGGAATGAAAAGACACTCGGCGTCGACGAACTGCCAATCGTTGTCAAGCGTCACCGACACCTGCACCGACGCCGTGGACCCGGCGGGGCTTTGGACAATGTCCGCGTAGGCGGGCGCACTGAACAAGGCGCACACACACGCAGCGAAACACGCCAAGGCCGCAGTCGCTGTGCGAGGGCGCGTTCTATTCACCGGCGTCCGGTGCTGACGTAGTCGGAGCGGATGTTGGCGTGGGTGATGGCTCATGCGGTGACTCAGACGATGACTCATGCGTCGACGCCGATGATGAAGACGACCAGTCGTGAATCACGCTGGTGCGGAGCATGACGTCTTGGACGGACCTATTGCGTGGACTGATGATCGCCCACACCAACCCCGGCGGGAAGACAGCACAGAATCCAGACCGCAGCATCGCTAGTTTCCATCCGAAACGACGGCCTTGACGTCCGACCACCCGCAACCCCATCAGGTACTGACCCAAGCTTCGGCCGTTCGTCGCCCACATCCACGTCCAGTACAACCACATGAGGAGGTATCCAGCGAGCAGGAAATAGCCCGACGGTGGAGTGACTTCTACTGTGAGATCGGGATCAACGATCGGGTTGAAGATCAGAAGGAATAACCACAGCCCAATCCACAAGAGCACCACGATGATGCCGACGAAAACGACGTCTAAGACAGCGGCGATTGCCCTGATGACGAACCCGGCACGATCGCCTTGATAGCGACGTCCGGCAGCAGGGACGGTTTCCAGGACGAGCGGTCCCTGCGCATCGTGATGATCGCGGTATTGCTGAAAAGATGTCATTGCCGAGGCTCTTCGGTTGTTTCTTCTTGCGGATCGGCATCGGGCTCGGAGACCGTGAGTTTGCGTTCGCGTTGACGCAACCGTCGCAACAGGACGGTGTCCACCATCGTCGAGATGATCTCGTCTGCCCGGATAGCAGAAACACGGGTAGTGGTGAAGGCGTCGAGGGCGACGCCGCCGGTGCTCTCGCGGATGATCTGTGGAAGGTCGATCTCCTCGATGATGTAGTCCGCGATCTGCAGCATCGGAATCCGATCGATCACGGCGTCAAGGTCGGTCTTTCCGACAATCTCGTCGACATCCACTCGGTCGATCACGATTTGCGTTATGTCGATCTCGTCTAGAGCGCGAAGAATGATCGACTGCAGATCCACCTGCCGCACGACAATGTCGGTGAGATCGATCCTCGAGATGATGGCGTCGGCAATGGCAGGAACGGATTTGTAGAGAACCGATCCGACGACGGAACGCATGGTTGCCTCGGTCAAGGCAACGGCGGTCTGGGTGCTGTAGACCACGAGGCCGAAGGTGCTTGCCGCCAAATCACGAGCGAGCGACAGCGAGTCGCCCTCGGGCTCGTAGGGTCGAGATACAACGACCACTTCGCGATCGGACATAGCCACCATGATCCAGGCTCGTTACTCCGTCAAAGGGCCGTTCGTAGCTTTCGGAAAGTAATCCTGTCCGATGCCACTGGCCCGCTTGGGAACCATGACGGAGCGGAACCACGAAACAACCTCGTCTCCGTCCTGATTCAAACCCCGAGTCTTCATGCGGATGATGCCCATCTCGGGTCGCGACGACGACTCTCGTGCCTCCAAGCACAGGCTCTCGGCGTAGATCGTGTCCCCGATATAGACAGGGTGGGTGAGCTTGATGTCGGTCCAACCCAGATTGGCCACGGCGTTTTGACTCATGTCGATCACCGACAGGCCGAGAACCAAGGCCACGGTGAGCCCCGAGTTCACGATGATGCGCCCTTCGGTGATGGGGTTGCTCTGGGCGAGATCGGCGTTGAAGTGGTTCTGGTTGGTATTGCAGGTCAGCAGGGTGAACCATGTGGAGTCCGCTTCGGAGATCGTCCGACCGAAGGGGTGCTGGTACGTGGTGCCGACCTCGAAGTCTTCGAAGAAGCGGCCAAGTTGGGCGGGAACGACGTTGCTCATCGCCCCATCATGTCAGCGATCGCCGTCGGCGCGCTTGCGCCAGCGCTCTTCCATCCGATCCATGAAGCCGCTTGAGCGTCGACCCTGCTTGTCGTCAGCAGCAGGCGGGGCCGCAGCAGAGGCGTCGTCGGTGCCTTCGTCACCCTCCTCGGCGGCGGCCGATGACCGCCCGGTGAAGGCGAAGTAAATGAGAACTGCCCCGGCCAGCATGACCGCGAAGCCCACCACGCCGAGGATCGCGAGGGGAATGGCCATCCCGGCGAGCACAATGCCGAGACCACCGAGAATCGCGAGAACGCCCAGCGCTGCCCGGGACCGACTCGCGGCCCCGCCACGAGACTGCAGACTCGTCGCGAACTTTGGGTCTTCGGCGTAGAGGGCTTTTTCCATCTGCTCAAGCAGACGTTGCTCATGCTCCGACAGCGGCATGGCGGGCCCCCTTTCGACGTCTCGTGGTCGTGCCTTGGGTCATTGTGCCCCACGGTCCCCGACCACGCTTCCTGGCGGTGACTCTCAGGATAAGTGGCAATCGACTTCGAGGGAAACCCGCACCCCGGTAGAGACGGCCATCAGTGGACCCGACCCGGACGAACCGCTCCGGGGCCGTAGCGCTGCCGCAGTCGATCCATGGCTACCTCGGCGTCGCGATGACCACGGTCGGGGGTGTCCAGGGCAAGTTGAGTGGGGGTCTCATCGGTGGGCGTCAGGCCCTCCACTCGCACCCCAACCAGTCGGATTCTCGCTCGCTGAAGACCCAGTGCGCCGAACAGTGACCAGGCTGTGGCATAGATATCGGCACCAACATCAGTGGACACATCGAGGGTCCGAGACCGGGTGATGGTGGTGAAATCTGCGAAACGCACTTTCAGACCTACGGTCCGAGCAACCGATTGGGAAGCCCGCAGGCGACGCGCTACCTGGTCGGAGAGTCCGGCGATCCGCGAGCGAATCCACTCGTGATCATCGGTGTCCGAATCGAATGTCTCCTCGTTCCCAATGCTTTTCTCCGGCTCATTGGGAATGACGGCCCGGGGATCTGTGCCCCAGGAGAGATCGTGAAGATGACGACCCTGTGCCGCGCCGAGGGCCCGCTCCAAGGTGGCCACGGGTGTCTCGGCGATGTCGCCCACGGTTTCCAGTCCGAGGCGCACCAATTGCTCTTCGGTTCGCTCTCCCACACCCCATAAGGCACCAACGGGGAGTGGGTGAAGGAATTCGATGACCTTGGCATGCGGGATGAGGAGCAGTCCGTCCGGCTTGCTGTGCGTGGAGGCGAGCTTGGCGACGAACTTGCTCGACGCGACCCCGACCGAGCACGTGATGCCGACCTCGTCACGGACTCGATTGCGAATGAGCGTTGCGATGGCAACGGGTCGCCCCAAGCGACGAATCGCCCCAGCGACATCGAGAAAGGCTTCGTCAAGAGACAGCGGCTCAACGATCGGGGTGATGGATCCGAAGATGTCCATCACTTCTCGCGACGCCTGCGCGTACTGATCGTGGTGCGGAGGGATAAATGTTGCCTGCGGCGCCAGACGTCGTGCTCGAGAAATAGGCATCGCGGAGTGAATTCCCAGTGCGCGGGCCTCATAGGTGGCGGAAAGAACGACTCCTCGATTACCGGTGCTGGCTCCCACGACGACGGGCGTACCCGCTAGCTCCGGATGATTGAGTAATTCGACGGACGCGTAGAAAGCATCCATATCCACGTGCAGGATCGTCGTTCCGGTGTCGTCATCACCGAAGTTGCCCAACCCTTGAGGTCGACGAACCTGGCTACGGCTCATACCCGCATCATCCCTTCCTGTCGCTTCTACCAGCCGGAGACACCAGGACTGGAATGCCAAAACTTCCCCGGCGGACGATTCACGGAAGCTCCGGCGGGAGTGATGTCGGCGTAAGGCGATTGCTGGAAACCACTTGCATGCACCAGCACCTTCCGTGGTCCTGCGTGAACATCTGGGGCCTGCTCTGAAGCAGGGTCATAGGTCAATAACGAGCGAACAGCATCCATTCCTTCGTCTTTCCACAGTCGCCGCACATCTCCCAGATCCCAGCAACCAGTGGCTCGCATCGACACTCCTCGCGGCCCGGATCGCCGAAGGCGCCCACGAATGATGAGCAACCAGGAGTTGAACAACGTCGATGCGTAGTTCTCTTGAACATCATCGAAGAAGGCCGCATCGATGGGGCCCGTGGAGTCATCAAGGGTTACGAAGATCACTCGCCGCCCACTACGCACGGGGGGACTTTGAATTGCGACTTTGACACCGGCGACCCATACGTCGCTACCGGATCTTTGCTTCAGTAGATCGCAGGCAGCAGTGGCGCGCATCTCGCTCAATAGATCCTTGTAGAAATCCACCACATGGGCGCTGACGTCCAAACCCAGGACCGACATCTCCGATCGAACTCGGTCACTTGCTTTCATTTCCGGTAGCCCCGTAATCGGAACGCATTCAGCTGTTGATCCGAGGAGATCGAACGATAACTGCGTATCGATACCCGTCGACCGTGTGTGCCTGTCGATATCGGCGACCTGCAGCAACAGGTCCCGTCGAGTAACGGGTGCGGGATGCAATGCGTCAAATGCCCCTGTCACCACCAGGTTTTCCGCCACGGGTCGTGACAACTCTGCTCGCCCTATCGCGTCGGAGAGCGAGGAGAAAGGGCGCCGATCGATCAGCCTTTGGACTTCATGCTCACTAATACCCGCTACTTCGGTCAGGGGAACTCGAATAGCTTGTGCGTCCGCTCCCTCTACTCGATAGGCGTCACCCGAAATATTGACGTCGATACCTAGCACTCGGATTCCGTGCACTCGTGCGTCGTCGAGTAAGAGCCTTTTGGGATACATACCCGGATCGTGCGTCAATATTCCGCAATAGAAGGCCGCTGGATAGTGCGCCTTGAGCCATGCGGATTGATACGTGGGGAGTGCGAAGGCTGCCGCGTGCGCCTTGCAGAAGCCGAAGGATGCGAATGCCCGAAGAATCTCCCACACTCGCTCGACAGTCGGGACGTCGTAACCGTGGTTGATGGCGGTCGGATAGAACCACGCCCGGACATCGTCTTGCCCGTCCGGTGATCCCATACTGCGTCGGCACTCATCGGCTTCGGCGAGAGAACATCCCGTCATAGTTGCGATGATGCGCAGCACTTGCTCGTGGAATACCACCACTCCATAGGTCTCATGCAATATCGATTCAAGATCGGAGTGCGGGTACTCCGGAGCACACCACCCCTGCCGAGCCATAAGGAATGGCGTCACCATGTCTGATTTGACCGGTCCTGGGCGAAACAGCGATATATCGATGATCAGATCAGAGAAACGATCGGGTGCGAACTTGCCAAGAAGCTCACGTTGACCCGGTGACTCAATTTGGAAACACCCCAAGGTCTTGGTCGATCGGATGAGCTCGAATGTTTTCGGATCATCGAGCTGACGATCATCGAGTTCGATGCTCTCCCCCGTGTTGTTCTCGGCCTCGGCGATTGCGTGCGCGATCGCCGACTGCATTCGAACCCCGAGGACATCGAGTTTGAGTAGACCCATGTGCTCAACATCGTGTTTATCGAAATGACTCATGTGATAGCCCGCGGCACTGCTCTCCACGGGGGTTCGATCGAGCAGCGTGGCATCGGAGAGGACCACGCCACACGGGTGCATGGCGATATCTCGGGGTAATCCATCGAGGCCTTCGACGAGGTCGAGGAAATGATCAAGCTGTCCATCATTCGCGAGTTGTCCTATGTGAGAGTTCCGCAACTCAGGAAGATCGCTCAGCGCACTGCGAGCTTGTCGAGCACGAACATGCGGAAACGCCTTTGCGAATGCATCGACTTCCCCCACGTCCATACCGAGTGCGGCACCCACATCTCGAACGGCATGCCGCACGCGATAGGTCTCCATCATTGAGACGCTTGCGACCCGATCGTCACCGAATCGATCGCGAATGAGGTCGTAGACCTCCAATCGTCGGGCTGATTCGACGTCGATATCGATATCCGGGAGTACTCGCCGAAGCGGTGACAAGAACCGCTCCATCAACAATCCGTGCCGAATGGGATCAACGCCACTGATCCCCAAGAGATGGGTAACGAGACTTCCAGCGCCGGAGCCACGCGCAGCCACCCGTATTCCTCGGTCTCGAACCATGTCGACCACCTCGGCGACGGTGAGGAAATACCCGGAGAAACCGAGACTCGTGATGGTTCGCAGTTCGGCGTCGAGTCGATGCTCGGCTTGGCTTCTTTCGTCTTTCGAGTAGCGGTCGGGTATCGCTGCAGCACATCGGCGGCGCAATAAAGTCGCAGCCTCTGCAACCGGGTCGGGAATCTCCCTTCCCAGCAGCACGTCGAGTTCGGGAACAAAAACCTCCCCCAGGCCTAGATCTCGCCCGGAGTCAAGTGCGCAGTACTGCGCGAGATGCCATGTGTCTTCTAGTAGGCGTTGCCCACCGCGTTCGTCTTGTCCCCCTGACGCGTGGGCGATCTCCGCTGCGATCTCCGCCATTTCTTGCCCTGATTTCACGTACGCGTGGGCTCCCTGCTGGCGCTCGAGCCGTGGCGAACTCAACGGCACAAGCAATCGAGAGGCATCTAGCACCTCGGCGATACCGGCTTGATCGGGATGGGCGTATCGCACCGCGTTGGTCACAACAGCAGGTAACCGCTGCTCGCGCGCCCATCCCAGCATGCGCGCTGCTGTCGCTGTGGAGTATCGATGTCGACGACGCAGTGGAAAACCCGGCTGCCGATGGGACGTAACACCGATAGCGAGATACCGATCGAATACCGCACGCCACGGCCGCGTCGCCGCCTCAGCGAGAGCCGCTCGCTCATCTGCGAGATACCGACCAACCTCGGAGTCCGCACCGAGAATGACGACTATTCCCTCACTGTGTTCGCGCAACGCCGACCACGGCACCCACGGTTCACCGCGCGCAGTGTGCTCGCCGATGTGTGCAGCGCTCACAAGACGACACAGTGATGCCCATCCTCGCGAACCCGTCGCGAGCAAAAGGACTCGCGGACGTGTCTCATCAATCCACCGACCCCCGCGCGCCGGTGTCCGTGCCTGCACGTCCGGATGCACCCGCGCCACCTGGGTTGCCTCGACCGCGATATCCACTCCGAGTACCGGTCGTATGCCCAGCCGGGAACACTCACGTACCCACCGGACCGCCGCGTACAAGCCGTCTCGGTCGGTAAGAGCGACGATTGACTGACCAAGTTCGGCACTGCGTTGCACGAGTAACTCCGGCAAGGTGGCGCCATACCGAAGTGAGTGGCTGGAAGCTACGTGCAAGTGGGCGAACGGTGGTGAAGCGACTCCCACGCCTAACCGACGGCACGCAGCCGTAGATCGAGCGCTGGCTGATGGGCCAACTCCAGTACGTCACAGACTCGAGCCAGGAACGTCTGTGCATCGCGAACGAGATCGTCTGCTGCCCGCGCACCGACGCACGGGATTCCGGCTTCGGCAGCGGCACGGGTCTGGGCGCCGGCGGCAAAGAAATCCGCCCACTCCGACAGCGGCGGACACACCTCACGTAGCACCACCCACGCGCTCCGCACTTGCTGACGCACCGGTCGGTTGGCGCGCACCTGAGAAGACCGAGAGGCAACAACGGCGATAACTGCAGCAGCAGCTCGTAAGGCCGCAAGGTGTGCGGCGGCGTATCGCTCGTGCGGGGTGCCCGCTAGCGCGGCACGAGCCAAACTGCGCTGAGCGCTGTGGATCAAGTCGTCCGCGGCAACCGGTGTCATAGTCAACTCACGGAGATTCGATGCGGGGAGCGCATCACCAGAATGGGTCCCAGGGCGGGTCCCAGGTCGGACTCCAGGGCGGGTCGAGTTCATCGCGAAGATCCCTTCTCTATGCGTGTGCTGGTTTTCTCGACCCACGTGCTCGACCCACGTGCTCGACCCACGTGCTCGACCCACGTGCACTGCTCCAAAACGGACCCCGGCCGCTGGGGCTGGGGTCGAGGCAACCTCAGCGGCCTACGGGCCCGTTTCGTTGAGTTCCACAGAACTCCCACCCCGGCCGCGAATCCGAGGTGCTTGGTCCGATGAGGCATGTGCCCGAATAACCCTCGTGTCGAGTAACCCGACCTACCAGGCATTCGAACACCTGTTCGAACCAGACACGACCGTAGCCCCCACCTCTGACACCCGTCAACCCCTGGCGCCCGGTCAGCCGGGTCAGCCCGGTTAGCCGGGTCAACCCCAACACGTGCGGCCGCTAGGGCGATCCGGCAGGCTCGGGAACTAACTCAGGAACCACCCGTCGAGGAGGCTTGTTTCGTGCCCGAACCATCTGCCGACCTGTTGGACGATGACCACATCAACGACTTCTGCCGCCTGCACCCCCGCTGGAGCTACGACGGCACTGCCCTTACGGCCCAGGTGGAGGCTCCAACCTTCCTCCACGGCATCGACAACGTCACCGCCATCGCCCATGTAGCCGAGGAGATGGACCACCATCCGGATATCGACATCCGATGGAGGAACCTCACCTTCCGCCTATCGACACATTCAGCACACGGAGTCACCGGACTCGATATTGCCCTCGCCGAACGGATCGACGCGATAGTTGACGCCGCACCTTAAGGATTCACGGCCGGTCAGCACTCTCGGTGCTTACCCCGTGATGGCTCCCTTCGAGGCGCTACCCACCAACTTGGCGTACTTCGCGAGCACGCCTCGGTCATAGCGCGGAGGTAACGGTTCGAACGACGCACGGCGTTCGCTCATCTCTGCCGGATCGACGAGCACGTCGAGCGTCCTGTTCGGGATATCGATCATGATGCGGTCACCATCACGCAGCAGCCCGATGGGGCCACCGTCGACGGCCTCCGGGGAGACGTGACCGACACACAAACCCGTCGTGCCACCGGAGAAGCGCCCATCGGTGATCAACAACACGTCCTTACCCAAGCCCGCACCCTTGATGGCTCCAGTGATCATCAACATCTCGCGCATA
>Ga0255743_10000615_pt1 | contig 31233 bp, 23 predicted proteins | sample 101ome_19_FD_179950 | JGI IMG/M metagenome (GOLD analysis project Ga0255743, IMG submission 179950) | Coastal salt marsh microbial communities from the Groves Creek Marsh, Skidaway Island, Georgia - 101405AT metaG (version 2) | ecosystem: Environmental > Aquatic > Marine > Intertidal zone >... | reverse complement strand
GAGCTCGTGAAGGAGGCGACCGCTGAGATTGGTGAGAAGATCTCCATCCGTCGCTTCACCCGATACAACCTCGGCGAAGGCATCGAGAAGCGCAACGAAGACTTCGCCGCCGAGGTCGCCGCCCAAACGCAAGTGAAGGCCGCGGAACCGGAACCGAAGAAGGAGGAACCGAAGGAAGAGAAGAAGGAGGAGGAAGCGCCGGCTGTCAAGGTTGACGCCAAGCTCGTCAAGCAGCTCCGCGATTCCACTGGCGCCGGCATGATGGACTGCAAGAAGGCCCTCGCGCAAAACAACAACGACATCGAGGAAGCCACCGCGTGGTTGCGCAAGAAGGGCATGGCGTCCGCGGACAAGAAGGCGAGCCGCATCGCCGCCGAAGGTGCCGTCGTGTCTTACATTCACGCCGGCAGCCGCATCGGCGTCTTGCTCGAACTCAACTGCGAGACCGACTTCGTCGCCCGCGGCGACAGGTTCAAGGAACTCGCGCAAGACCTCGCCATGCAAGTCGCCGCGTGCCCGGAGGTTGAGTACATCAACCCGTCCGATGCCGACCAAGAGATGGTGGAGCGTGAGCGCGCCATCGAAATGCAGAAGGAAGACCTCTTGTCCAAGCCGGAGAACATTCGCGAGAAGATTGTCGCCGGCCGCATCGACAAGTTGGTGAACGAGAAGGCGCTCGTCACGAAGGACTACATCAAGGACACGAGCAAGACCGTTGAGGAGCTCGTGAAGGAGGCGACCGCTGAGATTGGTGAGAAGATCTCCATCCGTCGCTTCACCCGATACAACCTCGGCGAAGGCATCGAGAAGCGCAACGAAGACTTCGCCGCCGAGGTCGCCGCCCAAATGGGCAAGTAAGAATTGGTGTTAGGTGAAAAAGCTTCGCGTGCATGCATTAGATTTTTGAAATTCATTTGATAACATATTCATTCCGATAACAACTCGCTAGACTAAGACGTATCTCTCCCTGAGATAACTATTCGCGCGCGCGTCGTCCATGCCCAACTCGACGAGTCCGCGCGCGATGACGTCGTGATAGCCCTGCGAGGGTGGGTTCACATCGTCCAAAACGCCCGTGCGTATCGCCTGCAGCTCTTCCGGCGGCAGTGTGAACGTCAAGATGGGCTCGACGTCGTCCGCCTCGGCGAACGCCCCGAGCGCCTGACAGTACCCGTACCAGCTATTTTCAATTCTGTGATCGCCGCTCTTGTTTTTGGCCATCTCTCGCACCTCATCGCGCGTGAACCGTCTCCAACTCTCATCGCGCGGATCCAGCCCGTTCTCTTGCGCAAAGACGTCGCAAAACTGGTCGAGTTTCAGCCTGTACAGTCGAAGGTGGGAGTGCATGCGTTCGTCGGTTTCACTCTCGGAAACGTCGAGGAACGCGACGCCTCCGTTCGACCACCAAGGAGAGACTTTCGCGAAGAATAATCTGTGCGGAACCACCATGCTCGTCGTCGGACACTCTTTCGTCGGCGGCACGGTGAAGGGGACGTGTTGGTCGCGAGCGCCCGGCTGCTCCACGCTCATGCCGGCGACTTTACCGCCTCGCAGGTAGCATCGGAAGCGCTCACTACATAAATTACTTCCGAACGACGCGTACCACACGTACTGCGTCGCGGCTTGCGCCATGATCGGGGATTCTTGCCACCGCCGTCGAGGGCGAGAGTGCGGAAGCGCTGACACGGAGAAGGCAACGACGCGTCGAGAGACCGAAATGATTCATTCGAGCTATGGATTGGTATTGCACTCGATCTCGCGCGCGCGACCGATACATGTATATATTAGTGGAAACATCTATTCGTCGTCGAGCGCGCCGGTGGTTTTCAACGCCACGGCGGCGGCCGCCGCGAAGCCGGCGACCCACAGAGCGCCGAGCGCGAAGTAGTTTTCATAGTACAAGCACGCGCCCGTACCGCCGACCGCGACGACGCCCGCGACCGCGATCAGACCGCCGAGTTGGCTCGCGTCCATCTTCGCCGCGCTGTCGCCGCTCGACACGCTCTTCGCACCCTCTTCGCCCTCCACGTACATTTGCGTCTCGACCGCAAAGACGTTGTTGTTCTCGAGAGACGTATTCGCCCCTCCGAGACCGATCGGCGCGACGAAATCCGGACCGAGCGACCCATTCTTGGCGTCAAGGTAGATGCCATCGTCGCGCACCTCCACCGGGAACACCTCCATCGGTCGGCACGTGTCTTGCGGCGTCAACGCCGCGAGCACCGGGTTCTCGGGATACCACTCCTTGATGGCGCCCGTCTTCAAGTCAAACTTACTCTTCGTCGTCGGACACTCGATGCACGCGTCTTGCGTGAGTCGAGCCTTTTCAAATCCCTCCGAGTACGCCCCTTCCGCCGGCGATCGCGACTCGATCGCGAACACCGTATCCCGATACCAAAACAGCAACACGGATTTGCCCAACGCGCGCACGAGCTTTCGATCGCCGCGCGGTAATTCCTCCACCGCGCACACGCGCGTCATCGCGTCCGACGACGCACCACCCTCCGCGCGCGCCATCATCGTCGTCGCTCGCATCGAGGAGGATCCTCCCACGACGCGTCGCCGCGACTCCTCGACCGCCCCCGACGCGATCCCACGTCGTCGCGCGGCGCCGATCGTCGTCGACACCGTTCGCGTCACCGCACCCCCGACCGCGCGCGCGCGCGTCACCGTCGCGCGCGGCGTCACCGTCGTCATCGCCATCGTCGTCATCGCCATCGTCGCCGTCGCCGTCAACGCGCGTCGCCGTCTCGACCCTCTCGCGTCGACACCGGTTCGTCGACGTCACCCACCGGGGCGCGCGCGTGGAGAGGGACTCTTTGACCGATCATGACTCACTCCGATAGGTCGTGACTCAAGAAGGAGGGACTCACGATACCCGCGAGACGACGAATCGACATTCGTTCCCCCGACGAGACGACGACGACGCACACCGCGACGCGACGCGACGCGACGCGAGAGTCGAGAGAGGAGAGAGGAGAGAGAGGAGAGACGCGCATCGAGACGACATGGCGTCCCCGTCCGCCGTCGTGGGACGATTGCGACGCGTCGTGGAGAATGCAAAGGATGAGACGGCGAGTGCCGGCGTTTTCGACATTGCGCGCGACGCGCCGTTCGTCATCGGACGACAGCAAGGCGTGGACGTGCGATTCGTCGAACCCGCGGTGTCGAGACGACACGCGGTGTTTCAGATGGTGGACGATCGGATGGTGCTGAAGAACATGTCGAAACTGAACCCGGTGTCGCTGAATGAATCCATCCTCGACGTCGAGACGGCCGTCGCGCTGCGACACGGCGACCGCGTGGGGATTCAATTGACGAGCGAAGAGGAGGCGACGTTTGTTTTTGAACAGATTTTGGACGCTGTCGTTCGATCGCCGTTGCGAGAGAACGGAGGGAACACGCCTCCGAGCGCGTCTCCGCTCAAGTCGCCGAAATCGACGCCGAGCCGAGACGACGCGGAAAACATGGCGCCGACGCCGTCGAGGACGCCCGAGCGACGAGGCGCGATGACGCCGAAATCACCGGCGAAGAGCGCGCTCAAGGCACCCGAGAACAGATTGGCGGTTCGTCCGAGCACGGCGCGCAGACGATCCATCTCCTTCGCCGGGGAGGAGGCGTTGGAAGCCATCAAGTGGATCGCGCCGCACGAGGGCAAGGTTGAATTGTGCGGTCGAATCGCACCTTTGGCTCTCGACGCGCCGCGTTCACCGCGACGACGACGGTCGACGTCCAAGTCGCCGAAGAGCGCGGTGAAAATGCTTCCAGCGCCCGAGGTTCCCTTGATGCTTCCGGCTCCCGAGACCAAGGCGTCGAGCGAGACCAAGCGTCGCTCGAGCATCTCTTTCAAGGCTGTGGAAGACGGAGAAGAGAACGACACTCCAGATTCGAGGTTCACGCGCGGTGGCGCTCGAATGAAACGCAACGACACGCCTCGTGCGTCATCCAAACGCAAATCTACGGCGCTCCGCTCGCCCTCTGAGTTTTCTCCGATCGGTACCCTCGACGGTTCTGAAGGCGAAACGCTCGCGGAGAAGACGGAGAGCGTCGAGGCGATGACGCCACCGAGCGACTCGAATAATCTCATCGCTCGGCTGAAATTCGTCGCGACGCCGAGCTCGGAGATGAAGCGCCCGCGCGCGCCTCACAACACGCCGGTCGCGGCTGATTTCAACTTGGACGGGTACGACGTCTTTCGAACGACGCCGAGCGCGATGCCTGAGGGTCTTCGCGAGTTGTTCGCGGATGACGGCGCCAGCCATCTCATCATGCGCGCGGTGGAGACTCTCGAGGCTGAAGCCAAACGTGACGTCGACGCGGCGAAAGAGCTCGACGGCGTTCTCGCGGGTTTGCCGACGCCGCCGAGCGCGAAGAAGCGCGTTCGCGAGTGGCTCGAAGCCGAAAACGACTTTGACGCGTTGCCCGAGGAGGAGGACGTCGAGGGAGCGGATGCGCAGACGAGCGACGAGTACCGCGCGTCACCGGCGAAATCGATCATCGTAAAGTGCAGAAAGACGAAGAAACGCCGTCGATGCGAAGGCGGTAAGGCTCTGAGCGCGCGCATGGAACAGTTGCACCGAGCGTTGAGCGCGACGCGTCGCGCCCTGTTGAAGGAACGCAAGAAGAACGCTACGTTACAGGAAATGTACGCCGAACTCGCGAACGCACCGCGAGAGGAACCACCGACGCCCGCCGAGATGAAAACGCCGAAGATTCACATGCACATCAACGTCAAAGAAGCGACGCCGAAGACGCCCAAGGTGGCCATGCACGTCAACGTGCGAGAGGCGCCGCCGAAGACGCCCAAGGTGACGCTCAACGTCAACGTCAAGGAGGCGACCCCGAAGCTCGTGGTGGAGACCGAGGAAAAAGAAAAAGAAGAAGAGGAGGATGAAAACGTCGTGCACGTCAGGGTCGCGCAACCATCGAGCGACTGTTGCTCGGTGTGCGCCGTCGTCGACAAGTGCAAGACGGTGCGATGCGACGACTGTTCGATTATTTTCCATCTCAAGTGTCTCAAGCCTCGACTCACGCGCACGCCGAAAGGTCCTTGGACGTGCGCCGAGTGCGCAAAGGGTGAACCAGAGCCGGCACCGAAAGAAGTGACGGCCACGACCGCGGCGACGACGACGAGACCGACCCGATCGACGCGTAGCTCGAGACGAATGTAAATCAACGCACGTGTGACATACCCACCGCGCCGACGCTTCGCTCGTGAAACGAAATACTATTACACGCGAGCGCTCCATCGTCTACCGTCGTCGACGACGACGCGGAATGGACTCCTTCTCGTCCGCTCTCGCCGACTCGGACGTCTTTTTAATCGCCACGCCGACGGCGTGCGGCGCCAGCGGCAGCGTCGCCCATTTTTCGTCGAACGCGATCGGCGACTCAAACGCCCCCGTCGCCTCCAAGGCGTCGAACAGCGCCTGCCCTCTGTTCCCACCCGCCGGTTCCACGAACACGTACCGTCCACCCGGTCGCAACGCCATCGCCGCCTTTTTCGCCACCGTCTCCACCTCGTCGTCGCCCATCTTTTCCATGCACCCCGTCGACACGACGCAATCCACCGTCCCCGCTCGCTGTCCCCACACCGTCTCCCCCTCCACCGACGCCTTCCCCGCGATCGGCGCCGATCGAGGCAACACCGGCATCCCGGTCTCGATCCCGATTCGGTTCATCAGGTCTGCGTTCACATCCGGATCGACGCCGACGACGAGCCGCGTCGATTTCGGATAATAATACAAATTTTTCGTATCCACGCCCAGCTCGACGACGAGCGCCTCCTCGGGCACGCGCGCGCCGAGAGACTCGGCGATTTGAAACTGCAGCCGAAAGTGTAACGCCGCGCGCACGCCGGCGACGCCGAAGACCGCGGCGACGATGGGCGCCAACGCGGCGCTCGTCGAGACGTCGACGCCGTCCAGCGCGGGACGAAGAAGGTCGGCGTCGTCCGCGAGCGCGCGCGGGAGAGGACGCGCGACGACGGACGACGTCGAGGAGGACACCCATCGCGTCGAACGCGTCGAACGCGTCGAGCGCGTTGAACGCGTCGGCGCGGGTCGGGGCGCGCACGCCGTCATCGAGTCGACCGACGAGTGACGACCATCTTTTTTCAATCCATCGGCAGAGCGCGACGGCTGGGACGGTGATGACGGTGGACGATCCCGTCGTCGTCGCCGACGCCGAGACGACGACGACGACGACGATGAAAATCATCGCGCGCGCGTCGTCGTCCGCGCGCTCGTCGACGACGGGCGTCGATCGTCGCGCGGAGACGGTGACATTTCGACAACGTGTGTCTCGACGCGGCGGCGGTTCGTCGACCGACGACGACGACGACGACGAGGTCGTCGTCACCGTGCGACAAAACCGCGGGGACATCGCGGTGGACCCGACGGCGAGGTGGGTGTGGGACGCGTGTCCGCTCGTATGCGAATACCTGTGCGACGGCGACAGGGTGGATGCGCTCGTGAGAGGACGACGCGTCGTCGAGCTCGGCGCGGGGACGGGAATGCCGGGGCTGGTATGTTCCAAATTGGGCGCCGCGAGCGTCACGCTCACGGATCTGCCGAGTGAGTTGGCGCTTTTGGAGGAAAATGTCGAGTTAAATCGAGCGCGCGGGGATTCGCCGGTGTGCGTGCGCGCGTGCGCGTGGGGTGAACTCGAAGAGCCGACGCCGACGTTCGATACGGTGGTGGTCTCGGACGTGTTGTATCATCAACCCGTGCGCGTGCTCGAGGCGCTGGCCGAGACCATTCACCGGCTCGTCGCACCGAACGGTGTCGTCGTCTTTGCGTACCATTTTCGCGAAAATCTCATGCACGATTCACAGTTTTTTGAATTCATCGATCGCGCGTTCGACGAACGCGCGCGCGTCTCCTTTGAAGACGCGCCCAACGTGTGGTTGTACGAGTGGACGCCCAAAAAGTGAGCGTTGCGATCGATGTGGATTGTTTTTGTATTCTCGTGTTGCACGAATTGAATTGATTAGCAGTTGAACGTTGAAGTATTGTCCGCCATCGATGAACGTCGCCGCGCCTCGCCGCCGCCCTCAACCCTGACACGACTGAGCTATCCACACACCGCGTTCGAGAGCGTGAGACGCGCGCGCGCGCGCCGCATCCGTCGTCACCGCGCGCTCGGAGATCGACACTGATCGCGTGCACCGTCTCGCGCGTCGAGAACCGCGCCGTCGTCGTCTCGGTCGCGCGCGAGGGTGCGACACGACGCGGGACCGATGGCTTCTTTTTCGCGCCGAACCGATGAACCGACGCGACGCGCGCCGAACGCGACCTCGCGACCGGTGGCCGAGGGCGAGCGCGAGTACGGACGCATCGTGACTCTCAAGGAGTCGTTCGGGTTCATTCGATGCGGCGCGCGATTGGAGATTGGTGGCGGCGCTCGATCGAGGGGCGGGCCGCCTCGCGAGGCGCAGGTCTTCTTTCACGCGAGCGAGTTTCACCGCGAGCTGGCGAATCGCGACAAGCCGGCGCTCGATCCGGGCGATTTGGTCAAGTTTGTCGTCGCCCCGAGTCCCAAGGGAGACGGTCAGATGAACGCGTTCGACGTGCAAAAGTGCGACGCGTCCGAGGTGCAGGTGAGAGTGGAAGCGGAAGGCGTCTTGGGTGTGGTGTCTCGAACGTTGCGCGGGAAGATGAAGAGAGACGCGTACGGGGGTAGAATTACGTACGATGGGGCGAAAGTCGCCGAGGATGCCAACGCCTCGACGGAGACGGATACGAAAGAGTCGGATGAAGGGTCGGCGGATGCGCCGGATGAGAACGACGTGGACGTCGACTCCATGAAGGACGAGCTCGATTTCTCTGGCGCCGATCTCGCCGACGCGTGTCGTCTGTCCAAGCTCAAGCAAGGCACAAAGGTGAAGTTTACGCTCTCGTTCGATCCGTACTCTCGCACGATGCGCGCGATGGATGTGTGCGAGGCGTTCCCGCACGCCAAGGAGCAAGAAGATAAAACTGGAGCAGATGGCGACGATTGGAATAGGGAAAAGGTTGCCGTGGAGGAAGAGTTTGGGGTGATTAGTGTGATCAAATCCGGGTACGGTTTCATCAAGTGCTGCTCACGAGCGAAAGACATTTTTTTTCATTTCAGTGAGTTGAATGAAGACGCGAGCACTGCGCGAACGGGGCAAGAGGTGCAGTTTCGCGTCATCACAGAGCCGAGAACGGGCAAGGTTGTCGCGAGCGGCATCCGCTTTGCGCCCAAAGGAAGCGCTGTCTTTGAAACTATCGATGAGAGGCCGGTTCGTGGAATCTGCAGAGCGAAACTTCTTTTCACGACCAAGGGATTCCCGTCGAGAGATGGAGAACGCTCCGTACCAAAGGGCATGGTCGAGGAAACGACCGGTCGAGACGAACGCAAGCAATACGCGTTCGATCGTCACGGTCTCCTCGATTCGAGACAAAATCCGCGCGAAGGCGAGATGGTTCAATTCTGCGTTCGAACGGATAAGCGAACGCAGGTCGAATCGGCGTGTAAAGTTCAGATTATGCGTTTCACGGGCAAAGTGACGTCCATCAAGAGCGACGGACTGTACGGCTTCGTGGAGCACGTCGATCAAGGAACGGGGGAGAGCGGCAAGGCGTTCGTTCACGGCGCAGAGATTGAAGGTCAATCCAGGCTGAACGTCGGCGATGAGCTCGAGTATTCTCTTCAAGTTGGTCGAAAGGATGAAGAGTTCGCGGCGAAACGAGTCAAGGTTGTGGTGGCTGCGCCCGTCGATCCCAACGCGCCAGTCAGTCGATCTGAGTCTCCGCGCGTGAACCGCGATAGTCAATTCTCCGGCTCGCAGTTCAAAATTACGAAAGGTCCGGACGGTACGCGAGGATTTTCCATGGGTCGCGGCGCGGGCCTCGCCGAGAAGGCGGCGGCGATGCTGTCCACGTTGACGACGAGCGCTGAAGCCTTCGTGCCGCTCGGCGCATCAAACACGAGTTCGAAAGCGTCTCTGGTTGACGCAGACGCGGTAGAAATAGATGAACGCGCCGTTCAGGACGCGTAGAACACCTAACGAATAGAATCCGTTGATTTGATACGAATTGGTATTTATGATCTTACAACAAGAATAGCGACGCGACGACTCAAGTTCACACAAACTCCCAATCGCTGAATTCATCGTCGCGCTCGGGGACGCGTCGAACGATCTGTTCCTCGATCGGCTCCGTCGGGGTCCGAACCAAAAGTATAGGAGCGGCGACGTTCGCCTCGCTGAGCGCTCTCGCTCGAGCCAATAAATCGTCGATGTCGTCCCAGTTTCGACAGTAAAATCCCAGAGCGAGAGTCGGGTCGAGGTTTTCACCGCGCACGTGCAGAGGCGTAGAACAGTAATAACTCTCGATATCCATCGTTCTGTCGTCGTACGAGGACGCAGGCTGCACGACGTGCGGATCCAGGTAGAAGAAGACGTCGTCCGAGTATCCGACGAGGTAAAGCGAGGCGTTCGGACGCCCTCCCAATATGCCCACGGACTGTTTGAACGAGAGTATGGACTGAAGTTGACTGAGATATCTCGCGTTGATCGTGCGTCCGACGCCCAAGACGAGAGGAACGAACAGAAGGAGCGCCTTGTCGACGTCGACGCTCTTCGCGCGAAGTACGCGCTCGTCCAGCATCGGCACGCCTCCGTCGTGATCTTTGCTCGCTCGCACGACGTGCACCGCGAGAGATGCGCCGAGCGCTTCATCGCCAACGACGAGTTCTTCAAACGCTCGACACATGACGCTCGGTTCGAACCAACGTCCCGGCGGTATTCCCCATTCCGACGTCTTTTCGCACACTCTGTGAATGGAAAACGGCGCTCGCTCGTCATCCGCAAACCATCGCAAGATGTCCTCCTGCGCGTCGCATCCGCGCTTCGTGCGTCTATTTTCCGGAATTCGTAATTTATTCACCATGTCGCTGAGAAACGAAAATCTCGGCGCCTCGTCGTCGTCGCCGTCGTCGTCGTCTCCGGTCGCCGCCTCGTCTCCTCGGTCGCTCGATTCCAACTCTCGACGCCAATGTCGACCTCTGCTGTGCACGCTCAGCGCGTTCGCCACCATCATCTGCGCGCTCCGCAGCGTGCATCCCCACCCAGCGTCCGTTCGCCACTCGCTTGTTCCCAGCGCTTCGAATCCTCGACGATACGTCATCCAACACCGCGAACGCCAGTCGCGCATCCACGCCGCCTTGCCGCGCTCGTACGCGTCTCGGCCCTCACCCTCCTCTTCCTCGCCCCTTTCGCAATACACCGCACCGAACATGACCAACGTCGCGTTCGGTGGTAAATCGTCCACCCCGTGTCGCCCGACGACGCGTCGAATCGCTCGCACGCGCGGATGGTGAGCCACCGCCGCGCGGCTCGTTCTCGCCAGTCGCCCGAACGTCTCCACCAACGGTTCCCTTCGCGCGTCCGCGCGACGCGTCGACGTCGACGGTTCGGACGATCGCGCGAGACGTGCGTCTCCGCGCTCGTCCGCGGCGTCTCGCGCGCTCACGGTCGCGGCCTCGTCGTCCATCGCCGCGCGCGTATCGCCTCGGTCGTTGGCGCGCGGGGACATCTTACCGTCCCGCGATGCGCGTCGACGGACGTCGCCGTCGACGGCGGGCGCGCGACGCGTCGAGTCTCGCACGGCGCGTCAAGTCTCGCGCGCGACTCGTCCACCGGCGTCGGCGTCGTCCGGTGACGAGTGAGGCGCGTCGCGACGATTGGACACGAGATTGCACTCGCGGTAATCTTTTCGCGCCGACGAGGACGGGACGGGACGGGACGGAACGTGATTCGGGAACGACGACGCGTCGCGGGAGAAGAGAACGCGATGACGATGATGATGATGATGGCAGTGACAAGTGAGCTAAAAGGCGTGATGGGATGTTGAGGGTGGAGAGAAGACGGAGACCGCGTAGACGAAGGCGCCCGCGCGATACCTCGCCTCGCCTCGCCTCGTCGCCACGAGCGATGCGATGCGATGTGAGTGAGACAGCGTCGTCACAATTCAGCGTCCGACGCGGCGCCGCTCTTCACGGATTGGCTGTCGACGTGCTTGTCGTACGCGTCCACCTCTTGTTCGATGCGTCGCCACGCCAACTCCTTGGGCTGGTCCCACGTCGACTCCTTCGTTCGCTTGTTGACGTAATACTTTTGTCCTCCGTGAGCGGGATCCTCCGAGACCGTGCTCATCCACTCGAACGGGCTCTCGTACGTGCTCTCACCCGTGTTGACGTCCACCCAAAAGTCTCGTCCGTCGTCGTCTTGATACGTCGTCAACCCGTCCGGATCGTCCCAGCGAGATTCGTGCGTGACGTCGTTGTAATAGAAGACGTGCGTCTTCTCGCTCGCGAGGACGACGCGAGCCGCGAGCGCGCACGCGAGAGACGCGATAGACGCCGTGAATAGCGCGCGTCGACCGCGTGGCGCCATCTGTGCGAACGGATGGATCGACAACCGTCTGTGGTTGGATCACGAATCCGTCGCGCGGGAACGAGCGCGGGCGGTGCGCGACGTGTGCACGACGCGAATGCGCGAGAGACTATACGCTCGAGCGCGAGTTTTCGTCTCGTGTCGACGCGCGCGGCGATGTGTGGTGGGGCGCGCGGTTCGTAGGACGTGATGACCGTCGGGTTGACGACGTAACGTCGTCGACGTTCGAGTGCTAGGAATGGACTGGTGTGGTGATTGAGTGATGACGAACGCGTTCGAATCACGATCTTTTTCTCTGCGCGCGAATTTTCCCACCCGTGACTCTGCCCTGCACGGCGCTCTGCGTGCCATCGGCGGCGCTGGCGACGAGTCGATCCAACGCGTTTTCTCCGTGAAGCTTTCGTCGCTCCTTCGCGCGGTCTCTATACTGTGGAATGGTGAGCGAGACGCCGTGAACGTCGGCGACGTCGGTCGTCGCCGGTGATTTTGTCGTCGTCGTCGTCGTCGTCGTCGGTGCCGAGGAGACGGTGGCGACGACGGGACGTTTGTCCTTTGTCTCGGCGGTGTTCGCGTTTCGCTCGGTGTCTCGGTCGCTCTTCGCGTTTGAACCCACGATCGTGTACTCCTGCGTTTTCTCGTTCCACGAGTACCAGGACTTTGTCGCCGCGTTGAAGAATAAACCGGTGTTTGCATCGTACAAAACACCGGTCGTTTTGTGTCTATAATATCCCGTCGCCTCGTCGTAGACGTAATCGGAATCTCGAGCGCCGTCGGATTTCGTCATCGCCGACGCCGCGGTGGCCTGTAAAATCGCATTCGTCGCCGTGGAGTTGACGGTTGACTGTTTCTGTGATCGCGCTGAGAATGAATAGTTCACCGACAGCGCTCCGTGAGACCAGTCGTCGCGCAACGTCGCGCCGTTGAGCGCGTCCTTGACGAGCGTGGCGTTTTCAATCGACGAACAATCGACAAAGGCGAAACCTTTGCGTCGTCCGGTTGTCTTTTCCGTGGGAATCTGAATCGAGCGAATCTGTGACTTATCCAGGATCGTGCCGATCTTATTCGCGATCTCTTCCTCCATCGCATCCAGCGGGATATTCTTGAGAAAGACGACACGCGTGGCTTGACCGTGCACCGCGCCCGACGAGGCGTCGCGACCCGTCTCTCTACGCAGTTTCCCCGCGTCATCTTCAGAAAAACATTGAAAACACGCCGTTCTCCGAGAAAAATTAAACGCACCGCAGTGCGCGCAATCCCAATCGGCCGCCGCGGGCCGTGGGTCTGGCGGCGCGCGGGACGTCGCCGGCGTCTCGCAAGGCGGCGGCGGCGGCGACCGTCGTCGTTCACGAGAGGGCGAACGCTTGCGCTCGCGATCGCGGTACCCATCGTACCGGTCTCGCTCGCCTCCTCGATGGTACGCCTCCTCGTCGCGATATCTCGGCGGCGAACGCCCGCGATAATATTCGCGCGGCGGCGGTTCGTCGTTCCAGTCGTCTCTTCGATCGCGATACCCTCTGTAATAGTACTCCCTTCTCGGCGGCGATCGATCGCGGTACCCGTATCCGTATCGCTCGTCCTCGTATCTATCGTCGTACCCGTACCTCTCATCGTCTCGTCGTCGATCCCACCCATGCGGAGCCCGCTCGTATCCGTCGTACCCGTCGTCTCGGCGCCCCGTCCCGAATCTCCCGCGCCCGCCTCTTCCCTCGTCCGAGACGCCCTCACCGAATCTCTGTCGCTTCATCGATTCGAGATGAATAAATCAATCAACGTTACCGCGTAAATCTTTCGTTCGCCTGCGCGCGCGTCGCGTACGTGTGCGTCGTCGTCAGCCATCGTCTGTAGAACGATTCATCATGATGCAGAGCGCGAGGTCGACGGGCGCACTCGCGCAGCCGTCGGGGAGGCGTCGCGGAGGCCTCTCTCGCGCGCGATGACGAACCGAAATGAATCAGTGTGATCGGTCTGGGCGCGCGCGCGACGGGACGGCGTCGACATCCACCGAGACGCGCGCGCTTCAACGTGTGAGGTTTGGGCTCCGAGTGACAGGAGAGGGAGAATTTTACCTTCGCGTCGATGTTCGAGCGGCGCCGTTGACTTTACAACTGTACTCGCCGATGGACGAAGAGACTAGGGTGGTTCGCACGAGTGTATCGCGCCGTGTGCGTTCATCTCGCGAGGTTGGCGAACAGGGCTTTCGGTTGGGATAACGCGATGGCGGCGGCGCCGACGACGACGCTCCACGCGCACGCAAACCAACCGACGGCGTAAAAGGCGGACGCGGCGACGCTCGGTGGGACGAGACCGCGCGTGAGAGCGCTCTCCGTGACCTCCACAGAGCCGTAACACCACGCACCGACGCCGCACGAGAGTAACAGGAGCGCGGGCGCGGCTATCTGGAGCGCCACTTTACACACCAAGTGGTTCGTCACGCCGAGTTGTCTCTCGACGACGGCGCGTTCCGTCTCCGTCAGCCGTTCCTTGTCGTTGCCCTCTTTCACCTCGTACCACGTGATCAATCCACTATCTAAATACGCTTGTAGTAACGGGTGCACGCTCATCAACAGGCACAGCCCGGAAAAGACCAAGACGCCGCATCGCGCGTCTCGTTCCGCTCGCGGAGAGAGACCGAGCGGTTCCGCCACCATGGACGGCGCGCTCACGACGAGGGACATTAGAGGCGCGGCGAACGCCGTGTGCAGAATAAACTTGCGCCAAGGTCGAACCGCAAAAGTACCCGCGTATTTATTCGCCCACTCGGGCATCTGCGTCGCGAGCAAATAACACTTGGCGGCGCGAATCACGGCGGCGAAGAGTAAACCGGCGACACCGGCTGCGAAAATTGAATACGCCAAACCAATCTGCAAGACGGTGACGCGCGGTGGCGTGAACGTCGCTCCCGACGCCGTCATCATTCTCGTCGCATATCTCTCAAGCGACGCGTTGAAATCGTTCGCGGCGTGCACGAGACGAAAATCCACCACCGCGCTCGGCGCGAGAAACACGACAAAGGTGGACGCCATCCACGCCGAGAACGCGAACGCCGCCGCAATCTTCCGCTCCGTTCCCGGCGTCACCCGCGCGTCCATGTACGCTGAAAACAACGCCTTGAGCGCGAGCACGACCCCGAACACCGCCATGACCGGCGTCAACGCGTCTCTCGTCCCGAACGCTCGATCCGCCGTCGCCGCGACGACGCCGTTCGCCGCGAGCACGCACGCCAAAAATACAACCTGATCCAACTCTGGATACAATATTCGCCGTCGAAGACTCTCGAATCGCAAATCCACTCTCGCCACCGTCGTCGTCGCCATCTCCTTGGCCTCCGCGCGCTCTCGCGCCGCCCTCTTCGCCGCCCCTCGTCCCGTCGGCGGCGCCGGCGTCTCGTCGACGCTCGGGACGTAAAAGTACGCCAACGTCCCGCACACCGCTCGCGTGCCTCGCTCGAGGGCGAGATACGACGCGACGCACGTGATCATCGCGAACGGCGCCACCGCGCGCCACGACGCCACCGATTCCCCCGCTTCGGTCGCGCCCACCACCGCGTCGACGGCGCGCGAGGTGGTCGTCGCCATGACGCGCTCGCGCGCGGTATCCTCGCTCTGTGGACGCACGCGGCGCCGCGAACGAACGCGAACGAGACGACGGAGACGAGGAGGAGGCGCGCGCGACGCGCGGACGCGACCCGACGACGACGCCTCGTCGCGCGCGCGACGGTGTCTGGCGCGATACGTATATAAAACATCGTAAGCCGAACAAATGGAAAGCAGTCGGGCTGCTACAGCCGCGCGCGCCATCAGCGTTCGGACTCCACCTCCCGGCGACGCGTCGACGTCACACGCGCGCGTCGTCGAGGACGCTCGCGCGCTCGAAGACTCGAGCGATGCGTACCGTGCACGCGATGGGCGCGATCCCGACGCGCGGATGGACGACGATGACGACGGCGAAAAATGTGCCGATGACGCGGATTGTGAAAATATCTCAATCGGCGACGCCAACGACGCGCTCGACGGCGCGTGCTTCGACGAGAGCGCGCGCGAGGACGGATAAAGGGGGGGATATTTCGCGTGGCGATGGTGGGAGGTGGCGCAGGACGATGTCGTTCGCCGGCGTGGGGGATTCGTTCGATGGGTTTAAAGGGCTCTTTGCCATGCCCAAACGCCGGGACGCCTACGACGGGTCGAGATCGCACTTGGGTCACGATCACGACGATGACGAAATGACGGTGGTGAAAAACGACATGATGAAGGTGCTTTTACCGCTGGCGCTGTGCGCGGTGGTGGCGTCGGTGGGGTATCTCATCAACGTCGTGCGCATGAATGCGAAACACGGCGTGGCGGATTTGTTGTACAAGCTCATCTTCGACGACGTGTGGGCGAGCATCGCGATGACGGTGTTGTGTTTGTACACGAATTTCGCGAACAAGTCGGTGAATGTTACGTTCACGGCGGCGGCCAACTTTATCAGACCGGCACGCGTGAACATGCTGTGGTGGGTTTCTCTGTTCATTCAGCGATCCGTCACGCACGTGACGTCAATGATCAACGTGACGCTCGTGTGGAGTCTGGGAAATTCGCTATGGTCGTTGATTCCGCTCGGAATCGAACTCATCAAGATTGACGACGCGGCTACGGAAGGGATTGATCACGTGCACACGCTCTTGACCACCATGTTGGACGCAAATAACGACGGAATCGTCACCACCACCGAGGTGCAAATGTGGTTCGTCGCCAAGACGTTGCGTCTGCTGTGGTGCTTTTATTTCTATCGAATCTCTCAATGGTTCATGACGTTGAAATCGGCGCCGACAATTCAAGAGATGCGAACGAGAGGCACGAGCTACGATCGCGAAGACTTCATGTCGCAGGCGCTCAGACATCATTTCGCAGGTTTACGCGGCGACCGCGGCGTTTCGTGGGATCAACAGGCGCGAAGCGCGCTCATCGATAAAGCGTTATCCATCGCGACGTATCTCTTCGGTGCGTACTGGTGTTTGAGTTCTCTGGGCGTAAACATGACCGGTCTCCTCGCCGTCGGAGGGGTATCCGGTATCGCCATCGGTTTCGCCGCGCAAAAACTCGTCAGTAACTGCATCGGCGGCATCTTAATCTTCGTCACGCAGCCCTTTGTCGAGGGAGACCACGTCCAATTCGGCAGCATCGAGGGTCGAGTCGAGCTCGTCGGCTGGCACTCGACGAGAATATCGTCGCTCGAGGATGGTTTTTCGTACATCGTCCCCAACACGGACGTTCTCGGGTCGGCGCTCAGAAATCTCTCTCGCCGCGAATACATTCCAATCAAGGAGACGATTCCGTTCCCGGACTCGATCAAGACGAAGGAGCAGATGCAACGGTTTATGGATGATATCACCAAGCTCGTCGTGGACACCGTCGACGAGTGGAGCGTGCGTAAACCCGTCGTGCACATGACCTTTGACGGTCTCACGCCGAAGATTCGCATCAAAGCCTTCATCGACGGCTCAAAGGATAAAAGCAAGGCGGAAGATTTGACCGTCAAGCTCATGCGCGACATCGTCGACAAGTTGGACCATCCGTTCGGCGCGACGCCGAATACCAACCCGTAGTGTGCGCACCATCTGCTGCACCGTTGTATACTGTACACAGTATTACACGTCTATTTCTAGAAATGGAACTTCGAGGGGAGTACGCTTGAAGATGCTCGTCGGTCAGAAAACGGTCTGAGAAAGGTTCTCATCAGAAGATACGCGTAAAGGCGTACTTCCGCGTAAGGACTGGATACCTCCGCGGAGCGTTCTCGTGAGGTTTTTACGCCACCGAAACGTTGGGCTGTTGTGCCAAGGAGTCTCAGCCCAGCGCGCGTGTCACTCGTCGCGACGGGATGAATCGAGGCGAATCTGACGGCTCGAAGGCGTTGTTAGTTTTCGAAATCACTAGTACCGTAAATCGCCATAGAAATAACAACAGAAATAAATCATATTGATAATACGTATGCACATGACTAGTATCGCGCGTCTGCATTTATAATTTACTCTGTCCGACGCCAAACGCGGCGGCGCGCGCCTGCGTCGCCGCGCGCGCCCCCGTCTCCATCGCTCCTTGGAGACACGGATTGACGCCCGTGTGCGTCGCTTCACCGGCAAAAAAGAGCGTGTTTGCCACGGGCGCGCCCAAAAGCATCCTCGAGTTGCCAGCGTTCACCGTCGGGTGCGTGTACGCGCCCTGCACCAACCTCTCTTGCGACCAACCGACGTACTTCAAGGTGGTGATGTGTTCCTTGCACGAGACGTTGAAGATGGTGTCGAGTTGGTCGATCGCGCGTTGAAACATGACGTCTCGGTTCATCTTGTCCAGCTCATCCGCGAGATCACCGGCGATGAAAAACGTCACCAGACCGACAGTTTCCGCCACCAACTTGGCCTCTTCGCTCGACGCGACTTCACGCGCGAGGGGCGACTTCGGATACTTTGTAATCCAAAACTCGGGTAAGAAGCAATTCGTGCACACGACGTCAAAGACGTCCTCTGGCCACACTATTTTACGGAATCCCACGAAGAGTTTCGCCGCGTTTCCAATCTGAATCGTCTCCGCCGCGCGCGTCTTCGCTGCCGGCAACTGCGGAATGAACCGCACTCGATTCTTCGCGTTGTTTGGACGAAGCGCCGTAATCGGGAGCGCCACGATGCACTGTTTCGCGGTGATGATCTCTTTCCCGCCTCGTCGCGTCACGCGCACCACTCCCGGAGTGGAGTAATCCACGCTCTCAATCTCCCAATTCGTCCGTACGTCCAAACCGTCGGCGAGCGCGAGCGCCACCTCGCGCAGCGGTCGATCCAGCACCAAGTACTTTTCCCCGTAAATCCAATTCTTCTTCTCCTCGATGAGTTCGCGCATGCCCAAATTTCTCAACGACGAACAAAAGTCATTCGCGTAAATATTCTCCGCCAATTTAATCACCCGTTCCGGCGCTTGCACCGTATTCGTCAACCATCGCAGCGCCGTCTCGTCGGCATCCTCCTCCCCCGGCGCTCCCGGAAGTTCGTCAAACAATTCGTGCACTCGCCGCACATCGCTCGACGTCGCCTCCGCCTCGTCCGCCCGCATGATCCCTCGCCCATCACCTCCCAGGTAATACCTATCCGGCCACTCCTTCTCCGTCGTCCCGAATCCATGATTATCGACGAATCGTTTCAGCGCGCTCGCCTCGTCCCCGTGCAGAAACTCTGGGCCCAGATTGACGTCCCACGGCGCCACGTCTCTCGCCACGCGCACGCGTCCACCGACCTCGTCTCGCGCTTCGAGCACCACCGTTCGCATGCGACGAAAGGCCCCCGCGTCGACGCCCGTCGTCCCCCCACCGTCGACGGCGTCGTCCCCACCGCCGCCGCCCGGTGTTTCGGGCGCGCGCATCGTCAGACACCTCGCCGCGTGTAATCCCGCGAATCCACCCCCGAGAACGACGACGTCGTAGATGTCATCGCGCACCATCGTTTCCTCGCTCGACGCCACCGTTCGCGACGCGACGGTCGCGCGTCGTCGCGCGTCGTCGCCGCGTCGGGACGCGTTTTCGCGTCGTCATCGTGTTCGACCGGGCGCGTATTGGTGATCAAATGTCCGAATTTGTTAATTACGATGCGAGGACGATGATTATGGATGCATGATGCGTGATGAATGACGCGAGACGACGACGACGCGATCGGTGCGTCCGCGCCGTGACCGCGCGCGAGGGGTCTTCCGTGCGCGCGCGCCGTCTCTCCGCGTCGGTCGTGTCTCATTCGACGCTCGCGTTCGTGCGTTGACGCACTCATTCAAAAGTCTTCATCATGGGTGTCTCGGGACGCGTTATGCGGTGGGCGTCGGCGTGTGAACGCGCGTGCGACGCGTCGATGGCGATGTTGGGACCGCCGACGGCTATTTTCGGAGTGGTGTTGACGGTGGGCATCGCGCGAGAGACGGTGGAGGCGACGAGCGCGATGTTGAGCGCGAGAGGGAACGTCGCGGCGGCGGCGGCGTGCGCGCGCGTCACGCTCGCGTGCGCGGCGAACGCGATTTTTAATCACGCGGCGTGCGCGGTGACGAGACCCGGTGGGCCTCGAGACGCGGAGGCGAGGCGAGCGATGGAGCGGAGGATCGAGGAACGGGCGAGGGAGGACGCGGAGAGCGGCGGGGGGTTGCGTCGAGCAATAGAGGAGGGACGGTACTGCGAGACGTGCGACACTCCGAAACCGGACATGTGCCATCACTGTTCGGTCTGTAAAAGGTGCGTGTTGAGGATGGATCATCACTGTCCGTGGGTGATGAATTGCGTGGGAGCGCGGAATTATAGGTATTTTTTCAATTTCATCTTTTACGCGTGGTGCGGGTGCGCGACGGCGTCGCTCAGCGGCGCGGCGGCGTTGCTCGGACCGCCGGGGGCGACGCCGACGCCGGAGGAGACGATTCGACGCGTCGTCTTCGTCACCATCATGGCGGTGGCGGTGTTGTGCGCGCTGACATTTTTAGTGACGTGGCAAGCGTATCTCGCGTTGACGGGACAGACGACGATAGATTATTACGATTGGAGAGACGCGGCGCGGGACGTCAAGGCGAGAGGCGGGACGCCGCCGAAAAAGACACCCTTCGATCGAGGCCCGGTGAAGAATTGGCAGGACGTCTTCGACGAACGCGGGAGGTTTTGGTACCTCGCGTGGGCGTTACCTCGCGTGCGTCCGTATTCGGGGTCGGGGGTGTACTATAAGGATTTCGGACCGCGCGCGCTCTGAGCAAACGAACGGCGGCGCGCGGACGGACGTAGCGGCGATTGTAGATATGTAGATATAACATTGTTTCAACACACGGCGATTGTAGATATGCAGATATAACGTTTCAACAGACGGTTTCAACAGCCGATGACACATACAACACGAGCACTCACTTGCGTGCTCACTTTCGAGTCAAGATGCCGCCGATGTTTTCTCGCAGCTCCTCTTGGCTCACCTCGTCGTAATCGGTGGCTTGAATCTCCACCGCGATGCCTGACAATCGTCCTTTGAAGAAATCCTTGGTGGAAGCGTACAACATCTTACTCTTCAGACGCGCGGAATCCGGGTTCCACACGATGAAGACGAGCTTTCTGAACTCGCACTCCTCCGAGTTGATGTATCTGTAATCGTACACGGCGTATCGACAATCATCCTCCGGAAGCGCGGCGATGAAATCTTCGTAATCGCCGTCGACGCACCCCGTGGCGGCGGTGAGCACCGACCCCTCCGTCTCTTCCACGCGAAACGTCGCCCACTGCAGATCGCTCGTGCGCATCTTCACCTTGTTAAAAACAGTCAAACAATCATCCGTGACGGCGACGCCGCTCAGACTCTTTCCGGTCGGCGCGGGCGCGCCTCGCTCGACCGGCGGCGGCGCGACGGGCGCGCTCGGCGGTGGCGGCGGCGGCGGCGCGACGGGCGACGGCGGGCGTTCGTCCGCATCGTCCTCCATCCCGCGTCCCCCGTCCCGCGCATTGCGCACCGGCTCCTTCACACCGCCGTTCCCTCTCTCGACGTCATCCACCGCTAATTTCGTCATAAACGTCGGTCTCGCCGCCGCGCTCTTCTCGACGTTGAATCGTCCCTCGCGCGTCGTCGTCTCTCTCAACACCTCCAATTCCTCCCCCTCCCCGACGCGTTCGCTCAGTAACCGCTCGACGTCACCGCTCACGCTCGACGCACCGTCTCGCATCGCGCGCAGCATCGCTCGACGCACGTCGTCGACGTCAGACGCGCTCAACACGCCGGATGCGTTCGCCTGGGCGATCTTGTGCGTGAAGAGAAACCAATCTTTCGCGCGCGCGAATTCGTCGACGGTGATGAGACCGGCGTCGAGGGCCGCCTTGACCGAGGCGAGTGATTCCATCGGTTCGTTCGCGTCGGGTCGCGGCGCGCGCGATTCGGAGGGGGGGCGACGTGTGCGGTCGATGGGTGGACGTCGCGCCCAACGGCTTGGTGTGGGAAAAATCTCTAAAGTCGGCGCGGGAGAGGGAGAGACTATACGCGCGTGTGTGCTCCCAGAGACGGAGAGACTACGTGTGTGTGTGTGTGCTATCAGAAACGGAAAGACTAATGTGTTTTGCTACCGCTGCGGTGCGACCGCGCGCTTACGGGTGGTCTCGCGCGTCTTCGAGGAACGCCTCGACGGCGTCGTCGAGTTCGGCGAGCGCGTCCGGGGAATCGAGTCGGGCGGCGAAGAAACCGCGGAGGTGTGCGGCGAACTCGCGCGCCGTCGTCTCGCGAATTTTGGCGATTTCTTCGCGTTTGTGTCGCGTCGTCGTCGGTGGTGGGGGTGGTGGGGTGGACGGCGCGGTCGGCGCGTCGGCGAGTTCCGACGCGGACTCGCTCGGGCGGAGCGCGTCGGCGGCGGCCCGGTCTCCCATCGTCGGCGGCGGTCCGGTCGCGGACGCCGGTCCGGTCGCGGGCGTCGATCCAGTCGCCGTCGCCGGACGCAGATCCCCGACTCGCGTCGGTTCGCGAGGAGACGCGTCTTTGCTGAGAATGGAGAGTTGTCTGGCGCAGAGCAACACGCACTCCATCTCGTACGTCTCCACGAGCCTCTTCGACTCCTCCGGCGAAATCATGCCCGACGCCGACCCGAGACAATCCTCCACGAGCGTCAACAGCGCCGTGGCGTCGACTCGAGTCGCCTCCTGCGCGATGAATCGATCGAAATCGACTAAATACTCAAACGCGGTTTCGCTGCGCTCCTTCACCGTCGTCCACGAGCGATGAAAGCGGCGACTCAGTTGCATCCCCTCACCGCTCGTCGACGCCGCGAGCTCTCGAACATCGCGCAACAAACCCCCACGCACGGTTTCACATCGACGCAAACACCGCATCACCGCCTCTTTCGCCATCTTCGCGCCGTTTCGAGACGCCTCGCGCGCGCGCGCCAAATCAACCTCCAACGTCGCTCTCGACGCCGCCACCTCGTCGTGAAATACCGACTGGGCCTCACCGAGCGCGCACAATCGATCGCTCATCTCATCCATCCAATCCTCCGTCGTCGCTCGCATCTCCTCGGCGTGTCTCGACGCCTCGCCGACGTATTCCAGTTGAAACCGTCCCGCGTTCATTCTCGCCGCGCGCGTCGCCGCCGCCGCCTCCTCGCGCGTCGTGTACCGCACGCGCGGAGCGTTATCACCACCCATGGGTAACGTCGACGTCGCCATCGAGGGCCCGTCGAGCGTAGCGTCTCGACGCGACGCCGAGTGTCGAGCACTTCATGTCATTTCATGTCAACCTCGGACGCACACGATGTCGCGCGCGTCGACGTCGCGAGAGGCGTCGACGTCTCGCGTCGCGTCGTCTCGCGTCGCGTCGTCTCGCGTCGCGTCGTCTCGCGTCGCGTCGAGACGCGTCGGTGCGTCTCGTCGTCGCGCGCGGTCGTTCGCCGTCCCCGTCATCACCGACGATACAGAAGATGACGAAGAAGCATCGTCGACGCGCGTCTGGCGCGCGTGGCTCGCCGACGCCGTCGACGCCGAGAACGTGGACGCCGTGCGCGTGTGCGCGCGCATGTCATCGGCGTCGTCGGCGAGCGTGGTGCGGTGCTTCAGAAGACGCGCGTTGCGCGCGCCGACGGCGGATGCGACGTTTCGAGCCTTGTGCGAGACGCTCGTCGAGATTGAACGAAAAAGCCGCGGGACGCAGCGGAGCGACGTCGTCGACGCGCACACGTCGTTCGACGCCGTGTGCTGGGCCGCAAAATACGGACGAGCGTCGTCGATCGAGTATTTATTAGACGCCGAGGGGGCGACGGTTTCCGCGGCGTATCGTCGCGAGACGCCGTCGACGACGAGAGCGTCGGCGCTCATGTGCGTCCTGTACGGCGCGTCGCAGGCGCTCACGCCGACGCAATTGAGTAAATCGAGCGCTGGTCTCGGGACGAGATCGGCGGACGACGCCGAGGTGGTGGCGAACACGCGACGGAGGTACCTCGACGCGTTCGCCGCGCTCGCGTCTCGTGACGCCGGAGACGACGTCGACGCGACGGACGCGAGAGGCTGGACCCCGCTCACCTACGTCTGTCGCCACGCCCCCGCGCTCGGTGACGAGTTTCTCACCGCCGTCCTCGACGCCGGCGCCGACATCGATCGTCCCTGCGCCAGAGGAACGCCTCCCATCGTCCACGCCGCCGCCGCCGATTCCGCCGCCTTTTGCGCCGCCCTGCGCGCGCGAGGCGCCGACGTCGACGCGCGCGACGCCGAGGGGTGGTCCGCCGCCATGCGCGCCGCGTTTCGAAATCCCGCCAACGTTCGCCTCGCATCCGCGTTATCTTCATCGCCGTCGCCACCGCCACCGTCGTAGTATGTATGTATCCAGCGGCGCTCCGTACGCGTCGAAAAAGTGTCCCGGGGATGCGATGATGTCGAAAGCCGTGCGTGAAACGTTGACACAGTCGTCGTCACACCGTCGCGTCACGCGTCCGGTCCGCGCGTTCGTCGCACACCCGTCGTCCGTACGACGCGCACATGTCCACTCGCGCGCACGCGACCGCGCCTCGCACGGCGACGCGCCTCGCGACGCGCCCCTCGACGCGTCGCAACCCTATCGACAGACGCAGTCACCGTCGTCGAGGGACGATGGCGCCGCTCCCGGCGACGGGATCGGTGAGCGAGACGTTCGCGCGCGTGCTCGAGGAGAAGAAGCGTGCGTTCATTCCGTTCATCTGTGCCGGGGATCCGGATTTGGACACGACGAAGAAGGCGCTCAAGGTGTTGGACGACGCCGGGGCGGATATCATCGAGCTGGGCGTGCCGTACAGCGATCCGTTGGCGGATGGACCGGTGATTCAAGCGTCGGCGACGCGAGCGTTGGCGAACGGGGCGACGCTGAATAAAGTGATCGATCTGTTGCGAGAGGTGTCGCCGACGATCGCGGCGCCGATCGTGATGTTTACGTATTACAATCCCATTTATCAGCGAGGCGTCGACGCCTTTTGCCGGGACATCGCGGCGGCGGGGGCGAAGGGTTTGCTCGTGCCGGATATTCCGCTCGAGGAGACGTACGAGGTGAGCGAGATTGCGTCCAAGCACGGAATCGAGCTCGTGTTGCTCTCCACGCCGACGACGCCCGTGGAGCGCGCGAAGAAGATTGCCTTGGCGACGAAGGGGTTCGTCTACCTCGTCTCCGTCACCGGCGTCACGGGGGTGCAAACGAACGTCGCCACGCGCGTCGAGCAATTGGTTGAGGAGTTGAGAGGCGTGACGGATAAGCCCATCGCGGTCGGGTTCGGGGTGAGCGAGGCCAAGCACGCGAAACAAATCGTGGATTGGGGCGCCGACGGCGTCATCGTCGGTTCGGCGCTCGTGCGCGCGCTCGGCGAGGCGGACACCCCGGAGAAGGGTCTCGCCGCGCTCAAGGCCAAGGCGGAGGACCTCCGCGCCGGTGCCGCGCTCTAGCAACTCGGCGGTAGTAGCACTAACCAAAGGCATACTTCACATCACCATCATTCGCCACGTACACGAGTATCGTATTACACGCGCGCCGACTCACCGTCCCACCGACTCTAAATACGCCTTGATCTTCGCGTCGTTCTCCGTGAGCGCGCTCGAATCCCGCAGCGCCTTCCCACCCGCCTCCCACGCCAGGTAATCACCGAAATTCTTCTCGTTGTACCGATCCAATCGCTCCTTGGCCCGCGCCTCTCGCTCGGCGTCCGATCGCTCGAGCAAACGTTGGACGAATGCGTTATCGCCTCGTTCATTCGCCTCGAGCGCGCGCGCGACGTCGCTCGTCGTCGTCGTCGTCGTCATCGCGAGCATCATCATCGTCGCGACGATCGGCGTCGTCGTCGTCGGCCACGACGCGCCTTCGCGCGCTCGCGACGACGAGGACGATGCCGATGATGGTGAAGACGTCGTCGTCGGCGTCGGGACGCGCGGGGACGCCGCGCGGGACGCCGCCGCGCGACGCGACGAGACGCGGACCGACGACGGTGCGATGTGCGCGCGCGAAAGAGACATTCGAGCGACGCGCGAACGGGAACGACGCGCGCGGGGACGACGACGCGCGTGGACGTGTGCGGCGCGTCGCCGCCGCGCGTCGACGAAGACGGCGCCGCGCGCGCGCCGCGCGCGACCAGGGTTTAGGCGTGGGTCTCTCACATCTGTACATTTGCAACGCGCGCGCGTTCCGCGATCGGTGTCTCGCGCGAACGCGAACGCGGTGCGCTCGCGTGATGAACGCGTGTATGTATATCCTACGCCCCCATGTTCAGCGACATCAGTTCCGCGAGCGTCTTCGTCTCGCGAAGTCGCGTGAGTTCGGCGGCGTGCGCCTTCTCCGTCTTGCGAATGGAAAACGCGGACCACACAGCGGCGGCGATCTGCGCGTCGACACGAACGAACGAACGCGTCGTCTCGTCAGTCTCTCTCGCTCTCTGTATCTCCCCTCCGCGTCGCGAGACGCACGTATGAACGGCGTCTTTTCGTCGATCTCGCCCTCGTCGCCTTTTCGCCCTTTCTCGCGATCTCGCCCGAACCCGACGAACGTCGCGCGTCCGTCGCCCCCCCCGTCGTCCCCGTCGTCGTCCCCCGTCGTCCCTCGCACGCATCACCCTCATCCACCCAATCCACCCGTCGCACGCACCAAACACATCAAAAACACGCTCGGCCCGTATTCCCAATCGCTCTCCCCGGGCGGCGCCTTCACCTTGTACACCACCCCGTCGAGGATGAACATGAGAAGGGCCCAGGAGAACATGAACCACACGGTGACGTGTCGTCCGAGAAACGTGCTCTTTTCCAGCTCCTCTTTCGTCACCATCGTTGCGTTCGCGCGTGGACGTCTACGGATTCCGTAGTTCACTCTTCGCGCCGCCCGCCCTCGCGCGCGCGTCGACCGAAAGGGCGTCGCGACCTCTGGGCGTCCGAATGTCCGATGGTTTTTCGATGGTTTTTTTTTGTGTTTTTTTTGTTCGCGAGATCGGTACTACGTATACGTAACTACAAGTAGTAGTACGTCATCGGTGCCGGTATGGCGTACACGTGGACGCCGTATAGTGTACAAAGTAGTGCCGTCGGCCGATCGAGCGGGTCACAACGTTCGGACATTCGGACACGATCGGACAATCGGACATTCGATGCGCGCGCATCATCATCATCCATCGTCATCGGTCGACGCGACGATTGACCGCATCGCGCGTCGTCGCGTTCCGATGACGACGGAGACGAAGACGACGGGGACGACGACGACGACGGAGGCGACGACGGAGTCGTCCGCGTCGTCGGTGGCGAAGACGCGGTCGAGGACGAGGACGGTGAAGAAGGATGGGACGACGCGCGCGACGATGACGATTCCGAAAGATGACGACGCCGTCGACGATCGCGAGGGCGGTGATGGCGTGAAAACGACGAGCGAGAGGACGACGGCGCGCGGGAAGAGACGCGCGGCGGCGCGCGGGAAGAAGACGGCGGTGACGACGGAGACGGAGACGAAGGCGAATGCGAAGGCGAATGCGAAGACCGAGACGGAGACCGAGACCGCGACCGAGACGACCACGACGGAGGTGAACGGTGGAACGGGCAGAGGGAAGAAGAGGAACGAGCGAAAGAAAAAGACGGCGGCGGCGAACGACGCGCCGTTGACTGATAATCCGCTGTTTGACGCCGAGGCTTCTGGTGAGAAGAAGACGGGCGAGGACGGGGCGAAGAGGACGCGAAACGCGCGCGCCGGCAAGACGTCGAAGGAGACCGAGACGACGGGCGACGAACGCGCCGCCGCGAAGGACGTTGCGAAGGGAACGGACCGGTCGAGAAGGACGACCGACGTCGCCAAGGAGACGCCGGCGAAGAAGACGTCGGAGAAGAAGCCCAAGGCGAAATCGACGCCGAGAGCCGTCGAGGACGCGACCGAGACGAAGAACCCACGACAGCGAGAGAGGAAACAACGTCCTCGAGACTCCGTGACGTCGCCGATTCCGTCGCGTCAGCAGCCGCAACAGCGTCAAAGCCGACAACCGACGTCGGAGCGTAAGGCTTCGCCGGCGGCTCCAGCTCTCCCGCCGCTTCCCATCGACGCGGAGGACGCGCGCGACTGGCTCTCCTCGCGCACGCGCGACGCGTTACGCATGGAAAATTCGCTCTGGGCCTGGGTACGCGCGGATGGTGGACGAGAACTGATTCATGAGCTCAAAGAATCGATGTCTTGCGGAGACGGTCACGTCACGATGAAGGTGTGCGAGGATGTCGCCACCGGAGATTTGTTCGTCGGGCTCGAGTGCGACGGCGAAAAGTTTACTCACGCGCTCACTCGCGTCAATGCGCTCGTCGAGGCCACGCTCGGAGATCTAGCGCGCATCCGACGCCGCACCGCGGCGGCGAACATGTTGGAAAACGAACGACGACGAATTCAAGACGAAATCACCGCCGGACTTCGATGCGAGTTCACCCTCGGGTATAAGGCTATGCAAGATTTATTGATGGACGGCGGTGAGAAATTGAACCACGTTCGATCGGTTTGTGATATTGACCGCGTCGTGGTGGACCAGAGAAAGCGCACCATTCGCATCGTCGGTAAGGATGCGTTGGAAGTCTCTCGAGCTCGCGACATGTTGGAAGTTGCGCACGAAACCATCGAAGATGTGCCGGAACTAGCGTTGCGCATGATCGTCGGCAAAGGTGGTGCCAAGGTGACCGACATCCAACAACGCACGGGGGCGAACATCAACATCGGCTGGGACAAGAACGCGGTGTACATTCGAGGCGCTCCGTCGGCGGTGAAATCGGCGATGATCCTCGTCAAATCCTGCATCAAGACGTACGAAGTCGAACACGTCGAGGTGACGTACGAAGATTTGGACGAAGTTCGCGAGGAACTCGCGCGTTTGGACATGGAATGGGGCGGAAGCAACGTTCATTACACTGCGAGGTCGCGAGCGACGCCTCCGCACAGAGTCGCCTAAGACGCTCACACGAATCAAGCACATGTAATATCTAAGAAACGCGCGCGTGATGTTAAAGCCTATCACTAACCGTCCTACTGTACATGAGTGTTCCTAAAGACTACGCGCGTGAGACGTCTCACGCTTGAATCGTCGCCCCTATGCCCTTTCGCAACCGAAGTGCCGCGCGTCTCTTCTTTTTATAATCATCGCGCCAGTTATCGCGCTCCTCGTGCCATTTATCCAACATCTCCTTCTCATCGGGCGCGCGCCACGCGGCGACGATATCGTCTATCCCCGAATCTTTGTCGATTCCTAAGACAGCGGCTCGACTCACCGCCGGGCGCACCTCGCGCACGATTTTACGCTTGGGTTTCTTTGCAGGTTTACGCTTCGCCTCGACCTCGCGCGCCTCGACGGCGGCGCCCTCCTCGACGACGGTCTCCGTCGCGCCTTTTGCGTCCTCATTCGCCGCCTTTTCACCGCCCCCTCCCAAGAGAGACCACGTCGCCGTCTCCGGTTCGAAACCGCGCGTAAAGTCAAAACCCGCCGCCGTCGTCACGTGCTTCTCGCTCTTCGCGTACGACGCCCTGAGAGCGTCGACGTCCACGGCTGGAACGGAGACATCGTTCCCATCGTCCTCTTCCTCGCTTCCGCTCGCGTCCTCGCCCGTTCGCGCGCGCGCGGTGAGCTCGCGTACGTCGCCGCCAGCCACGAAGAGTTTCCCAATCTCCACCGCGCTCAGCGGTTTCTTCGCCCGCTTCGCCGCCGACGCGGTCGCGTCGTCGTCGCGCTTCGATCTGCGCTTCTTTTTACGCCTCCCCTCGCTCGCGTCCACCGCGGACGTCGGCGACGACGACGCCATGGCTCGCGCCCGTCGTTGACTGCCGTCGCGCCGATGCGCCTCACACGGCGACGCTCGATCGCGCGCGCGCGCGGACGACGACGAATGTCCGATCGCGCCATCGAGCGCGAGTTCCGCGACGCGTGCGCGCGAGCGCTCGAGGTGGCGCCGGCGCCGCGCGCGCGTCGACCGCGCGCGTCGGTCTCGACCGGTGACGGTTCGAGGTCGAACGAGCGCGGCCCCGGAAGCGGCCGAGCGTCGCGCGATGACGCCGAGGTGGACGCGTACGTCGCGCGCGTGCGCGCGCACGGTCTCGCGCGACGGTGCGTGGACGCGATGACGCACGCGCAGCGGTGGGCGGACGCGAGCGAGGCGCTGGAGGTGCTCGAGATTGATTTAGCGTGGAGAGTCGAATCGGCGTTCGAGGCGGCGAGAAAAGGGACGCGAGACCTCGAGGACGCGCTCGTGGACGCGAAATCTACGCCGGATGCGTTCGCGGCGTTCACGCCGAGGGGTGCGGTCGAGCGCGCGCGCGAGTCGAGGGTGGCGTGGAACGAGAGGATCGCTCTCGCGGCGGCGGAGGCGGAGACCGAGCGTAAAAATAGCGAGGCGGCGACCGAGGGCGATGGTGGCGTCGAGGACGCGGACGCTGGATGCGAACGCGACGACGAGGTCGAAAACGTCAACGCAACACGCGTCGAAACTTCGAGCGACGTCGCGTCGCCCGTTCGCGCGCGTGAATTCTCCTCGGAAGAGGCGGCGGTGAAGATTCAGGCGGCGTTTCGAGGACACGCGTCGAGGGCGAAGACGAACGCCGACGCGAGGCTTGAGCTCGAACATCTGGGCATGTTGACGCGGAACCAGTCGTCGAATGAAGACTCAGACGCCGCGAGTGAGCGAAAACGTCGATCGGAGAGACGGGAACGCAGTGAGAAGGCTCTCTCCGCGCTCGCAGCGAAGATTCGCGCGGAATTGCTCGCCTCTCGTCGGGAAAGCATCAAGCGCGACATCAAAGCCTCGCTAGAGGCGGAAGAGACCGGTGACGACGCCGAGAAAGTGATGAACGCGACCGACGCGAAACAGCCTTCGAAGAACCAGATTGACGCGAAAAATCCGGAACACATCGTCGCGGACGAGGATGAAGATTTCCACGCCGAATTCAGTCGCGCGTTCGACAGGTACACACGTAGGTGGGGAGACGAACCGAGCGCGCGCTTGAACGCTTTCGATGTGGATGACGTACAAACTACCGTTCTTTCAGAGGTTACGAACTCGCTGAAAGTGGAAGTCGAGGAAGAGATGCGCGCTCTGGAGTCTGAGAAGAAAAAGGTGAAGACGGCGGCGAAGAAGAAGAAAAAGGCGCCGTCGGCGAAGACGACGGCGGCGTCTACGACGACCGCGAAGAAGGCGACGCCCAAAAAGACGAAAACGAAAAAGAGCAAAAAGAACGCCGTGGATGCCCAAACGATCGACCCCAAGGTGTTCGCCGACTTGGTCAGGGCTGAGATGATCGAGATGACGCCTCTCGACGCGCGCTTGGACGACTATCTCGGCGCGGGCGGAGAACGTCGCGGCGACGACGACGACGACGACGACGCGAGTTCGACCATGCTCGACATCTATCAGCTTCGCCACATCTTGGCCGTTTCAGTGACGACGCCTTTGACGTCCAAGCGCGTGCACGAGCTCGCACCTCACCTCAAGTGCGTTTTGTTGGAGGGACGAGGAATGAATGGAAAATCGTACCTCGCGCGCCTGTGCGCCGCCGAGGCGGGGTGCGCGCTGTACAACCTCTCACCGGATCGAATCGCTCGCGCTGAAGCGCGCGGAGACAACGCAAAGTCTCTGCTCAAAAGCGTCTTCCAAGCCGCAAAGGTGTCGGCACCCAGCGTCGTCTTCATTCGAGACGTCGATTTATATTTTCCCGGCACGGGTAAAAAATCAAAATCCGCCGACGGCGACGCCGCGCGTAAACTGCGCAAAGACTTGTTGAAGGAGATCAAACTGCTCAAACCGGGTTCACGAGTCACCGTGCTGTGCACACGAACGGTGAAATCCCTCAAATCATCCATCGCGGA